>ERZ1034365.1017-NODE-1017-length-14905-cov-3.778460_pt1 | contig 14905 bp, 17 predicted proteins | sample MGYA00520615_ERZ1034365 | MGnify/ENA primary metagenome ERZ1034365 (study PRJEB33736, sample SAMEA104284505) | Azolla filiculoides | biome: Urban; feature: Water surface; material: Ditch water | place: Netherlands | collected 2015-10-28 | depth 0-0.1 m ... | reverse complement strand
CAAATGCGGTGCCATGCTCGTCCATCACTACGGTATGCAAAGATTGATAGCCGTTGGGCTTAGGCCTTGCAATATAGTCATCGAACTCACGTGGGACTGGCTGCCAAACGTTATGCACTATTCCCAAAATGGCGTAGCAAGATTTAACGTCCTCAACCAGAACCCTAAATGCTCTGACGTCATAGAGGTTGGCAAAGTCGAGTGACTTGCCCTGCATCTTTTTCCAAATACTGTAGATGTGTTTTGGGCGACCTTGCACTTCACCTTGAATATGCGCGGCATTTAATTCTTCTTTGAGCTTTCTGACAATCTGCTCAATAAAAGATTCACGCTCAATGCGCTTACCATCCAACATCTTGGCGATATCACGATAGACCTCGGGGGAAAGAACTCGAAACGCCAAGTCCTCCATCTCCCATTTCATTTGCCAAATACCAAGACGATTGGCGAGCGATGCATCAATATTCAGAATCTCTTGTGCCCAGGCTTTTGGCATCTCCAGTTTTTCCTGGGTAACCCAACGCAGCGTTTGCAAACGAGAGGCAAGATAAATGAGAACAACGCGTAAGTCATCACCAAAAGCGAGCAACATCTTTCTGAGCATTTCTTCTTGACCAGAAATACTCAGCCCACCGTCATTGCGCACTAATTTGGCTTGAGCCTGCCTCAGGCCACGGTAGCCAATGAGAAGTTTGGCCGATTCTTCGCCGATGAGTTTGGTGAGTGCATCTTTGCCATGGGTGCGTGCAATATTATTTGCAGCTGTAAGCGTCGCTTCATCCAAGTGAAGCAGCTTCAGAATACTCAGAACTCCAGCAGCGTGATTTTCTGATGGCTCACCATACCAACCATCAACAATTTTGTTGCTCTCAGATGCATTGCCAGCATTTGACATGGGCGATTGAAGTCCTTAACTAAAGAATTCTTTTGCTAAAGCAACTTGTTCTGACTTCACAAAAGCAGGTGCATGCCCCACTCCTGGAATTTCAATACTCCGAATATGAGGATTGACCCTGCACATTTCCGCTACAGTCTTGGCTGACAACAAATCCGATTCGCCACCACGAACAATCAACATCGGAATATGAATTTGTTTAAAGGCATGCCACATGGCCATCTCGCCTGCCTTCGCCATAATTGGATTCACTGATGCAAACGGTACAGAAATATCTGGGTCATAGTGCATAACCCAGAGACCATCCTTTTGTACCAGCATTGGTCCGTTATAAACCTCCCACTCTTCAGGAGTATGACTGCCAAAAGATGTGCAAATCTCATTCAAACGTTGCAGAGCATCGGGGCGCTCTTTGAATACAAATGGCTGACCAACGTAAGAGCCGAGACGCTTAATAGCCTCAGGTTCAATGCGTGGACCCACATCATTAATCAACATACGACGAATTGGATTCTTAGGCATCGAGGCATAGACCATACCAATGAGACCACCCATTGAGGTACCAAACCAATCTACTTGCGCAACACCCAACTGTTTGATCAGGCTCGCCATATCTGCGACGTACTGTGGGACGGCGTATAGCATGGGGTTCTTTAATCGGTCAGAATCACCTCGCCCGACGACATCAGGACACACAACGTAGTAGTCATGACTCATGGCCTCAGCCAAAGTTTTGAAATCGCTACCCCTACGGGTCAGGCCATGAACGCAAATTAATACTTTTGAATTACTGGGATTGCCCCAGGCGTGATAAGCCATACGATGAGGGCCATCACTACTCGTACAGGTCACATAAAAAGTATCGCCATGATGAATCACATCAGAGCGCTTCACCTCCTCTTTGAGTTGCTCATCATGAGTGTGTTCATCAACCGTGCCCGCAATTTCTGGCTGCAAGGTTACATGATCAATGCCATGCTTATTTAATAACATCTCATTAATGCGGGCCATGATTTCTGGCCATTCATTAATGTGCTCGATTTCAATATGGCCAATCAATGCAGGAAAGCTTGGGGTCATTTCCCAAACATGTAAGTCGTGAACCGCCAAGACACCTGGAACCTTTTTTAGATCACTACCAACTTCTAAGTAATCAATATGCAGTGGAACGCCTTCCATTAAGAAGTGATAAGACTCACGCAAGATCGAGAAAGTAGATTTAAGGATCAATAGAGAAACAAAGATTGAAAGTAAAGCATCGGCTGGCATCCAGCCGGTAAATTGAATGACGAGACCCGCAATCAACGCACCAACTGATCCCAAGAGATCACCCATCACGTGTACTAGAGCAGCGCGGGTATTCACACTCTTTCTGTCATGTGAGAGAACCCACGCAACTAAGATATTCATGAGCAAGCCAACTGCGGCTACTACCGTGACAGTCAAACCATCTACTTGATGGGGTGTGAAAAAACGCGTTAGCGCTTCACCAACAATCCAGGCCACCAAAGCCAACATGGCAATACCGTTGACAAATGCAGCGAGCGCCTCTGCTCTGCCAAAACCAAAAGAATGTTTTGGCGATGGCGGTCTTCTAGCAATAATTTGCGCCAAGAGCGCCAGACCCAATGCGGCTGCGTCCGTCACCATGTGACCTGCATCTGAGATTAAGGCTAGCGATCCAGCAAAGTAAGCGGCGGCAGCTTCAACCCCAGAAAAGCCAAGAGTCAAAACTAAAGCAATCAGCAATAGATTCTGATTAGATACTTCCTTAGCATGGGAGTGCTTTGCATCACCCTGCTTGTGTGCGTGAAGGGAATGATCTACAACGCTCATATAAGGGTCTTTAGAAATAGAAATGGGGTCATCGACCCCATTATTTCACTATCCAATGAAAAAGGTTAGAAACCTGTTGTATCTACAGGGGCACCTGTTTTGGACACCACTTCTTCCTTGCTGACGCCAGGAGCTAGCTCAACTAACTTTAAGCCTTTTGGTGTGATATCAAGCACACAAAGATCAGTAATGATGCGGCTAATTACACCTACGCCAGTCAACGGCAACGTGCACTTAGGCAAGATCTTGATTTCTTCAGTGCCATCTTTTTTCTTGGCAACGTGCTCCATCAAGACAACCACATGCTTTACTCCCGCAACCAAATCCATGGCGCCGCCCATACCCTTGACCATCTTGCCTGGAATCATCCAGTTAGCCAAGTCACCATGCTCGCTTACCTGCATGGCACCCAAAATGGCGATATTGATTTTTCCACCGCGAATCATTCCAAATGAATCTGCGGAAGAGAAGATAGAAGAACCTGGCAAGGTAGTAATTGTTTGCTTGCCCGCATTAATCAAATCCGCATCAATGGTTGCTTCCGTTGGAAATGGGCCAATGCCCAATAAACCATTCTCAGACTGGAGCCATACTTCCATTCCTTCTGGAACATGGTTAGCCACGAGGGTTGGCATACCAATACCCAAATTGACGTAGTAGCCATCTTTTAACTCTTTAGCAGCACGTGCTGCCATTTCATCTCTATTCCAAGGCATATCGATCTTCCTAAATAACTATTCTGTAAGTGCAGCTAAGTAATATTTCTTAAGCCGCTGATAAAGTGCGTTGCTCAATACGCTTCTCGGGCGTAGTGTTGAGTACTAGACGATGCACGTAGATACCCGGCGTATGAATTTGATCAGGATCTAATTCTCCGTTCTCCACAATCTCTTCAACCTCAGCAACGGTAATCTTGCCAGCCATAGCAACTACTGGATTGAAGTTGCGGGCGGTGTAGCGATATACCAAATTACCTGATTTATCAGCCTTCCATGCTTTTACAAGTGAGATGTCAGAGACAATCGCGCGCTCCATGATGTAACGCTCGCCATCGAATTCTTTTTCTTCTTTGCCTTCTGCAACTAAAGTGCCCACACCAGTTTTGGTATAGAAAGCAGGAATACCACAACCACCTGCACGTAACTTCTCAGCCAGGGTTCCTTGCGGAGTAAATTCCAGCTCAAGCTCACCAGCTAAAAACTGACGTTCAAATTCTTTGTTCTCACCTACATAAGAAGCCACCATCTTCTTTACCTGCCTTGAATTCAAGAGCAAGCCCAAACCAAAGCCATCCACCCCTGCGTTATTGGCAATTGCTGTTAGATTTTGTGCGCCTAGGTCCTTAACTGCCTGAATCAAAGCCTCAGGAATGCCACATAAACCAAAACCGCCAACGGCGAGCTTTTGGCCATCCTTCAAGATATCCCGTAAGGCATCTACAGCTGATGGGTAAGTTTTATTCATAAATTCGTCCTAATATTGCCAAAAAGGGTAAAAAAGCAATCATAACGCTTTAGCCTCTCAAGCCCATTGGCATTGGGCACTAACTTGGTTTATTTAGCTTGGAACTAAACTATAGGTGTAGTTTTAGGCTGAGAAAATGGCAGAAATGCTAAAAATAGCTTGTGCACCCTATCGATAAGTAATGCCGGAGAAATGAAATGACTGCCCAAGAATTGCTAGAACAGTTTGGACCTAGAGAATCCATGGACTATGACCTGGTCATTGTCGGAGGTGGTCCTGCAGGCCTATCCGCAGCCATTAAAGCCAAACAATTAGCCAATGAATCCGGCAAAGAGATTAGCGTCTGCGTTCTTGAAAAGGGATCCGAAATCGGTGCGCATATTCTGTCTGGTGCGGTCATGGATCCCAAGGCACTCACAGAGCTCTTTCCCAACTGGAAGGAATTAGGTGCGCCACTCGATACAGAAGTGTCTCAAGATGAGTTTTTATTTCTGACCAAAGAAAGTGCATTCCAAGTACCCAATTGGATGCTTCCACATTGCTTTAAGAATGAGGGTAACTATATTGTTAGCCTAGCCAATGTCACTCGTTGGCTCGGTCAACAGGCCGAGAATCTTGGTGTAGAAATTTTCCCAGGTTTTCCTGCAGCAGAAATTCTGTACAACGAGCAAGGCGCTGTTTGTGGTGTGATAACTGGCGCAATGGGTCTGGATAAAGAAGGTCAGCCCACCGATCAATTTCAGCTTGGTATGGAATTGCGTGCCAAGTACACCCTCTTTGCCGAAGGTTCACGAGGACATTTAGGCAAGCAACTGATTGCTAAGTTTGCGCTCGATAAAGATGCTGACCCACAAAGCTACGGTATTGGCATTAAAGAGTTATGGGAAGTTGAACCTTCGAAGAGTAAGCCTGGACTCGTAGTTCATACCGCAGGCTGGCCCCTAGAAAGCGATACCTATGGCGGATCATTCCTGTATCACTTAGGTGATAACAAGGTTGCGGTTGGTCTTGTAGTTGGGCTCTCTTATAAGAACCCTTACCTCTCGCCCTTCGAAGAATTCCAGCGCTATAAGTTGCATCCGAAGATTCGTGAGACTTTTGAAGGCGGTAAGCGCTTGGCCTACGGTGCACGTGCACTCACTGCGGGCGGCCTAAATAGTTTGCCTAAAACCGTATTTCCGGGTGGTGCATTGATTGGTTGTGATGCTGGCTTCTTAAATGCATCACGCATCAAAGGAAGTCATGCTGCCATCAAGACCGGCATGCTTGCTGCAGAAGCGGCTGTTGCAGCACTGGCTGATAACCGCTCTGCTGATGTGCTTTCCGCATATCCCAGTGCCTTTAAGAATAGTTGGTTACATACCGAACTCAATCAAGCACGTAACTTCAAGCCATGGATGTCTAAAGGGCTCTATATTGGCACCCTGATGGTTGGATTAGAGCAAAAGCTCTTAGGTGGCAATATGCCCTGGACGATTCATTTAAAGCATGCAGATCATGAGTGTCTCGAACCAGCTGCACAACATCAAGCAATTGATTATCCAAAACCTGATGGCAAGATTACTTTTGATCGACTCTCATCAGTATTTATTTCTAATACCAATCATGCTGAAAATCAACCCATCCATCTCACCTTAAAAGATGCATCGGTACCAGTGAACCTGAATCTCAAAACCTATGCGGGACCAGAGCAACGTTACTGTCCTGCTGGCGTCTATGAGTATGTAGAAAAAGAGGGTCAAGCACAGTTGCAAATTAATTCGCAAAACTGCGTGCATTGCAAAACCTGTGACATCAAAGATCCAAGTCAGAACATTATTTGGATTACCCCTGAAGGTGGTGGTGGTCCTAACTACGGTTCAATGTAAAGGTAGTTGTTTTAAGCCTTTTAGTTAATTAGCTGGGTGGCGGTGAGGACGCAGTTTCCCAATCGCCATGCCGGCTAGACCACAGGCTAAAGCCGACATCACAAATACGTTGCGTGGCTGAGTAGCATCCCATAACCAACCGGCAACTAAGCCTCCTAGCGTTCCACCTAAGCCATAAGATACGGTTGCCATTAAGGCCTGACCTCGTGCCTGCAGTGGGCCGGTAAACCAACGTTGCAATAACTTGGTAGCAGCACTGTGGTGCGCGCCAAAAGTGCCAGCATGCATGAGTTGCGCCAAAATCAGGACCCAGGTCACTGGGAAAAAAGCGATCAAAATAAATCGGAAGACACCGATACCAAAAGCGATTTGTAAAACCACTGCAGCATCTAAGCGACTGAGTACTTTACTTTGGAAATAAAAGAAAATGACTTCAGCTCCAACTCCTAGAGCCCAGAACAAACCGATCTGGAACTTGTCGTAACCCAGATCCGCTAAGTAGAGTGAATAGAACACATATAGAGCAGCATGTGCAAAGATCATGAAAAAACCAGAGAGCAAGAACCAGCGCACGTCCGGATTAAATAAAACAATGAGAAGTTCGCCTTTGACCATCTTGCGGCGCTCCATCTTCGGCTCGTGCAAGCGAAAGGTAACTAAAGCCAAGAAGGTCAATATCACCGCGCCCACAATCGGATAGAGCTCAATCCCTTTTCGCTGAAAGAGTTCGCCTGCAAATAAAACCATGGCAATAAAACCAATTGAACCCCATAAACGTAAACGGCCATAGCGCTTATCAAATGAATTATCTTTAAATAGCGCATGTACTGTGGCCGACTCACCCAAGGGCATCAAGCTACTGAGGATGGTGTGCAACACAAACATCCAAATAAAGAATGCGATATAGCTTTGCAGAAAAAAGATGCATAAGAAAGTCGCTGCTGCTAAGCACGCACAGAAGCGAATAATGCCGATGCGATCGGATAGATAATCGGATAACCACCCCCAGGAGAATGGGCCTACGATCCTTGTAATTTGCAGCATGGACATTAAGACTGCAATCTCAATTACGCTAAAACCACGCTCAAGAAAAAAGAGGCTGGCGTATGGAGAAACTAAACCAACGTAAGCAAAATATAAAAAGAAAAAGGACCCGAAGGCCCAACGCACTGAAGGTGTCATTTTCTTTTTCTTAGATTAGTCTGTAGCTGAGCCAGGACGTGATGCTGGTATTGGTGGAACGGTATGTTTCACATCGCCACATTGAGCGCGATGACGCAAGGCGTGATCGATTAATACCAAAGCCAACATAGCTTCGGCAATCGGCGTTGCCCGAATGCCGACGCAAGGATCATGACGACCCTTGGTTTGCACAGTAATCGGCTTGCCATCCAAATCAACCGATTCTTTTGGACTCAAGATGCTGGAAGTGGGCTTAATTGCAATCGAGACACGTAAATCTTGGCCAGTACTAATGCCACCTAAAGTGCCGCCAGCATTGTTGCTAGCAAAACCATCAGGGTGCAACTCATCACCATGCTCACTACCGCGTTGTGCAACGGACTTAAAGCCAGCACCAATCTCTACACCCTTAACCGCATTGATACCCATCATGGCATGCGCAATATCGGCATCCAACTTATCAAATAAAGGCTCACCCAATCCAATGGGAACGTTGCGCGCCCTCACCTCGATCTTTGCCCCACAAGAATCCCCTGCCTTACGCAGTGAATCCATATAAGTCTCTAGCTGAGGCACGATATCGGCATTCGCAGCAAAGAAAGGATTGCTCTCAATGAGCGCCGCATCTTGAAATGGAATTTCAATCTCACCAAGTTGGCTCATGTAGCCATAAAACTCGGTACCGTATTGTTCTTTAAGCCACTTCTTAGCAATTGCTGCTGCTGCCACTACTGGCGCAGTCAATCTTGCTGAAGATCGCCCGCCACCGCGAGGATCACGCAAGCCATATTTATAGTGATATGCGTAGTCCGCGTGGCCAGGTCTAAATGTTTGCAGGATGTTGCCGTAGTCTTGGCTGCGTTGATCAGTATTGCGTATGAGCAAGCCAATTGGGGCGCCGGTAGTTTTACCTTCGTAAACACCTGAGAGAATTTCAACCTTGTCGGCTTCTTGACGTTGGGTCACATGACGTGATGTGCCAGGTTTGCGACGATCTAAATCAATCTGCAAATCTGCTTCACACAAGGACATTCCAGGAGGGCAACCGTCAACAACAGCGCCGATCGCGGGACCATGGGATTCACCAAAAGTGGTGACAGTAAAGAGAAGGCCTAAAGTATTTCCTGACATATCGACATTATGTCATTTGTCAGGGCCTACAGGTCAGGCTGCCTAGGAGGACGCCTTTGCAGTCTCTTCCGGCCAGTCGCGAATATAGGCCTTGAGCATAGTGTTTTCGAAATCCTGGGCCTCGACAACCGATTTGGCTACGTCATAGAAAGAAATCACACCCATCAGCATTTTTTGATCAATGACTGGCAGATAGCGGGCATGCTCAACAAGCATCATCCGGCGTACTTCATCAATCTCGGTTTCCATATTGCATGTCAGTGGCTTAGCATTCATCACGCTTTGCACTTTAAGGTCGTCTAACTTACCGTGGTGTTTGGCTAATGCGGCGATCACCTCACGGAATGTCAGGATGCCAACGAGCTTGTCGTACTCCATCACTACCAAAGAGCCGATATCGTGCTCACTCATGACCATGACGGCAGTTTGCAAGGCAGTGTCTGGCGCCACTGTAAATAGTGTGCTGCCCTTTACGCGCAATATGTCACAAACCTTCATTTGATCTCCAGCAATGAGTTCTTATAGAAACAATATATTCCCAAGCCCCAAGGGAATCAAGGGTCATTTGAGGTATTTCAGTAACGAATAACCCTAACCACCCCACTCCGAATACTAGGAAGGTTAGCCACCAGTACGGCTCCAGCCAAGGTAATCCACCAGGTGAGATAAATCCAAGTAAGCGCTAAAGGAAAGATGGCAAAAGCGCCGTAGACGGTTTTATAGAAGGCCACATTAGTTAAAAAGAGACCAAAACCAAACTTCATTAATTCAAAAGTTAATGCAGCAAAAAAGGCTCCGCTCATGGCATCGCTCCATAGAATTTGGGCGTATGGAAGCATCTTGTAGGCCACTGAGAATACAGACATCGCTAGAAGCACCGGCACCACCGTGGCAAATAAGCTCAAGCCAAAGCTCAAGGTCTCCGTCCACCCTTCTGCAGCACTAAACAAAAGACCGCTCAAATAGGTTCCAATACCCAAGAGAATGGGACCCAAAATGGTTGCTGCCGAGTAGATCGCAATCTTCTTCAAAATAGGTCGACGTTGGGTAACGCGGAAGATCTGATTGAAAGCATTCTCGATCACCGCCATCGTCATAATCGTAGTAATCACCAGCCCTGCTAAACCAATTAAGGTCAAGCCTTTGGCTTGGGTCGAAAATTGGTCGAGATAATTAAAGACCTGCTGATTTAATCCACCTGGCATATAGGTATCAAGTAACCAGGCCTGGAAAGCATATTTAATCCGGACCACGCTTGGCAAATAGCCGATCAGAATAGAAGCTACCGTCAGCATTGGCACCAGAGCGAGCGTAGTCGTAAAGGCCAAACTAGCCGCAACTTGCTTAAGATTTTGACCGCGATTACGCTCCCAGATCTCTTTTCCAAGAGAGAGCCATAATTGAGGATTCTGAATGAGGCGCATCGCCCATATCATAAGAGATAAGAGATCAATATGAGCCAATCTGACATTTTAGTTTTGTACTACTCACGCTACGGGGCAACTCGTGACTTAGCGCGTCTCATTGCTGAAGGCATTGAAAGCGTTCCAGGTGCCAACGCTAGACTGCGAACCGTCCCTGCAATCTCCACCGTGTGCGAATCGACTGAGGCGGCAGTGCCAACAGATGGTGCTCCCTATGTTGAATATGCGGATCTAAAAGAATGTATCGGCTTAGCACTCGGATCCCCTACTCGCTTTGGCAATATGGCAGCTCCCATGAAATACTTTTGGGATGGCAGCTCCTCAGAGTGGCTAAATGGAGCGCTCATCGGCAAGCCAGCCTGTGTTTTTACGAGTACCGGCAGCTTGCATGGCGGTCAAGAAAGCACCCTACTCACCATGATGATTCCCCTGCTTCACCACGGCATGATGGTGATGGGCATTCCATATAGCGAGCCTGATCTGATGAGCACATCAACTGGTGGCAGCCCATACGGCGTAACCCATCTCGCCCACGCTGATGGCCGAGCCCCTATTAGCGCTGAAGAGCAACGCCTAGCAATTGCTCAAGGCAAGAGGCTGGCACTCACGGCACTCAAACTTATTTAAGGTTATTCATGTTCAAAAGCTGGCTCACCAAAAATCCATACCAACTAATTGCTACGGCAGCTTTTGTGGATTTATTCATTTTGTGTATTGCCTGGGAATGGTTTATCTCCCCACTTCGGCCTGGTGGCTCATGGCTGATTCTGAAAGCCATCCCCTTGTTATTTGCTATTCCAGGCTTATGGAAAGGCAATGTTTACACCATGCAATGGGCTTCCATGCTGATCTTGCTCTACATCACTGAGGGCTTGGTCCGCATTCTCGAAACTGGGGCTAATTTTTGGATGGCTGCACTTGAAACCACCATCGGAACAGTTGCCTTTGTTTGCCTCCTAATGTACCTAAAACCCATTAAAGCAAGGGCGAAAGCATTGAAAAAAGAGCAGGCTGCAGCTGAAAAACAGGCTTAAAAGGCAAAACAGGCGGTATTTGAGTGATTTTTGCTGATTTCTTTAAAAATATTACTTATTCCTGTCATCTCAGCCACTTTTCCAGGCGTTGTATGCTCATGGAGGTGGCAAATATGTCAACAAGACTCAAACGTTGGGCCCGTGCAATTCAACAAATCGACTTGTCCAAAAGGACGCCTGAAGTCGCTATTGGCTATTTAGACAGCAAATACCGCGATATCGCCTGGCGCTACATCCGTATTTTGGGCTTTGAGCGCACCATTAGCTTCATGGCCAGCAATAATTTCCACCCGGAATAATGCTCTAGAGCTCTAGCCTGCCAATCACCCCAGATGATGTCTTTATCTGGGGTTTTGTGTTCTTGGAGGATCAAAAGAAAAAAGTATCTTCAGCAATGGCAAACAGGCTATCACTCTAAATACTGTTCATTACAGGAAGACGAAGAGCTTAGCGATCTGCCATCTTTTCAATCTCAGCAACAGTGACATACCCCTTACCCAGTGCATCAATCCTACTGAAATGATCATAAATACGAGGCATGCAACCCTTAGCCTCATCAAGAGTTAGCTTGCCATCACGATTGACATCGCACTTGGCAAAACGTTCTTGAATTTCTTTATTACGTGAGGCGTCATCAGCAGATGCCGGAGTAGCAATAAGCAGGATTGCTGTCACTCCAATAAGACCTAGATTGAAAATTGGTGCTCGCATGAGATTTTTACTTAGAGCCAGTCGCTCTCGGATCAGCGGAAGTTTCCATTGCCACCCTCACCACCTTCTTAGCCATAGCCACAAATGATTCAACTGAGCCACCACCAGTTCGGAAAGATTCGCCCTCAATTGTTACTAGACCTTCGCCAATCACTTCTTTAGTTTGGCTATCGGTAATCTTGCTTTCAACTAGCATCGCAGGAGTTTTGGAGTTGACACCACCAGCATAGGCAGCTGCATTCATTGCCAAACCAATCGGTGTGAAATTCCATGGTTGCAAGCTATCTGCTGAGCTCTCTGCTCCAGTAATACCAACAGAGATGCGAGCTACTCCTGGACCAGCTTGATTCACGATCTTAATATTGCCGCGGCTAATGACTGCATTGACCATTGAGTCCTGTAATGCCACCTGCGCTTGACTAATTACTTCCGGTGAAATTTCTTTAGTCGCATTCTGATTCAAATAAATTGGATCCAAAATTACTGCAGTGTATGCACTTGGATTTACACCCGCCTTGCGATATCTCCAAATACGGGTATCTGCTTCAGAAGTAGCCATTGGTACGAGCACGGAGTAATTTGGCAAGAAACCAGACTTTGGCATTGGCTGACTTGCTAGCTTAGGGGTGTTGCTACATGCTGCCAATAAAGTGGCTGCAGAAATTGCTGCAACTAAAGCGCCTAATTTGTTCATTTTTAGATCCGATGCGTGATTTAAGGGGGATTAGCTCTTAAGCTAGTTGAGCTGATCATACGCTTCATTCATGGCTAAGAGCCACCCTACTTTATGGTCCTGGGCAAGGCATGAGACTGCCAGACTTTTGATGGAGTTGCGGCTTGCACTCAACTGGTGCACTAGTAGCTTTCGGGACTGAGGCGGGCTTTGACGGTGAAGCTGACGCCGAGCTTGCAGCGGCATTAGGCATCTGACCTTCTTGACCTTGGTTTACTTTTGGCGCAGCCGCATTTAAGGCCGGAATCGATTTATAGAATTGTTTATCACTCCCAGGGCAAGGCATCAAGGCACCAGTCTTGGCGTTCATGACTGGTTTACATTCAGGATCGGCTTGTAATCTTGCTTCAAGCTTATCAACAGTACAGGCGCTGAGCAAAGAAACGGCAAAAGAAAAAGTGGTAATGCGAAGCGAGTGAGAGATTTTCATGCAAACTATTCTAGGCTAAACAGCCGAGCATGAATAGTGGCAATATATGGAATCCATTTAATACGTCATCACTACAGGAGATCAATGTGAATAAAGAAGCATTTGAAAAAGGTTTAAAAACACGTCGTGAAGTACTGGGGGCTGAGTATGTAGATAACTCCATTAAGAATGCCGATGCATTCAACATGCCTATGCAGGAATTGGTGACTGAATATTGCTGGAATGAAATTTGGAATCGACCTGGTCTGGACCGCAGAACAAGAAGCATCATTAACCTATCCATGATCACCGCCTTAAATCGCCCTCATGAGCTTAAGCTTCATGTGAGAGGCGCCATTAATAATGGCCTGAGCAAAGAAGATATTCAGGAAGTATTTTTACAAGCCGCAATTTACTGCGGTGTTCCAGCGGCAATTGATAGCTTCCGCTGCGCGAAAGAAGTTTTTGCAGAAATGGGAATTTAAATTAGTGATCTAAGATTTTTGAGAGAAAATCTTTGGCTCTCGGCGATCTAGCTTCGGGATTGCCAAAGAACTCATCTTTACTGCAGTCCTCGATAATTTTTCCTTGATCCATGAAGATCACACGGTGACTCACCTTGCGGGCAAAACCCATCTCGTGAGTCACGCAACACATTGTCATGCCCTCATTTGCCAGCTTAACCATCACATCGAGCACCTCACCAACCATCTCGGGATCAAGCGCTGAAGTTGGCTCATCAAACAGCATCACAATCGGATCCATGCTTAAAGCACGCGCAATTGCGACTCGTTGCTGCTGACCTCCAGACAACTGTCCAGGAAATTTATCCTTTTGAGCCATGAGGCCGACTCGCTCAAGATACTTAAGACCATGAGCCTTAGCCTCATCGACCGACCTTCCCAAGACCTTCATTTGCGCAAGGGTGAGGTTTTGAGTAACGCTCAGATGCGGGAATAGTTCAAAGTGCTGAAACACCATGCCAACACGGGAGCGTAGTTTCGGTAAATTGGTTTTTGGATCATGAAGAGCTATACCATCAACAACAATCTCGCCGGCCTGAAAAGGCTCAAGAGCATTGACTGTTTTGATCAGGGTAGATTTACCTGAGCCTGAAGGACCGCAAATCACAACGACTTCACCTTTTTTAATCGATGTAGAGCAATCAGTTAGGACCTGAAATGAGCCATACCATTTGGAAACATTTTGAAGTTCAATCATGATGATCTATTTAATTTGCACTGGATGGAATTAGCGAATAATGGCGACTTTAGCTTGAATCTTGCGCACCACTTTAGAAAGCGAGAAACAAATTACAAAATAAGTAGCTGCAGCCAAAATATAGGTTTCGATTGGTCGGCCATAATTTTTACCGGCAATCTCAAATCCTTTGAGTAAGTCGTATGCGCCAATTGCATAGACTAAAGAGGTATCTTGAAACAGAACAATCGTCTGCGTCATAAATACCGGGATCATGTTTCTGAATGCTTGAGGCAGAACCACAAGACGCATGTTCTGACCATAGGTCATTCCCAAAGCCTCTCCAGCATAGGTTTGACCTTTTGGCACGGATTGAATGCCGGCACGAACAATCTCTGAGAAGAATGCTGCTTCAAATGCAATGAAGGTAATCGTGGCCGAAAGGTCTGCTCCAATTGGCCTACCAATCAACATCGGGATCAACAAGAAGAACCAAAGAATCACCATCACCAAAGGAATGGAACGCATCGTATTCACATAGAAGGTGGCGGGATAAACCAATGCTGGCCGTCCGGACAAACGCATTAGAGCCAAGAATGTTCCAAACAAGATGCCGCCAACTGTTGCAAAAACCGTCAACTGCACACTGAATACCAAACCCTTCAGAATGTAATTGGTAAATAATTCCCAATTATAAAAACTCAGATCTAAGCTCAACATATCATCAACCTTTAGTGAGCCAAGCTAGCATCATTAGACACAATGAAACCCGGAATTCGACTACGCTTTTCAATCTGAGACATTACGCGGTTTACCGCGAATGCTGAAAGTGCATATAAGAATGTAACTGCCAAATAGATTTCAACACCTTTAGATGTTTCTTCTTGAGCTTGCATAGCGAATAAGGTCAACTCTGGCACAGAAACCGCAAAGGCAACTGAAGAGTTTTTAATTAAATTCATACTCTCTGACGTGAGCGGTGGAATCACAATACGCAATGCCATTGGCAAAATAACGT
>ERZ1034365.1014-NODE-1014-length-14926-cov-3.574315_pt1 | contig 14926 bp, 16 predicted proteins | sample MGYA00520615_ERZ1034365 | MGnify/ENA primary metagenome ERZ1034365 (study PRJEB33736, sample SAMEA104284505) | Azolla filiculoides | biome: Urban; feature: Water surface; material: Ditch water | place: Netherlands | collected 2015-10-28 | depth 0-0.1 m ... | reverse complement strand
AATATTAATATTTTGGCAAGTAATGTGACACATAGGGTGATATTCATCTGCAATATGAGCACAGCCGAATTCTAGATCAGCATTCATTGCACGTGTTTTAACATAAATGATTTTAATTTAGACTATAGTAGAAACTAGTAAATATGCCGCAGGGCGCAATGCAAACGGAGAGTTAGCAATGAATTTCACGCGTAGAGAGTTTGTTATAGGTTTTGCAGCAACTACCGCCCTCATGGGTTCTGGTTTTTCCTTTGCTGGTACTAATGATGCCGCCAGTAAGGTTGCTATTGAGAAATCCATTAAGGCCAATTTTGGCGGCGGTTTTTCTCTAATCTCCTATTCCAAATCTGGTTCAGTCACTCAGGCCAAAATAGAAAATTTTGGCAATCAATACACCGTTACCTCGAGTAATTTGATTGATTGGAAAATTATTCAATCTTCATTGAGTAATTAAGTTTTTCATACTGGCATGCAGGGTAGTGAAGATTAATTCATTTGAAGGATAAATAGTGTCAAGCAAAATTAAAAGCATTCGGATTCATCCTGGCATTGGTATGGCCCGTATGGGAGATAGCGATGAATTTTTTATCGGCCCTGAGGCTCCGGGAGTTGTCGTAGATCCGGGTGGTAATAATGGTCCTGGACCCAAAGGCGGAAGTTATCGCGATGGTAAGTCCAAACTAAAACGCCAGGCGCAACGCTATCGTGTTTATGCATACGATGCTGAGGGGAAAGTGATTGGAGAACTTACCTCCAAATCCGACTTGGTAAAGTCTCTGCGCTGGCGCGTTCATGTTCGTAATATGAAGGCGGCAAATTATGCTTTCCAGGGCGCCTATCTATTTGACCCCACCCAATTAAGAAATCCATCTATTCAGCCTGGTAAGAAGCCAATCGAACGCACTCAGTTAATTATTGATCCAGGCGTGCAAACAATTGCCTCGGGTCAAGCTGGACCGGTTGTCATGAAGGGCGATATTTTCACTGGCGTTGAAAAAGGTTTTTTACCGGGACAGTTGCGTTACGAAGGTTTTACGCCAAAAGATATCTCTAAAGATGTAGAGGTCACTTATAAGCCTGCCAAAGGAATTGAACTTGGACAGTTGCGCCTTGATGCGCAGGACCGATTATTGTTTATACCATCTCCAGGTAAGGGGGCTTGCGTTACAACGCCAAAGGTAGCCTTGTCTAATCCTAGTGAATTCGTGAATCCACCCAATGGCCCTGAAAACGGCAAGAATCCATTAACCAACCAATTTGCTTACTTTAATGTTCCGGGTTGGTGGGATGATACTTGTGGCGGTGAAATCGATGTGACCGTTACTCTTAAGGACGGCTCCGTTTTGAGCACAAGAGATAACGTTAAAAAAGCAATGGATGAGGGAACCCGAAATCCACAAGCAGGTGCCTGGATTATTACGGCGCCCCCAAAGTTTTCTCCTTACATGTATCACGTAGTTTCGATTACGGATCGCGTGTACGAGGCATTCCCAGAGGCATACCCATACGCCAAACAAAAGACAAACTTTTACCGAGACGTCTACCCCATTTTTGCTAATGCCGTAAATTATGGCTGGGTCAGTGCGGAAGCTTCCGGCATTGCGAAGGCCCATAGAAATGCAGCACATGGTCCGCGTCAAGCGGGCAATCTGCTGAGTCCAATGTATATGGCATTTTTTACGGATCCATCTGAGAAGAGTAAATCTATGCGGCAGATGGTATACGCCTTGATGCGTCATCCAGCCGGCAAGAATGGACGCTTGGTTGATTCTTTAATGCCACCACCACCGCAAAAACCAACTAGCTGGAAAAATGACGAGTTCAAGAGAGTCGAGCTAGAAAATCTGATGCCTTTGTTGTGGGGTACAGCAGGTAAGCCAAAGCAAAATGAACTATTGGGAAATCATTTCCCCAATCAATTCTTGGCGCTCACTGCGATTCAGTTAAATCATATTAAAGAATGGGCTGATGGTAATTTTGAAGTAGGGGTTTTGCAAAAACCACTCGACTTAGATAAATTGCCTGTAAAAGATCAGCCACGTGCTCTTGATGCTTCTGCACTAGAACCTACTATTGGTGGCGGCTTTCATCCAGGTATTGAATTCCCTTACTTAATCATCTACCGAGAGTTTTTTGCTGAAGCGTTTAGGGTAGGCAAGAATATTGAACCGGGAGCTTTGGCCGCTTATATGTCGAGCCCATGGCATGGCGATTTCTGGTCATGCAATAGTGCCTGGTGGCCAACTCAACGTCCGGATGTTGTTTTCGAATACGACCAAAAAAATCAAACTCGAACTTATAGAGAGTGGTTCAGAGGTTATGACGCTGACGGCGAGCCACTATCAGATACTGATGGGTTTAATCAAATGGCTTATGCCTGGTCAAAGCTGGGTATGGTGCTGCCGATTAAGGCAAAAGATGGTAGCTTCGTGAAGGACAACGGCGCAATTGTCTTTACTGAGCATGAGCGTAGTCCGGATCTAAATCGGCCTCCCGCAAAAAGTAAGTAACTCTTAGTGTCGAATTCGGCAGGCGCTATTAGTTTGGATTGGGATGTTGTCATCATTGGTGCTGGACCTGCAGGCTCAGCAACGGCTATTACTTTAGCGTCTCTAGGTCAGCGCGTCCTATTGATAGATGAACAGGCGACGGCTAAATATAAATTAGGTGAGTCGTTGCCACCTGCCTCAGTTGATATCGTTAGCCACTTTTTGGGCGAGTTGGATTCTCCGGATAGAAAAGCTGTTGGTTTGTATAAAACGGCTGGTAATATTTCTATATGGTCCGGTGATCAACCTGATCATGCCGACTTCTTTTTTACTTCAACGGGATTTGGTTTATGTATTGATCGTCTTGCTTTTGATGAGGCGCTTCGTTTGCGGGCGTTAGAGCTTGGCGTATCGCTGCAGAGAGGGGTTAGTTTTGAGGCATGCACCCGCAGTACTGAATCTGGATTTAATTGGGATATAACACTAAGATCCCCCTCAAAAGAAGAGCATCTTCGTGCACGCTATTTAGTTGACTGCACCGGCCGTCGCGCCATGCTGACCAAGATGCTTGGTATTCCCATTATCGAGAATGAAGATAAGCTATTTGCCTATTCGCAATGGTTTTCTAGCGATGCTGAAGATGATGACTGCTTTACTCGTATTGAGGCAGTTGCAAGTGGCTGGTGGTATACCAATCGCGTTCCCACTAGTGACGGTAAAGAAAATAAGCGCTTAGTTGTTTTTTATTCTGATAAAGATTTACCTGAAGGAAAAAGAGCGGGGAGCTTGGAGGGATTTAATGAGCTCCTAAATGAGACCGTCGAAATAGCACCGCTTTTGAAGGCCGGTTTGTATCGACCCTCTGGAGTCATTCGTGGGGCTCCTGCCAATAGCCAACGTTTACAAGAATTCTGTGGAGATGCTTGGATGGCGGTAGGGGATGCTGCGCAGGCCTATGATCCCCTCTCATCGCAAGGTATTGATAAAGCGCTGAGAACCGGCAGTCATGCGGGGTACCTCATTCATTATGCTTTGACGGATGATGCAGATAATTCCTTAAGTACAGACAATCAGTTTATTCAGCAATATAGTCAACAACAGAAGCAACTTTGGGATGTGTACCTAACTCAAAGAGACTACTACTACGGCATTCAGACTCGCTGGCCTGATCAAGCATTTTGGCAACGTCGACAAAATTATTCAACCATGATTTGAACGATACCCCTGGTTGGGCGAGATTAACCTCGTCGAAACTTCGTTTTCGAGCTCGCGACTAAGTGATGATTAATCCGTTGATTCAACGCCTCTAATGACCGTTTTCTGTCCAAGGTAGCAATTAAAAGCTGTTAATATTTATAGTGAATTTCTTGGTAAGCTCTTGCTTTAAGGTTGCGCTGAATACAGTTGCCGCAGTATGAGTGATTCATTCGCAACGATTGATTGCCAAGAAGTAGCTGTTATACAGAGCATAGATCTGTGCAATAGTGATATTCATTTAAATGCTGTATTTTCGATTTGAGGAGTTGAGGAATGGATGATTCTTACGGTGAATTAAAAAATACCTCGCGGCGACAACTGCTAAAAGGCGCTTTGATTGGTGGTGGTGCAGCTATCGTGGGCTCACTTGCTCCTGCCGCACAAGCGCTGTCTCAAACCAAGCAAGAAGTTGAGCTGCCTGTAGCTGCCTATGTATTTTTTACGCCCGCAGAAGCAACATTTATAGAGGCTCTCGTGGATCATATGGTTCCGGCGGATCAGTTAACGCCAAGCGGTTCAGAGTTAGGGATCAATATTTTTATTGATCGTGCTTTAGCTGGGAGTTGGGGAAAGGGCGGTCGCATGTATATGCAGGGACCTTGGCAAGAAGGAACGCCGTCACAGGGCTACCAATCGCCACTAATGCCCTCGCAGCTATATCGTGCTGGCATTGCTAGCACCAATCAAGCTTGCAACAAGCAGTATGGAAAATCGTTCGAACTACTAGATCCCTCCCAAAAGGATGAATTATTAAAAGCCCTTGAGTCTGGAAAGATTGTGTTTGAAGACGGACTGCAATCTAAGACATTTTTTGAGATTGCTTATCAGTCGGTGGTGGAAGGCTTGTTTGCGGATCCAATTTATGGCGGCAATGCTGATAAGGCCGCTTGGAAAATGATTGGATTCCCAGGTGTGATTGAAACAAATACCAGAAATATTGTTGAGTATAAAAATAAGTTATACAAAGCAAAAGTCATGAGTATTGCGGATGTGAGCTAGATATCTATATGAATAAGAACTTAACTGAAGTAGACGTTGTAATTGTTGGGATGGGGTGGACCGGTGGCATTCTATCTAAAGAGCTTTCAGAATCTGGTTTGAAAGTCGTTGCTCTAGAACGTGGTGCACCGCGAACAGATAATGAAGATTTTTCAGTCCCACGCATGCGAGATGAATTGGAGTTTGGAATTCGTCATGGACTGATGCAAGATCTACGTCGAGATACTTTAACAATCCGAAACAACACCAAGCAAACCGCGTTACCAATGCGCCAATTAGGTTCTTTTTTGCCTGGTGAGGGCTTGGGTGGTGCAGGCGTTCATTGGAATGGACATACCTGGCGCTGGACTGATATGGAGTTCAAAATTCGCTCAATGTACGAAGAGCGATATGGAAAGAAGTTTATCCCTGAAGACATGACCATTCAGGATTGGGGTATCAGCTATAAAGAGCTTGAGCCCTATTACGACAAGTTTGAAAAGACTGCTGGTATATCCGGAAAAGCGGGAAATGTGGGTGGCGCAATTCAGGAGGGCGGTAACCCGTTTGAAGCGCCCCGTAAGTCTCAGTATCCATTGCCACCTCTGGAAACAAGTCTAGCGTGTGATTTATTTGCCGGCGCTGCAAAAAATTTGAATTTACATCCATTCCCGATGCCTACTGCCAATGCATCACGCCCTTACACCAATCCAGATGGGGCGAAGCTTGGCCAATGCCAATACTGCGGTTTTTGTGAAAAGTTTGGCTGTGAGGCAAATGCAAAAGGTAGCCCACTCAATACAGTGATTCCATTTGCAATGAAGCAACCCACTTTTGAACTGCGTATGCATAGCGTGGTAACTAAAGTGCATATGGATCAAGAGAAAAAAATAGCCACTGGAGTGAGCTATACCAACTTAATGACTGGCCAAGAGTATTTCCAGCCAGCTAAGATTGTGATCTTAGCTGCTTATGGATTGAATAATGCGCATTTAATGTTGACCTCAGGTATTGGTAAACCTTATGACCCAGTTTCACAACAAGGGGTCGTTGGGAAAAATTATTCCTATCAAACCGGAACTGGAGCTACGTTATTTTTTAGTGACAAAATATTCAATCCATTTATGTCTACTGGCGGCCTCAATATGATGATCGATGATTTCAATGCCAATTGGAACTTTGATCGATCCGGCCCTCAGTTTGTTGGTGGTACAACTATCAATGGCGGCATGTATAACGGCAGACCAATTGAGTATCATCCCGTCCCACCAGGTACGCCACGTTGGGGTAAAGCCTGGAAAGAGGCCATGTCTAAGTGGTATCTGAGGTCTATGTCTATTGGCTCCAGTGGAAGTGTGATGGCTAATCGATATAACTATCTCGACCTTGATCCTACTTATCGAAATGTCTTCGGCCAGCCTTTGATGCGCATGACTTTTGACTATAAGCCCAACGAGCACCGGCTCTCAAAATTTACTGCTCAGAAAATTCAAGAGATTGGGAAAAGCTTAAATCCTGAAATCATGACTGGACCTGCGCCACGAGTCGGACCATGGTCAGTGGTTCCCTATCAAAGTACGCATAATACCGGCGGGACAATTATGGGGACCAATCCATCGAACAGCGTAGTTAATAAGTATTGCCAATCCTGGGATGCCCATAATTTATTTGTTACAGGCGCTTCACTATTCCCCCATAATTCTGCCTATAACCCTACTGGGCCTATCGGTGCATTGAGTTATTGGACTGCAGATGCTATTAAAAATCGGTATGTTAAGAACCCAGGCTCTTTAGTTTAATTTGAGGAAAAAATGCGATCCATATTCTTTTTTGTAGTTACTATCTGTGCATCTATGAATGCTGCGTTCGCTCAAGATGCCAATGCGGGCAAAACCCTTTTTCAAGAGTGCGCTGCTTGTCATGGCACTGAGCCCGGGGAAGTTCTGACCGCTCCCAGTTTGGCTGGCGTTTATGGCCGCAAGGCAGGAGCGTCTGATGGTTTTAGGTATACCAATGCAATGAAAAAGAGTGGAATTACCTGGAATGAGGAGTCTTTGGATGCGTATCTTGCTGATCCCCAGGCGGCTATTCCTGGAAATCGTATGCCATATTCTGGAATGACAAACCCAATGGATCGCAAGAATCTCATCGCCTATCTCAAGACTCTATAAGGATGATGTGGAGGTATAGTAAGTTAGCGTGTCTTATTTTTATACACTACAGATCTTCCGGCGAGTCCGTTCACGCTTCAGAAGCTGAAAGAAGCTTTCTGCCACAGCATTGTCGTAACAGTTTCCGCGACGGCTCATGCTTGCGATCAGATGATGCTCCTTCAAGAAGGCCTGCCAGTCATGGCTGCTGAACTGAACTCCCTGATCTGAGTGGATGATGACCTCACCAGTCGGCTTGCGTCGCCATACAGCCATCAATAGGGCATTGAGCGCCAGTTCGCTATCGATTCTTGAACTCATGGCCCAGCCAACGACCTGGCGGGAATAAAGATCCAGTACCGCTGCCAAATATAGCCAGCCTTCATGCGTCCGGATGTAGGTGATGTCGACTACCCAGACTTGATTCGGTTGTTCCACCGTAAATTGCTGCTGTAGCTTGTTGGGAGCAACAACAGATGGACGGCCGTATTTACCCTGACGACGCTTATAACCCGTCTGGGAACGCAATCCTTCAGCCTTCATGATCCGATAGACCCGATCCTTACCGCAGGTCTCGCCCAGATCACGAAGATCTAGCGTGATCTTGCGATAGCCATAGACGCCACCACTCTCCAGCCAGGATTGCTTGATATGCCCGGCGAGCCGTCGATCCTCCTTGGCTCGATTAGACAATGGCTTGGCCTTCCATGCGTAATAACCGCTGGGATGTACGGCCATAACTCGGCACAGCGTTTTAACCCGGTGCATAGATTCATGCGCCTTGATGAATGCGTACCTTACCGGGATTCCTTGGCAAAGTACGCGGCGGCCTTTTTTAGAATGTCACGCTCCTCAGTCACTCGACGCAATTCAGATTCCAGTCGTTTGATCCGTGCTGCTTGATCCTGATCAGCCTGTCTGACTGCTGGTGGCGTACTGTAGTCCTTGATCCAGTTGTATAGGCTCCAAGTCGAGACGCCCAAACGCTCTGACACTTCTTTAACTGGATAGCCACGTTCAGTGACCTGTTTAACGGCTTCAATACGAAATTCTTCGGTAAATCGCTTGTTGCTCATAACACCTCCTATGCCTCATTTTAGAGGCTCAGAAGTGTCTAGCGTTCTAAGGTCGATTCACTCTGTAACTGATATAAATGTTACAGAGAGACTTTGGTGGCTAACCTCTGTAACATTTATAGCTGTTACAGAGAGGCGGTTATAGCAACCTCTGTAACGGTTATGGAGGTTGTGTGAGTACCCACTGTTGGACCTGTCTATCCCCGTTCAAGCCTAAGCGCAGCGATGCACGTTACTGCTCGGTAGCCTGTCGCGTACGCGCTTACCGTTTAGCGCTGACTCCCGCTGAGCGGTCTAAAACGCGTGAGAAAGACGCCGCTCGACACCGTATGGCTTATGCTGCCCGATTCGGTAAGGAATCCTGATGAAAAAACTAACCAATCTATTCGTTTTGCTGGGGCTTTCGTTGGCCACTATTTTGTTTGGCTATGCGATTGCCGTGGAGCTGGTGCATGCAGCCGTGGATGCATTTCATAAGGGTATTTCTGAGTCCGATGCGTTGGTATTGTTACTAACGGTGATTGATGCGGCGCTAGTGATTGATCTGGCTTCCTTGGTTATTGGTAATGCTGCAGCCGAAATCAAGGGCGATGCGGTTAAAGATAGTGCGTATATCAAGGAGAAGCTAAGCTTTTCTCTGGTGACTATTTCTGGTGTAAATCTGCTGAAGGTGCTGACAGATATCGCGAGCACAGAGATTTATGTGGTGGTGGGTGCGGCGGCAATTCACCTGGTGTTTCTGGTAACGCTGGTAGCGGTTAAACGTTTGAACAATGGCCACTAAGGGTTGGTTTGCGTCATGGTTCATGGCGCTATTTATTTCGCTAGCTTCTGGCCTGATATGGGCGCAGGGCGTAGAGCTTGATTTGCCTCAGCGGATTTGCGCCAATTTAGCCGATGAGTCTAATCGTATTCTGAACGACAGCAATATAACTACCAGGTACCAATCACCCTATATTGCAGCGGAGATTTACCAGCAGGTTGTTCTAAAAACGTTGGCTGGGGCTGACTTGCAGGCACCTTCAATGGCAACGTTGCCTTGTGGCGATACGGTGGCTGCATTTCTTATGGCCATCAAGAAACGCATGGAGTACAACCGGTTTGATTTGTTTGTTAGGGATCATCGCGTTCTGATCATAAGCATTCTGCTACTGGCTTTAATGGCGGGTGGTGCGTGGGTGGTGTATCGCAAAAAGCAGGGTGCCCGTAATAGTTCGGTGGGGTCGGCATCGTGATCCGTGCATTGGCACTTTGTTGCTGCCTGTTGTCTTTATGGGCTCAGCCTGGATTGGCAGACACCATGGCGGCATGCGATAACGTGATTAGAGCCGGCAATGAGACCTGGGCCTATAAGAACTGCTTGCCGGCGGCGGAAGATGGCAAACCGAAAGCCCAGGTGATCGTAGGCATGGCGCTAATGACGGGTGTGGGTGTTTTGAAAAACCCGGAGCTGGCGGTGAGCTGGTTTAAACGTGCCGCAGATCAAAATTACCCGGCAGGGATGTACCAGTTAGGCCTGGCTAAAGTTGCCGGTATGGGTACGCCCCAAGATGAAGCCGGCGGTATGACCCTTGTTAAGAAGGCGGCATCTGCGGGTGATCCGGAGGCCAAGAGCTTTCTCGTGGAGCTTGGCATTGCACAGGAACCAGAGAAGCCTGTGCGTAAGCGGATCAAGAACGATTGCGTAGGCGTGGGCTGCGGCCGACCGCTAGACGCTTTTTCTAAATAAGGTTTTTAGGTCTACGGACGGGATTTCATCGAGAGGTCAATCATTTTGGAAGAGACCTCCGATTTGAAATAGGCATGGGCTCCGACAAAGGCCGCGGCAATTAAAGGCAGTGCGGCAAAGGGCGTCTGGGCGAAATACCACATGCCAATGGCTATGATGAGCAGTACAAAGGCAGCTTTGGCTTTCTGATCGGCGACTTTTTGTAGATCTTGGTGCTTTAAACCATTAGCGAGTGCTTTGGCTGCAGCTTTTTCAATGAAACCCATTGTTTGTCCAGGCTGTTAGATTTTCATGGATTCTAACCTATGGTTGAAATGATTTCAGCGATCAAGCGCCTCCATCTGAAGGCATTTTGGTGTATTTTTCAGATATGCCACCACCCCTTAAAAAACCGAATTTCGAGTTTCAGTTTTTTGCGAACATCCGAGAAGAATTGTTTGCACTGAGGTCTTTTTTAAAATTCCACTGGGTGATGGTGTTGGTTTTTGTGGCCGGCTTTGCTCTGTTCATTTATGTGGTGCGCCCATTTCCACCCAATGTAGTAACCATCGCAACTGGCCAACCGGGTTCGACCTATGATTCCGTTGGGCAGATGTATCAGTCGTATTTCCGTCATCATGGTATTGAGCTAAAGCTGGTGCCAACCAATGGGTCAGTCGATAACAACCGGATGGTCTCCGATCGGCTGGTTGATGCGGCTTTTTCCCAATCGGGTGTGCCCATTCCGAAGCTTGATCAGGTGGAGTCGTTAGGCAGTATCGAATTCGAGCCGCTCTGGTTCTTTTACCGGGGCGAGGCGATGGATGCCGATGATCTCCCGGAGTTTCTGGCACGTAAACGTGTATCGGTGGGAGCAGAGGGCAGTGGCACCAAGTACATGGTGCTTGAATTGCTTAGCGAGCACAAAATCAACCTGGACAATCCTGCCAATCAGCGTGTGATGACGACGATTGATAGCGCACAGGCGTTACGCTCGGGTGAGATTGACGGGATGTTTATCCTGGCGGATATGGCTTCCAAGCAGCTCTGGTCATTGCTGGAAGATCCCTCGTTACGGATTTTGAGTTTTAAATCCTCACATGCAATTTCCAGCAAGCTGGGCTATACCGATCCGGTGGTTTTTCCTCGGGGATCCGTCACGCTGAATCCCGTACGCCCGGCCAATGATATTGATCTGGTGGCCACCAATACCCGCATTATTGTTGATAAGGACATGCATCCCGCCATTCAGTATCTGTTCATGATGGCAGGCGCGTATTTTTACCGGAATACCGATGTGTATTTCAAACGCCCTGGTGGATTCCCGGCCTTCTTGGATAACGACACAGAAAAGAGTGAGGTCGCGCTGAAGTACCTGCGTACCAGTTCCTCATTCCTTGAGCGAACCTTTCCATTCTGGATTGCCAGTTTTCTGGATAGGGCCTGGCTGTTGGTGGCTGCGCTCTTTGCAATTGCCTACCCGTTGTTCAAGATGGTGCCGCGCTATCGGAACTTCCACTTTAATACGGCGATGAACGATTGTTATATCGAGATGCGGCAGATTGAAGCCCAGTTGGATGCCTGCCAATCGGAGGCAGATTTGCTAACGGTGGAAGCAGCTTTTGAGCAGCTCGATCAACAGATCAAAGCACTATGGGTGCCGACCAATGCCAACGAGCGTTATTACCTGATGCTCAATGGTTTGCGGTTATTACGAGATCGGCTTGATCGTCATTTACAAGATCAGAATGGACGCAACGTATGACTCATCAAAAACCGAAGGATGTTTATTTCTTCTGTACCTGTCTTGTAGATCTGTTTGTGCCCGAGGCTGGTTTGGATGCGGTGGCTTTGCTGGAACGGGAAGGCGTGCATGTGCATTTTCCTGAAGATCAAACCTGCTGTGGGCAACCGGCCTACACCAGTGGGCAACCTGATGAGGCGAGGGCGGTGGCCCGCCAGCAACTGGATCTGTTTCCAGAGCCGTGGCCGATTGTGCTGCCTTCAGGCTCGTGTGCCGGGATGATGCGACACCATTATCCGACCTTGTTTGCGGGTACGGCGGATGCTGCCCAGGCAGAGGAGATTGCCGGGCGCATCTGGGAGCTCAGTGAGTTTCTGGTGCAATCGCTCAATTTCAACCGACCTGATTGTGGTCAGAAGTGCAGTGTGGCGTTGCATACGTCTTGTTCCGCCCGGCGCGAGACTGGCGCATTGGCTGCAACGCGATCCCTGTTACAGGGCCTTGAAGGCGTAACGCTCAAGATTCAAGAACATGAGTCGGAATGCTGTGGCTTCGGCGGTATGTTCAGTGTGCGCCACCCGGAGATTTCCGGAGGCATTGTGCGGGACAAGGTGGCATCGATAGAGGCGGTTGAAGCCGATGCGCTGATTACAGGTGATTGTGGTTGCATGCTCAATATCACGGGCCATGCCATCAAGATTGGCAAACCCTTGAATGGTAAACATCTGGCCACGTTCTTGCTGGAACGTACGGGTGGCAAGACGGCGACTGAAGGAGATGCGTCATGAGTCAGCTAAGCCCACGCCAGCGCATTCTCGAGAAATTACGTGCAGCCCAGGCAACGCCGCTGGCTTGCCCGGATGCAGCGGGGTTTTATCAGCCCAGTACGGAAGATCAGGCAACACGCGTAGAACGCCTGATGCTCAATATGAAGAATGCGATGGCTGAAGTACACCGCTGCACGGCGGCTGATCTGGGGGAATGCCTTAGCCGTACCTGTAAGGATAAACAGATCAGTTTGCTGGCGGTAGGCCCCGAGCTTCTGGCTGATCAATCTTTGTGCTCACGACTCTGTCAACAGACATCTTTGCTGCCGGTTACGCAGTGTCGTGCCGATCAACCGGCACTGTTTGACACGGTGGATGCGGGTTTAACGCTAACCCATGGGGGCATTGCCGAGACGGGCACCTTGGTGCTGTGGAGTGGGGAACAATCCCCTCGGTTGTTATCCCTGGTGCCACCGATACATATTGCCATTCTGCATGCCAGCCGGGTTGTTGAAAGTCTGATGGACATGATGGTGCGTGAAGATTGGTCTGCCGGTTTGCCGACAAACGTCATTCTGATTTCCAGCCCATCGAAGACGGCCGATATCCAGCAGACCTTGGCTTATGGGGCGCATGGGCCTAAGCAGCTGGTGGTTGTACTGGTGGAGGATCGTTAAATGAACCAGCCACTTCACTTTGTGCCGTCTGAAGAATTCCGTCAACGTGCCCAGGCCGTTGTAGAAAATCCGGCCTTACAGAAGAGCTTTCGCGGGGCGATGGATTTTCTGCAAACAAAACGACTGGCACAGTTTCCTGACGATGCCGCCTTGCAGCGTTTGCGAGATCTGGGTGAGTCTATTCGCCAGTATAGTTTATCAAAATTACCGGATTTGCTAGAGACGCTGGAAACCAAGCTAACTGCTAATGGCATCCAGGTGCACTGGGCTGAAACCCCTGAAGAGGCTAACCGGATTTTTATTGATATCGCCAAAGCGCAGAACGCCCGTGCTGTTATCAAGGGCAAGTCGATGGTGAGTGAAGAAGTAGAACTCAATCACGCACTACAAGCGGCGGGTATTGAGGCCCTGGAATCCGATATGGGCGAGTACATCGTCCAGCTAGCTGATGAAAAGCCGTCGCACATCATCATGCCGGCGATTCATAAAACGAAAGTTGAAATTGCCGAGCTGTTTGCCGAGCGGATTCCCGGTGTGGATTACACCGATTCGGTGGACGAACTGATTCAGATTGGCCGCAAGGTATTGCGCGATAAATTTGCCTCGGCTGATATTGGTGTATCTGGCGTGAACGTGATGGTGGCCGAGACCGGTACGTTGTGCCTGGTGGAAAATGAGGGCAACGGCCGGATGAGCACCACGGTGCCGCGGGTACACATTGCCATTACCGGTATTGAGAAAGTGGTAGAAAAGCTGACGCATGTGCCGCCATTGCTCAGTCTGCTGACGCGATCGGCAACCGGGCAGGCCATTACGACGTATGTGAATATGATTTCGTCGCCACGCAAACCGGGTGAACTGGACGGGCCGGACGAAGTACATCTGATCTTGCTGGATAACGGCCGCACACAAGCCTATGCAGATCCGCAGTTGCGTTCCACACTCCAATGTATTCGTTGTGGTGCCTGTATGAACCATTGCCCGGTATATACCCGCATTGGTGGCCATGCTTATGGCACAACCTATCCGGGACCAATCGGTAAGATCATTTCGCCGCATCTGCTGGGGCTGGACTCTACCTATGCGCTGGCAACAGCGTCCACATTGTGTGGTGCCTGTGCCGAGGTGTGCCCGGTGCGCATACCGATTCCGGATTTGTTGATCCGTTTGCGTACCGAGGCCTATAAGAACCCGGCAACAGCGGGTGAGGCGGTTCGGGGCGCTGGATCGGCGTATTCATCAGTGGCGATGGCGCTCTGGCACGGCTGGGCGGCTACTTATCGTTATCCTGCACTCTATCGGCTATTTACCTGGTGTGCTTCCCGTTTCCGATTCCTGACGCCGAGAAAGCAGGGCGGTTGGACGCGCAATCATGTGGCCATGCAGCCCGCCAAACGCCGATTCAGAGATCGGGTAAACCGCTCCTAAGTTTCTGGTTCAGCGGCTTGTTCAGGTCTTGAAGAAATAGATGACCGTCAGCAAGCTGCCCACTACAATGACCAGCCGTTTGAGCCAGATGGCGGGCAGGTATTTGGCGATGTGCGCACCGGCAAATCCGCCCAGTGTGGCGGTAACCACCATGAGAATGGTGTACGGCCAGTTAATGGCGCCAGCCACAATAAAGGTGAGTGCCGAAACTGTGTAGGTGACTGCCGAGATCCAGTTCTTGAGTGCGTTGATTTCCTGAATGTTCTCTACACCCTGGATGGAGAGTGCGGCTAGTGTCAGGATGCCCTGGCCGGCACCGAAGAAGCCACCATAGACTGTCACCAGAAACTGGAAGGCTAACCCCCCCGGGCTATGCGGTTTGTCATCGGTGTGGGTGATGCCCATCCGGGATTTGACGCGAACGACGATGCCGCTGATTTGTTTGCTGAAGGCAAATAGGGCCGTGGCGAGCAATAGTAACCATGGCACCATTTTCATGAAGGCGGCATTGGAGACGGCGAGGAGCAACAAACCACCCGCCACGCCACCAATTGCAGCGATGATGGTGAGTGCAATAACCCAGGAGCGATGTTTCTGTAGTTCGTTGCGGTAGACCCAGGTACTTGATAAGCTGGCCGGCCAGAGCGCGACG
>ERZ1034365.1013-NODE-1013-length-14946-cov-4.828300_pt1 | contig 14946 bp, 6 predicted proteins | sample MGYA00520615_ERZ1034365 | MGnify/ENA primary metagenome ERZ1034365 (study PRJEB33736, sample SAMEA104284505) | Azolla filiculoides | biome: Urban; feature: Water surface; material: Ditch water | place: Netherlands | collected 2015-10-28 | depth 0-0.1 m ... | reverse complement strand
TACTCACCGATCCCATTAAGTTGCCCATGAGATTGCCCACCGTGGTGTATTTCCCCAACGAAACAAGTGAGCCATAGTCATAATATACAAATTCAGCAGCGTTGCCACCTTTTAAACGATTAACTAATGTTTTGGCCAATGTCGTTGCTTGCTGATGCGCAGCTTGAGCACGTGGTGGCACATTTTCATCGTGACCATCCCAAAGACAAGCCGCACAATCTCCCATAGCAAAGATATCATTATCATTGGTTTTGAGGGTTTTATCCACAATGAGTTGATTAATACTATTGGTATTTAACCCATCTAAGTGTCCAAGCCAATCAGGTGCTTTGATCCCCGCTGCCCAGACTTTCATTTGCGCTTCAATCACTTCACCATCATGCGTCAAAATGGCGTCTTTGGTGATCTCGACTACGCGACGCCCCAATTTTAGGTCAATCCCTAGCTTAATAAGTTGTTGTTGCGTAGCAATCGCTAAATTGGTCGGCAATGCGGGTAATAAACGATCTGCCGCCTCGATAATGGTGAGCGTCACATTACTGGACTCCTCCAAACCATAAACAGCGAGTAAATCCGTCACTTCATGCAATTCAGCGGAAAGCTCAACACCTGTTGCACCTGCACCGACAATAGCAATTGACAACGGTTGTTGGCTTGATTTTGTCGCATGACTTTTTATATATGACTCAACCAATTGTTTTTGAAATTTAAACGCTTGAGAGGTCGTATCTAAAAATAAACAATGTTCATCCACACCCTTAATATGAAACGTATTGCTCACACTGCCAATGGCAATTACTAACGTATCATAAGTAAATACGCGGCGAGGAATAAGTTCTTCACCTTGTTCATTTAGCGTTGGACTCACAAAGACTTCTTTGGTTTGTCTATTCAAGCCTTCCATACGTCCTAAACGGAATCTAAAATGATTTCGATGTGCTTGTGCTAAATATTCAATTTCTTCCGCTTCATCTAGTGTACCAGCGGCTACTTCATGTAGAAGCGGTTTCCAAATATGTGTCGACGTCGCGTCAATTAACGTAATTTCCGCATTCCCTTTTTTGCCTAACTTGCGACCTAAATGCGTCGCTAATTCAAGGCCAGAGGCGCCGCCACCTACAATAACGATTTGATGTGGTGTATTATTTTTCATTATTATTCTCCCCAACGCTTTTTTAGAAAAAAACCATTATTGAACATTATAACGAAACATTGCGGACACGACTGTTTTTGCGTGGTTTAATTTTATTCAATGAACACTTTTGTTCCAACGGGCACTTGATTAAATAGCGCTAAAATATCTGCATTTTTCATGCGAATACAACCGTGTGAGTCGGCTTCGCCCTTTATTAATTCGTCTGGGCAACCGTGAATGTAAATATAACGTGATGCCGTGTGACACACGCCATAACGATTCTTTCCTTGCTCTAAGCCGTCAAGCCATAAAATACGCGTTAAAATCCAATCTCGATGAGGATATTGATTCGCTAATTCGGGCGTATAAATTTCCCCTGTTGAACGTCGCCCAACAAATACACGTCTTAATGGTTCATCTCCTCCAATTTTAGCACGAATGCAATGCCACCCGCGCGGAGTGCATTCACTGCCTCGAATTTCACCTAGTCCATTTCTGGCTGTTGATATATCATAAACCTCTGTAATTTCAGAATTTATTACTATTTTCAATAATTGCTTTTGAGTGGTAACATGTAAATAAAAATGCGGATTCATAATTTTTTAGTTGCATAAAATAAAAATGTGTATATAATTTACCACATATTGCTGGTGTAGCTCAGTTGGTAGAGCAGCTGATTTGTAATCAGCCGGTCGCGGGTTCGAGTCCCATCTCCAGCTCCAATATAATCAAAGGCTTAGGTTATCATGACCTAAGCCTTTTTTATTTTAGGTAACACATAGGTAACAATTAAACATCTTCTTTAATTGCATCCATAGCCTAGTCTCCCCCTTTTATCTATTAGATAAAATTTTTAGCATGAGTTGTCCTTATAACTTCCACAACAAACTTCCCTCATCCTAAAAACGTAATTACTTGCGCTTAATAATTTTTTTGATCATTTGAAATTCTATACATCACGTTTTTGTTGGGCGTCACATCGAATATCTGAAATTTGATTAAATAAGCACTGATACATAAAAACAAGCATAGATTCAAAAAATATGGCTATGCTGCTCAGATAGATCTAAAGTAATTTGGAAGAATCAAAGCATAATGGTGATAAAATTTTTCAAAAATAAAAATGTCGTTGTCAACTTCGATTTGATGTAGGTCATACCAATTCTGAGCGAACTTGAAACCTCCCTCGAAGAATAAATCTATAAAAGAGGGGGCGATTCCATCCATCGGTCAAACCCCATTAACAACGGCTCACCGCGAGCACATTTGATACGAAGTGATGAACTTGAGAAAATAATTCGACTCATAAAAAACTAGTTAAATCAAATAATTAATATTTTAACGCAAATCCCTAATCGTTACCTCACTAACATTTTACTCTAAATTATTAGGGCCATTAACCCTTTATGTTATAAACTCTAGAATATAAAAAGATAACCCCGTTCTCTATTTTTTCGGCAGACATAGAGGGCGATGTGGCCAGAAAAGGTCAATCTATTTTGGAGGATGCCGAATGTCACAAACCACACAACAAGGTGGAGCGTCTGTGCATACGCGCGGGCAAATTCCATCCACTGATCTAAGTTCGCTAATTCATTTTTTAGTGAAAGTCTTTCCGCCGTCTGGCGAAAACTCAGCCTACCCTCTCGGTTGGTCTGTTTTAAAATTTAATCCCGAAAAGAACCGACTCAGCATTAATACATACGGAATACTTCGACGACTTCTTGCTCTAAAAGAATTTCGTGAGAAGTTCTATCAAACACCTAATAGTGGATTTCTGCGGGATTTAGTTCATCCACCAAAAAACTTTACTGCAAAACTAGGCGGCCGGATTTTTCATGACAATATCACGGGGCTCTCTCAGGCTATCATTAAATTGAAACACTTGATAGTGGATGATATTGACAAGCTCGAAATTTCGGTCGATAGTCTGTTGGTAAAAGACCCCAATATGGCGTTTGAAGCATTATCCAAACTAACGGGGATTAAAGATTTTCTTAAAGAACTGCCAGCACAAATAGTATCAATGGAATTTGCTAAAACTGACCGGTCCGCACAAGAGTGTGAAAAGGATGTTGCACGTGTGATCTCTGCCCAAGAAGAAATTCAAGCTGAAGATTGGCTTGATCGTATGGCATCAAGTATTTCAAATGCCCATGCTTATCGAGACGACGAGTTTGATAGTGTTCAACAAGAAAAATTAATTGAAACGCTTCGGCAGGACTTTGATAAACAAGATAGCCAAATAACTCGATTTTTGAATTTCCTTGAGGACGAGGCGTTGTCTCGCGTGCGATTGCGAGTCAGCTTCGCGATTATGGATAGTTTGGCTGCACAAAAATCAAAGTCAGAGCATGCCAATGATCGGCGATTTGTTGATTATATTCATAGGGTCAACCAGCTATTCGAGCATTACGGAACTCCAGAATCGCCCCATTCACTGCACTTTGATCTTACACGCACATTTGGATTGACTGCGGAATTCTCCATTGCAGATGAACTCATTAAAGCGTTGTTCTACAACTGCCTGCCAGTCTGGGCAGAATGGAATACTCAACTATTTGAATCGCGTCGGGTTGATCCACAATCACGTGGCGTTTCTGTTGTTCGTGAAGTGAGTTATCGATTTCGCGTGAACGGCAAAGATCCGCGTAGTGAGATGGAGCCGGCTTTTGATGCCCGACTGAATCGCCTGCGTGACATTCTAATTGATGACTCCGTTAATGAAATATCGCCGTTTGTATTGCGCAGGAATCTCTGCGAGCTTGTCGTTTTATGGCTGGTTTTGAATCCCAGCATTCAATCATCAGACTTGATAACTGAAGCCCAGCAATTGTCTCTTCGATTGAGCGGGCAAGGCAAATTGGCAATTGTTGCGATGCTGGATGATTTGAGCCTATGGAGTCCCAACGTCAAGGAGTTAAGCAGAACACTGGTTGCCCTGTTACGTACCAAATCTAATAATGTCATTGCTCACGCGCAGCGATCAGTTGATGATTTATATTTGGTCGTTCAGCAGAGCGTGGTGGACTGGTCTTCCATAGAGCGATCCAAGGGAAGAGTGCGCGATCCGTTAATCAAGCCAGCATCTGGCCAACCCGAAAATATCGAGTGGTTCAGACATATTCAAATTGCTCAACAACCGGATGAAGTGCCGTACGCCTTATTTTCTGTTCGTGTTCGAATTAAGTTAAACGAAAAGACGCTGGCCGAAAAAGGCGATGAAAATAGTATATTTCAAATTCACAGAGATTTACCTAGTCAACTGTTGAATATTACCTGGAGACCGTTTCGGGTCGATGAAAATCAAAATTCTATAACAAAGACGTCTCGAGTCAAGATTGAACCTCAGTGGCTTATGCCAGCTGGGATCGATATTTGGTACGATCCCGAGTGTTTGAAATACCGTAACCTTCAAAAATATACGCAAGAAGACAGTCGTCAGTATCGTGCCGCCGCAGCTACAGCAATGACGGTTTTGATTTATGTAGTGCTTCAGATATTGAGTGAAAAACTTGCGTCACATACCGAAGAACGAACGCCTGCACTAATGGTTCGTTTTCAACAGCAGGGAAAAACTGCGGCCAAAAATGAGGGAGATCATTGGATATATGCCATTTCACAAGCTATAGAATCGGCATTGATGCGTGATATTCCTGTTCGAATGCAAGGTTTGGTCGCGGATGGTTTAAATCATCAGTACAAAGCAAGAGGGGCCGCTTTTGCATTATCGGCCGCATTTCCCCTGATTGTTGCAACCAACCGCGAACCATCGGTTAGCAAAGTTGCTACATTGGTTTATAGCACTCGACCTTGCGACGATCATCCGCAAACCAATGATACCGATGGCTTTGTGTTTCGAGCAAAAACTTATCTTGCGGAAGCTGTTAATGAAACATCGGTTGGTTATCATCTGTCTTTTGACCGCATGCAAACCCATGTTGTAGAAACACGCGATTCATTTAAAAGTCCAAAACTCATCGTTGAGGAAGTCTCTAGGCTGCAAGCCCTGGGTTACGAACACATTATTCTGGTGTCGAGCCATTTCGGTAACCGGCGCATTAATCGTTCGGCGCAGCGGCATTCGCCACATACACAAACGGCATTTCTTGACGAGGTTGCTAGTAAGTTCCCCCATGTTAGTCTCTACATGCTGCGGCGAGACGTATTTCCGGCGACCCGACTCCGTACGCGTAGCAAAACCGAATCGGCGTTTGAGGCTGTGCGCATTTCTGACCACGACGAATTTGCCTTTGATCAAGGCGATGGCGTGCTCAAGCAACTTATCCCGGTCTATACCTTTGCCACTTTGGCTATTGTCGGCAATGACGATGCTGCTAGGCCCCAATCAGGTTTTTGCACCTATTTTTGGGACGCCGATTATCAGGTGAAAAACAGCGAATGGCGGGAACGGGTTCGTTCAAATCTTTTAGGGACTGGCAATGGTGTCCGGGATTGTCTATTGGCGGTTCTCCGAGGATTGCATTTCCTAGAAGCTGAAAAGCAACCGGATGGAGGCGTTTTTAAACCAGTATTGGATCCCTTTGGTTGGGTGCAACCATCTTCTAGCGGTGCAGCAGGAGAAATTGAGGTCCTGCCTTCTAGCCGACGGAAAGGCAACGTTTTGCTGTCATTACCGGCATTGTTGTCTCATGTCACTGAAAGCCTTCACAGTGGGTGATGGCCTTGCTTGATCCTATTCAGCGACATTCTCTGTGGGGACAGACATTCGAAATTGCCGCCAAAAGAGGTGTGCTGACAGCTTTAATGGCGAGTACCGTTCAGGAGCTGGATAGTCTTGATCTGACAATCTGGAAGGCATTGGATGCGGCTGAGGTCTATGCCGCGCTGGCCAAAGAACTTCGAGAAGTCGATCAAAATCTGAAAGCCAGAACCCGTGAAACCGCGCGGCATCTTTTCGAGTTGGGAATGGGCTTAGGGCAAACAGCCATGCGGGAATATTTGCGAAAATTAAAGTCTGACGCTGAGAATTACCGCATCAAAGCGTTGTGGTGTCCATTACAACTGCCTCGGTTACAGGGCGACTTCGATGCCGAAAGAGAAGAATCTTTGCTGGCCTGGGCTGCTGCCTTTGGACAAGAGCGGATTGAATATGCTTTAGCGAATAAAGGCTTTCCAGCCAGAGCTGATTTCTTGCTATGGTTGGAGCCAAGTTATGATTCCTTGGGCCGCGAATTTCTGTGTCTGGAGTTTTCGCTAAACGGTTTGCCTGAAGCGGCTGACTACAGCAAACCCGATGCCCATTTGGAAGAACTCCGCCGTTTTGCATGGTTCATGGATACTCGCAGCGTATTTTCCAGAGTATGTGCTGAAGTTTCCGGGGAAGAATTTGTGCTGTCTCCCGACATCAAAAATCACTTACCTGCATTTACCGGCCGCGACAAGCCCCTGTACAAATTATGTCAAGCAGCTTCCTACATACACACCACTATGCGATGGCTGAAGAGCCAAGGGCTTGATGACAAGCCTTGTAATGTTCGTGCACTTTCCATCACCCAAAATGGCTTTGAAAGTTTGGCTGCCAGATTTTTTTCTAAGCATGAAGTCGATCCCAGAGTTTCCCTGCTAGAAAGTCTGGGGCGGGCCTATCGCGACGCCGAAAAAGTACCGGATTGCGATGAAGATGCGTTGAACGATCATATCAGACATGCGTTTGACAAAATTCGTAAGGCTTTACCCAAGGCAATCAGCAAGCAGTTTGTCGACATGCGCGAACTGCCAGAACCCGGCAAAAGCCTAGCCTTCAATTTTTCTGAAGACGTCGAGGGGTTTTTGAATCCTATGGCTACCATGCCCTGGCAAGAAGCCTTGTCTTGGGTAGACTCAGATTCGAGCATAGCCGATTTCCTCAAAGCCAATCCTCAAACGGCAATTTCCGAAACCCTTGGTGCGCGAGTCAACAATGGTCAATCTGTGCCATTACGAGATTTGCACTCAGCTGCTGTTGTTGCCGGCATGCGATCATCAGTATTGGGTCAAATGACTGTGTTGGGTCTTGAAGGCAATCCTGGTATTGGTAAAACCACGGCCGTTGTCAGTTTTCTTAAAGAATCTAACGAAGGTTTTTTGTTTCTCTATGTCAGTCCCAGAGTCATGATTAATGACGATGTCACCGAAAGTCTGGCAAGGGATAAAGCTACCAATCAACCCAGCGGCATTCTGACGGTTACCACTAACTCAAAACTCATCGGTGCAGCCAAGACCTGGTATGAAAAACAAGCGCAGGATGGCACGGTAGCCAAGCGAATGATCGATAGTGCTGTAGTAGCCGACGGGGTTGAAAATCTTAAGCACCCAGACAACAGTACGCTGATTCTCTCACCTGCCACAAAAGAGGCGTTGGAATTGACTCATATTGGTTCTAGTAATCGGAAACGAGCTGAAACCGAACGACAAGACAGAATGGAAGATGATAAACGTCCGGGCGTCTTAAAAGTGTTGTCTCTTGCCACTCGCAACCTTCTAGTTGAGAACCCCGATATCAATCGAGTTGTGCTAACAGCAGCTATTCAAGGTTACCGAGAATTGGGCTCTAACAAAAGCACTTTATCCGCAATGGATAATCTGTTTAAAAATACGACTAACAAACAAGCCGGCAAGCAGGAGCGACGCAATTTTTCTCGGCGTATCCAAACCATTGTAGTCATGGTCGACGAATTGACCGGTGATGGGGCAGGCGCACCGTTTATTCATACAGTTTCCCGTTGGTTGGATCAACAGTTCATTCAGCCTTTTGATCAAGAGCCGTTGTTTCGCGTGATTCTTATTGTATCCGATGCTTCTTTAGGCAATGAAATCGTTCTTGATCGTTATCTCAATAGTGGCAAACGCACTCCGGATAAGGTCCTTGTTTCTAAAAGTGCAGGAAAAAGACCATTTCGATTATCCGCTATGCCAATCAAGATTGGTGGAAAACGCCAGCCGGTTTTACATATCATGACCAATAGCTACCCAGCAACCAAGTTAGTCATCGATTATCGAGTTAGACTCGATTTGATAAAGCCAAGTGAATTATCTCACACAAGAATACAAACCGTGCGGCAGGCTATTGCCGAGCAACAAGGTGAAGCAATTATTGGTAATGTCATCCAAGAAATTAGGAGGGCTGTGGATTCAGGTGCAAGCCAGGTTATTTTTTTTGCGCAGGATAAGGCGCTCCTGCGTTCGGTAGAAACACTGTTGGTCACCAGTGAGGATGGGAAGCCTTTATTAAATCCTTCGCAGGTGGCGATTTTGGATTCAAGTGTGACTGCCACCAAACGCAAGGCTCTAATTGCAGATAATAAGCGCGATACCGTAAAAGTATTTTTGATGACTTCGAGTGGTGCTCGCGGAATTTCTTTTCCGAAAACAGATTGGATCATCGCTATGATCCCTCGCTTTGGTATTGAAGCGGCGCTGATGGAAGTGGCTCAGTTAATTTATCGGGGCCGTGGAAAATACTACACATCAGATGATGGGGTACTTTGCGATGATGGTGATTGGAAGGATCGTCGCTTAGTCATGTTACTGCAAGATTTTCTGCCACAGGATAAAATTCCAGAGCCTCGGCAATGGCTAAGACAGGTAAGCGATCTGTTGACCTATCTCGTCATGCTTCGAGCGACTATTTATACTCGCATAGTCGGTGATGCTGGCCTAGATAAACAAAATCTTGCCATGATACCTGTGGGGAGTATTGGCAGTGAAGAAATACTGTCATTGATGAGTACGCATGTTCGCGTTTTTTTGAGAGAAGCAGACGTATTTTTGAGGGACTTCTCGACGGATGTGAATCGACGTGGTTTGATTGTCAATGCCCAAAGAAATACGCAACACTTGTTTTCGAAGTTTTCATTGGACGCGACAGCGCGATCTAAAGATTTTAAAAGTGTTGTTCGACTTGATGATATACAGAATTTTTCCAGACGCGCGAGCGCAGACAATGCTCCTTTATTGATTTCACCAAATGATGATCCCGATTGTTTGCTACCAGATAATATCTATTGCACCGGTCCCTTTTGGCTGGAGCATTGGGAGCGTTTTGAGAAACAAGAGCGGTTTAATGTTGAAGGTTGGTCAACTAATGTAGGCCATCAAAGCGAAAAGTTGTTTGGCGAATTGGGCAATATTTATCGGGATGAAACATTGCCCTTTAAATTGAGACATTCTGCCGAAGAACTATTTCGAATACTGGCACGCAAAAAAGAAGAGGCAACTCGCGAATTTTCAACCGTGAAAATACTTCAATCTCCTTCAGTTTGGCTAGTAGTGCCTTTGGATTACCCCAGATTTTGGAAAAAAGATGCCAGTGGCAGACTTCCTTTGCTTGATAATGAAATTGCTTGGAGGGATTCGCTAGGGGCTTGTATAGCCACCACTGCAGAAATCCTACCTGTTATTCCACGCTATGCAGACATCCCTTATGTGGCGGTGATTGGTGAGCAAGATCCAGCAAGATTGGAGCTGATTTTTGATGATAGGTATTTAGCCGTATCCAATGAACTCAATTTGTTGAACACTATTCTGCTTACAGAGTGATGTCGATTACAAACGTCATGCAAAAACGGATGATTTTTTGCCAATAAGCCTTAAATAATATTTTATTGCGATCTGTAGACGATAACCAATTCATCCCAATGCTACGATTTCATATCGTTGTTGAAACATCGATTGTAATCTTGATTTTTGAACTGTTAAAACATGCTCTAAGCTGAAAGCGAAATTAGCGATCCGACGGCACTATGAATAGATGTATTACTTTCAATATTCGCCGCAAGTTGAGTTAAAAAATCGGATAATTTAACAACTGTCGAAGAGGTCGATTTATTCCCCAAAACCTGCGCCAGATTATCGAAATTGGTCTGTAAATCATTGTTTTGCTTAATAGTACCAATCAAGTTCTGTAAACCCGCACTGGGTTTATTGTAACTATTTTGCATTTTGGCAATGCTTGGCGCTAGGGTTTGTGTACTCGCTAAAGGAATTCCAATATCTTCAAGCATCGCAACATCAAGCGGTGAAATGGTTTTCACTTCGCCTTTTTTGATAGATTCAGACATTAAATCAGCTGGAATCGCAACATGATAAAAAGCGGAGCCGTAACCCGATTTTTCAGACGCTAGCGGAACGGGGTTTCCTGCATTGGCTTTTTTTGCGTTCTCGCCAACAAAAAAAGGGACGCCATCCTGCATATTCACCAATTCATCATATTTGGTTCTTAAATTGGTGTTTACATTCCCTAGCGTGCCCGTAAATGCTAAACCGTGCAAAACTTCATGCGTAAGAATAGACGTTAAATCAAATTTATCGGGTTCTGGCTTGCCACTAAAGGACATATCACCAATACGCACCAAATTGATTAATAAACTGGCATCCGCCGAATTTGGATTTAATTCATATTGATAAAGCGAGTCTGATACAAAAGAGGTATCGATGCTTTGTTTTTCATGAAGTGTGGCTTGCGTCATTGTAGAATCGGTTTCAGCCAGCACATTCGAATCTTTGTATTTGCCAGAAACTTTCAAATTAAATACGGCATCAGAGCGAATATATTGACCAATGTTATCAAGTGCTTTTTGCAAATTGGCTTTTACATCAGGAAGATAATCACCTAGATTGGAATCACCAAAATCAATAATGTATTTGAAATTGGTGCCGCCCGAAATCGACGTGTTATCAATAATACTCAGACTATCAGATTGGCTAACAACCGTATTTTCTATGGTTCGAGGTGTTAATGATTGATATAAACTTTGTACAAAGTTATTCACTGCCCCGTTTTCATTTTCTGACAGTTGTTCAATATTGAACCCCACACTTTTTAACGTTTCTAATACATTTTGAGTCAATAATCCTGCATTATTGCTAGTTTCTGGCAGGGATACTTTTGTATTTGTATTGTCTATCAGTGTATCAGTGGCTGCGCTATCTACCTGATTTGTTAATGAATACGTCCCTAGCGATGGCGTGTTAATTGCAGAAATAGTCATGAAAATTTGCCGTGTTTTAATTCGATAATAGCTATTTATCGGCTTTAATCGAAAAAAATATAATTTAAATATAAATGACAATAAAAAAGCCCGCTAAGTCATTCAACTAACGGGCTTTTATTTAAAAAAATAGTACTAATCAACATCACCAAGCAATTTTAAAAATTGTTTGTTTATCTCATCTAATTTACCTAAAAAGAGTTTAATCTGTGCAACATCTTCTTCGGTCAACGGATCTTCATGTTTTATTTCGGCATTTTCGCGTCTATATAATATTTTTAAATACGTTTCCAACGCGAGAATATTACATTTTTCGACACTCTCTCTTATGTGTTCAGGCAAAATAAAGCCGTATTTTGTCAAATAATTTTCAAATATTTCTTCAATTTTTGGCAAAGTCTCAGCAACATGATGATAAACCAATGACATATCATTTTTTATCGATTTTGGCTTAATAAAAAGGCTTTGATGAATGACTCTAAATTTTTTAAAAGCAGTCAATCTTTTATCAAAAAGCACCTTTGATGAACCCAGTTCATGCCTTACATTGTCAAGTCGTTTAACTATCCAAAAACCAATGAGCAGAGTGAAAAAACTATTGATGGCGATAATGAGTGTTGCTTCAGTTGACATATTAAGTTCCAGATAGAGGCATTGAGCTAGGTTATTATAAGCTAGTTATAATTAGGAGCACATATATATCCCTTTTTTATACCTTTAAATTAAGGGGATGTCAACGAATGCAATTTCTATACTTTGTGAGATTAAGTGTGCAACATTATCAAAAGATCCGTTTCGATAGAATGTCTTGAAACAGTGACTTAAATTTTCAGTGGTGGGGTTTTACTTAAGAGTGCAACGAGTTCAGACTGTCTATGCGTGTAGGTTTTACTGTATAAATTTTTTAATTGCGTACGCACCGTATTCATGGTCAATCCAGCTTCATCCGCGTATTCCGAAGGCGATTTCCCCGCGACCAATGCAGAGGCAACACGTAACTCTGCTGGGGATAAATCGTAGAGTTTACCCATCATATCAAGTTCTGAAAAATTTTCATTCGCATTCGAAATAAAAATGAGGGCGAGTGGTTTTGAAACATTATTTGTTAACGAGAGTGTGGGCGGAAGTGGCGTTATAAATACTTGCCAGGCTTGCTCATCTTCATTAATAAACATCGCATTTTTGACGGGAGGAAGGCGCGTTGCTGCTTGAATAAATTCATTTAATTTTTCTTTTCGGTTAAATGTAGTCGCAACTAACTGCCCGTTTTTGATCGCTAAGCCTTTTATTTTACTGTCAAGCAACTCGAGTAAATGCGCATTGGCGTAATTCACCTTTCCTTGACTATCGACAATCAATATGGCGAATGCGAGTGAATCAATAGCAATAGCGCTAAATTTTTGAGAATACGCAATTTTAATTTGATTTTTTACGCGCATTTTCGCAACAACTGGACTAATCGGTTTCGTAATAAAATCGGCAGCGCCTAATTTTAATGCTTGAATTTCATCTTCAGTAGTGGATTTTGCAGTGATAAAAATAATGGGAATATGTTCGGTTTGTGGATGACTTTTTAATTGTCTACATAGCTCATAGCCATCTATTTCAGGCATCATCACATCAAGCAAAATAACACAGGGCTTTTCATTACTGATCATTTCTAATGCTTTTTGTCCGTTTGTAGCAAAAGAAACACTGTAATCGTCAGCAAAGATGGTGGCTAGTAAATGCACAATACTTGGATTGTCATCCACAATCAACAAACGCGGTAAATCAGAAGGAACAACAATAGACACATTAAATCCCAATTAATTATTGTAGAGTGCTTAATGATTTGATAACCGGTGTTGACGTTATAAATCATGAAATAATTTTACCTAAGATTCATTATAAATCAATAATTTGTTGCAAGTCTATTAGGCAATAAAAAAGCATCTCGTAATTCCGACTTTTTTACTCTGTTTTGATAAAATCAAAATCTATTTTTTCTATTTTAATTTATTTTATTATCTCTTATTTCGTTTGATTGGATGAATTATTATTCATGCCTTCAAGAACGTGTAGTGCTTGATCAAAATTTAATTGCTCAAGATACACTTCTAATTCGTCAACTATTTTTTGCTCATTGCATTGTAGGAGGTGTGGCCGAATTTCACTGAAAATATGAATCGCTTTAAATTGATTAAACGACACGGCATATTTCAATTGCTTGAAGTGTTCATTTAAATCATCCTCTCCTAACTGTGAGGTCGTTATCGGCTTTTCTAACGTGGGTAACGACGCGGTTGCATTGATAGCATCATTAAATTTCACGACAAAATCATTCAGCAATGAATCAATATTTTCAAGCTCGTCCAAACGAAGTGCTAATTCCAATGCGACAGCGGCATTTTTTAATTCATGTGCACCTAACGTTCCCGCAATTCCATTCATTGAATGTGTTAAATGTTGAGCCTGTGTAAACGCCTTTTCTTCAATAAGGGTCGCTAATTGATTAGCCATATCACGGTAATTCGCATTGAAGTTCACTAATAGCTTATGCAGTAGCATTGAATTTTGATTGCAAATTGCAAGTGCCGCGACGAGGTCAAAGGGCGGTAAAAATTCGGGCAATGCCGTCATTTTTTCAAGCGGAACACGCTGTTTGGTTAAATCACTATCATTATCGTTATCGCTAAACCATTGATTTAACACTACGACCAATTTATCGATATCAATGGGTTTAGTGAGATGCCCGTTCATACCCGCCGCTAGACTTTTCTCTAAGTCGCCCTTCATCGCATGGGCGGTCATCGCAACGATAGGTATATTTTGCAATGACGATTCAGCGCGAATGTGTTGCGTTGCGGTAAAACCATCCATGATAGGCATTTGAATATCCATGAAAATTAAGTCGAAAGACTGAGCTAACGCACGATCTACGCCTTCTTTACCGTTATTTGCAATTTCAACGTTCAATCCCATCGATGTTAATAATTCCTCTGCAACAATTTGATTGATTTCATTATCTTCGACCAATAAAATTCGATGCGCGTTGTAGTGAGGCGTCGCAGAAGACGTTTTGGACCTGCTGCTTGAAGCCGTTTGATTGGGAGCAATCGTAAATGGGAGGGTAAATTCAAATGTACTGCCTTGACCATAAACGCTTGAAACACAAATTTCCCCGCCCATCAACGCCACTAACTGTTTGCAAATCACAAGACCTAAGCCGGTACCGCCATAATTTCGCGTAATGGAACTATCGGCTTGTGAGAACGGTTGAAATAATCGCTCAATTTGTTGCTCTGTCATGCCAATCCCTGTATCACGTATGCTAAAACAGAGTTCAACTGTATCCACTATGTGATTCTTAACCGTGATAGTTGTGAGAATGTTGCCTTGTGAGGTGAATTTTTTCGCGTTACTGAGTAAATTGATCAGCACTTGTCGCAACTTGGTAGCATCACCAATCAACTCACGCGGAACATCGGCCGACACATCAATACTAAAGTGCGTGGCATTATCTTCCTGACTGTTGTGTTCAAACAAGTTATCCACATTTTCCAATAAAATATTGAGATTAAAAGTCGTATTATCAAGCGTAAAACCATTGGATTCTAATTTTGAAAAATCGAGAATACTGTTAATAATGGTTAATAACTCATTTGATGAACTGTAAATTTTTTCCAAATAATTTTGCACTTCGACAGAAATATCTTTTTTGAGCGCCAGTCGTGAAAGTCCGATGATGCCATTCATTGGTGTGCGTATTTCGTGTGACATATTGGCAAAAAAATTCGATTTTGATTGATTGAGCGCTTGCGTGTCGGCTTCAAATTG
>ERZ1034365.1010-NODE-1010-length-14967-cov-3.717394_pt1 | contig 14967 bp, 13 predicted proteins | sample MGYA00520615_ERZ1034365 | MGnify/ENA primary metagenome ERZ1034365 (study PRJEB33736, sample SAMEA104284505) | Azolla filiculoides | biome: Urban; feature: Water surface; material: Ditch water | place: Netherlands | collected 2015-10-28 | depth 0-0.1 m ... | reverse complement strand
TGTGAGACGAGAGCACCGAGCGTGTCGAAGATTGCCTGACCCCAGGGGTTCATCTTCTCTTGAGCGTCACCGGGCAGGTAGCCGAGTTCTTGCCCGCCAACCGCAAAGAGCGGACGAAAGACGATGATCTTCTTGTGCTGCTGGCGTTCGAGCACTGCCTCGAGACCGGCACACAGAGCAAGTGCCGACTTGCCCGTACCGGCACGGCCACCGAGAGAGATGATGCCGAGGCTCTGGTCGAGCAACATGTCGATGGCCAAGCGCTGCTCGGCCGAACGACCGTGCAAACCGAACAGGTCGCGGTCACCGCGAACCAAGCTGATCTCGCCCTTGCCGCGCACGCGACCGAGGGCCGAGCCGCGGTCAGAGGTGATGACAAGCCCGGTGTTGCGTGGCATGTCAACGACCTTGCGCGAACGGATTGACTCCTCTTCATAGAGGTCAGCCATTTCATCGGCAGAGAGACTGATTTCTTCGGTACCGGTCCAGCCCGAGTCAGGTGCCAGTTCGGCACGATACTCTTCGGCCGACAGACCAATCGAAGCGGCCTTCACGCGCATGGGAAGGTCTTTAGACACGACCGTGACATCGAGCCCATCGCCGGCGAGATTCATGGCGACAGCAAGGATGCGCGAGTCGTTGTCACCCAGCTGCAGGCCCGAAGGCAACACAGCCTGGTTGGAGTGGTTCAGCTCGACCCGAATGGAGCCGCCCGCATCCGTTGAAATAGGAAAGTCGAGACGCTCGTGCTTGACGCGAAGATCATCGAGCAGGCGCAGCGCCTCGGCACGCGCGGCCTGGGCGATTACCACCGCGTGGTGGCTAGACGCCCAGCTCCGCCAGGATGATTGCCTCCACCTCGGCTCCCGCCGGCAGGGCCGGGGCGAAGGGGGCGCGCAGCACCAGCGCATCGGCACGGTTTGGCGATGGCACGCCCCTGGCCTTCATGTCCTTCTTGCTCTCAAGAAACAGCGTGCCCTTGCTGTCGGGTTTGGTGCGCGGGCCGATCAGGTCCGTTTTCAGGAACCGGTCGGCCGGCACATGCGCGTCCTTGAGCCAGTCCTTCATTGCACCCCACATCTCGGCGCGCTTGTTGCCGTACATGATCTGCTTCTGGGCCTTGCTGCCGAAGTTGACGCCCCTGATCTTGTACCGCTGCTCCTTCAGCCGGTCCACGACGCCGGCGCCGAGGCCGCCTTCATCGACGCACACGAGCGCGGGCTTGTACTCTTCGATGGCGTCGATGACGTAGCCGGCCACTTCCATCGTGTCGGCGCCGCGATGGCGCTGGGCAGGGCTGCGGTCAGCACCACCGCCGTGAAGGCCGGCTGCGACAGCGGCCAGCCAGCCTGCATCAGCACGGTGCCGATGCCCCACACCAGCAGCGGATGCAGCAGCAACTTGGCCAGTGCAACGGGCAGGTAATCACCCAGGCGGGGAGTCGGTGCGTGGCCGCTGGCGCTGCGCATTTGCGAGCGCGCCAGCACCGCGCCAATGGTGAACAGCGCCACGGGCGAGGCCGCATCCGACAGCAGGCCGACCGTCTTGAGCACCGGGGCAGGCAGCGCCAGCTGCACGGCCGACGCCAGCGCCCCCAGGCCAATGGCCCAGGGCATGGGGTTGAACAGCACGCCGCGCAGCGCGTTCCGGCCCGCGTGGGCAAACCCGTGCGCGTCCGCCCCGTCCAGCCTTGAAAGTGCGATGCACAGCGAGGTGGTGATGACCATGTCAATCACCATGGTCACGATCACCGGGCCGGCCGCCTGCGCCCCCAGCAAGGCCACCAGCAGCGGCACGCCCATGAAGCCGGTGTTGGGAAAGGCCCCTACCAGCGCGCCAAACGCCGCGTCGTTCCAGCCCAGGCGCCGCTTCAGGCCGAGCCACACCACCAGGGCCACCACCACCAGCGCGCACAACAGCCAGGTCAGAAACACGCGGGCGTCCAGCAACTGTGCAATCGGCGTGCTGGCGCCGAAGCGGTACAGCATGCAGGGCAACGCAAAAAACAGTACAAAACCGTTGAGACCGGGAATCGCCTCCAGCGGCAGCATGCGCCGGCGGGCGGCGACATAGCCGGCCAGCACCAGCGCAAAGAAGGGGAAGGTGACGAGGAGGATGGACCGCACGGGCGCTATTGTGCGGGACGCCCGGGATTCCAGGCGGTCGCGCAGGGGCGCTGAACGTGGCCTTACCCCTTCGTATCCATCGAGCCTGGCCCCTTGTTTCCTGCGTCGGCTGGCATCAAGGCTATGCAGGGTGCGCAAGACAGATATGCCCTGGCGCGGTCTGGCTCCACAACACCGCCCTTCCTAGAATCTTCAGCACCAACGCGCCACCCACATCGGTACGTCCGAACGACTGGAGAGACACCATGACCACCACTTCCATGAGGGCGCTCGCAGCCTTCGCCGTCTTGGCGACCGCAGGCGGCCGCAGCGGCGCCCTGCCGCCAGCCGCCGCACCGGTGGCCGCAGCCTTGGCTCCGGATTGCACGGCGCTGAAGCGCCTGGACCTGACCAACACCGTCATCAAGAGCGCGATGCGGGTGGAGGCCAACGTCGTCAGCGCCAACGGCGTTCAAATGCCGGCGCACTGCCTGGTCAGTGGCGAGATACACCCCCGAATCGGCGTCGATGGTGTGCGCTACAGCATGGGCTTCGAGCTGCGTCTGCCGCTGACCTGGAATGGACGTTTTGTGTTCCAGGGTGGGGGTGGCGTCGACGGCACCATCCGCGCGGCCGTCGGCAGCTTGCGCGCAGGGGTCCCTCCCGCGCTGTCGCAAGGCGCCGCCGTGGTCACCAGTGACATGGGGCACACTGGCGTCAACACCGGCGACGCCACCTTCGGCCTGGACCCGCAAGCCCGGATCGACTGGGGCTACAACGCCCTGGACAAGGTCACGCTGCTTGCCAAGGATGTCATCGGCAAGTTCTACGGCTCGGCCCCGAAGTACGCCTACTACATAGGGTCGTCGGGTGGCGGGCGCCAGGGACTGATCCTGGCGCAGCGCTTTCCTCAGCACTTCGACGGCATCGTGTCGGGGGCCCCCATCCTGGAACAGCACCTGGCGCAGCTCGGCTCGATGCAGATGCTGAAAGAGTTCACGGCCATTTCGCCGAAGAACAGCAGCGGTGCGCCGATCCTGAGCCAGTCCTTCTCGGACGCCGACCTCAAGCTCATCGCGGGCGGCGTGCTGCGCAAGTGCGACGCGCTGGACGGCGCAGCCGATGGTCTGATCGAGAACTATCCCGCCTGCAGCTACAGCGTGGCCGAACTTCAGTGCACCGGCGCCAAGGACGCCACCTGCCTGTCGCCTGCGCAGGTCGCGGCCTTTGACAGGGTCATGGCCGGCCCGCGCAACAGTGCCGGCGTTCTGCTGTACCCGGCCACCCCCTGGGACTCCATCATCGGTGAGCCCGAATGGCGGTCGAACCTGATCGGCACCTCCGTCACCGCAGTGTCGAACTCACGCAAGGCGACCAACCTGTCGATCAAGTACGTGTTCATGACGCCTGCGGCGCCCACGTTCGACTATCTGAAGTTCAACATGGACACCGACCCGGCCCGCATGCTGGCGTCGGCCTCGTTCAGTGCCGCCACCTCCACGAACTACCAGGGCTTCAAGGAGCGCAAAGGCAAGCACCTGATCTACGTCGGCATGGGCGACTCCCTGGTCAACCCGGCCGGCGTGAACCGCTGGTATCGCGAACTCGTGGCGGCCAACGGCGGGATCGAGGCCACCCAGCAATTCGCCAGATTCTTCAACGTGCCGGGCATGGGGCACTCCGACGGCGGCCGCGCGCTGGACGTGTTCGACCCGGTGACTGCCATCTACAACTGGGTGGAAAAGGGGCAGGCGCCCGAACAGCTGATGGCCACCGGTGCCAGCTTCCCCGGCCGCACGCGCGCCATTTGCCTTTTCCCGAAGATCGCACGCTACGTCGGCTCGGGAAGCTTCGACGACCCAGCCAACTTCCGCTGCGTCGCGCCCTGACGGCACCTGCACCGCCACAGATCCATGCGGATCTGGCGCCGACACCGCGCCGTGGGGATACGACGTCTGCGGGGATTGACGGCAGGTCGTTCGCGATGCACGCCAGAACATCGGCCATGGTGTCCTTGGCGATGACGCGGTCGTCGTCGGACTACAGGCCCATCCAGAAGCCTTCGCTGGCGCCAAAAAAGCGCTCGAAGCGCAGAACGGTTTGAACGGGCTTTGCGACGTTCGTCGAGCATGGCCCCAACCCTGGCCAGGGCGGCATCGTGCGGCAGGCGTGGTTTTTCGCTTTGCAAAGCCTCCTCAACCCTGGCCCGAAACCATTGGTTGTAGCGGGTTTCCTGTTCTTCGGTCTCGAACCCGGAAACAATGGGGGACAGCACAGCGCTCATAGAGGAACGGCCAGCACAACGCCAGCTTGCCGCAAATCGGAGCCAGACCGTGCCCGTCCGACAGGCGCCCGGTATGATTCGCCGCTCTGTCAGTCCCCTCGTCCCTCCCCGCTTTTCGCACGCCTCGCCCATGTCCTCCGGCCTCAATCTCGCCCAGCAAGAAGCGGTAAATTACATGCACGGCCCCTGCCTGGTGCTGGCCGGGGCGGGTTCGGGCAAGACGCGGGTGATCACGCACAAGATCGCACGGCTGATCCAGACCGGGGTGGACCCCAAACGCATTGCGGCCATCACCTTCACCAACAAGGCCGCCGCCGAGATGCGCGAGCGCGCCAAGGGGCTGATCGGCCGCGACGCCAAACACGTGCTGATCTGCACCTTCCACGCCCTGGGCGTGCGCATGATGCGCGAGGACGGCGCGGTGCTGGGCCTGAAACCGCAGTTCAGCATCCTGGACGCCGACGACGTGACCAGCATCCTGAAGGACTGCGGCGGTACGGTGGACGTGGCCACGGCGCGCCAGTGGCAATGGACCATCAGCCTGTGGAAAAACATGGGCCTGAACGCGCAGCAGGCGCTGGAGCAGGCGAAGGACGACAACGAGCGGATCATTGCCACCGTCATGGGCCAGTACGAGGAGCGGCTGACGGCCTACCAGAGCGTGGACTTTGACGACCTGATCGGCCTGCCGCTGAAGCTGCTGGCGGATTTTCCGGAAGTGCGTACCCGGTGGCAGGACGCGCTGGGTCATGTGCTGGTGGACGAGTACCAGGACACCAACGCCACGCAATACGAAGTGCTGAAGCACCTGGTGGGCGCGCGCGGGCGCTTCACCGCCGTGGGCGACGACGACCAGTCGATCTACGGCTGGCGCGGCGCCACGCTGGACAACCTGAAAAAGCTGCCGATCGACTTCCCCCAGCTCAAGGTGGTCAAGCTGGAGCAGAACTACCGCTCCACCAGCGCCATCCTGCGTGCGGCCAACAACGTGATCGGCCCCAACCCCAAGCTGTTTCCCAAGACGCTGTTTTCCGAGCTGGGCGAAGGTGAGCCGGTGCGCGTGGTGGACGCCGACAGCGAAGAACACGAGGCCGAGCGCACCGTGGCCCGCATCCTGAGCCTGCGCGAGACCTCGAAGCACAAGGACTGGCGCGACTTCGCCATCCTGTACCGCGCCAACCACATGGCCAAGCCGTTCGAGAAGGCGCTGCGCCGCGCGCAGGTGCCCTACAAGGTCTCGGGCGGCCAGAGCTTTTTTGACCGCGCCGAGATCAAGGACCTGTGCGCCTGGTTCCGCCTGTGGGTCAACAACGACGACGACCCGGCCTTCCTGCGCGCCATCACCAGCCCCAAGCGCGGCATCGGCCACCAGACGCTCAGCAGCCTGGGCGAGTTCGCCGGCAAATACAAACTGAGCCTGTTCGAGGCGCTGTTCGCCCACAGCCTGCCCAGCGTGCTGCCGGCGCGCGCCACGGGCAGCCTGCACGAGTTCGGCCGCTTTGTGAACGACCAGGAATACCGCGCCCGCCACACCCACGGCGCCGAGGACGCGCGCGCCTTCCTGGCCGACTGGCTCAAGGACATCGACTACGAAAAGCATCTGTACGACGGCGAAGACAACGAAAAAGTCGCCGCCGCGCGCTGGACCAACGTGCTGGAATTCTGCGAGTGGATGGGCGGGCGCTGCGGCGGGCAGATCGAGGACCAGGCTGGCGTGACCACCTCCAGCGAGAAGAAGAGCCTGCTGGAAGTCGCGCAGACCATCTCGCTGCTCTCGACCCTGAGCGAGCGCGAGCAGGACAAGGACGTGGTGACGCTGTCCACCCTGCACGCCTCCAAGGGACTGGAATGGCCGCATGTGATGCTGGTCGGCGTGAACGAGGGCCTGCTGCCCTTCAAGCTGGGCGACGACGACAACCCGTCCGGCCACGCGGACGGACCGATGAGCGAGGGCATCCTGCAGCGCCTGCAGGAAGAGCGCCGGCTGATGTACGTGGGCATCACCCGCGCCCAGCGCACGCTGGCCGTCAGCTGGACCAAGCGCCGCAAGAAGGGCCGCGACACCGTGCCCGGCATCCCCAGCCGCTTCATTGCCGAAATGGGGCTGGACAAGACCACGGTCAAGGAAGACCCGCGCGAGAAGCTGCGCGCCCTGCGCGCTGAATTTGCAAAGAAGGCGCAAGCCGGCGTGGAGGCCGCCGCGGCGGCAGAGGCCAGAACATGAAATCGTTCAAATTCGCCCTGATTGCTTCTTTATTGATAGCAAACTTGAGCCATTTCACGATGGGGTACGCCCAAAATGACGTGAAAAATTCCCCCGCAGCCTGCCCCACGCCTGCAGAAATGGGCGCGCTGCACCTCTACGGCGAATGGCAGGCCACCTGGGACGGCGTGGAGGCCCCCGCCACGCTGCGCCTGGAACGCCACCCGGAGCACCTCGACGGCGTGCGCGGCACCCTCCAGCGCGGCACGGCCGAAGCCCTGGTGGCCGGCGACGTGGACGAAGGGGAGTTCAACCTGGAGGAGTCCACCGACGGGCGTACCATCGCAGCCACATGGACAGGCAAAGTGTTGGAGAACGCATGCGGCAAGGAAATTCAGGGACGATGGAACAACGTGGCAGACCAGAGCGAACGCCGTTTCGTCTTGCGCAAACGGCCGGGCTGGCGCTAGCGCTGTGCGGCACGCCCGGGCTGCGGGCGCAAACCGGTCCCGCCAGCCAGCCGGCCGTCCCGCTTGCGGCAGCCGGTTGGCAGGCCTGCACCCACCTGGGCAGCGCCCCCGAGGCACGGCTGGCCTGTTTTGACCAGTGGGCACGGCAACAGCCAGAGGCACAAGCCTCCCTGTTGCCCGCACCCTTGCCCGGTGCACCCGGCGTGCCACGCGCCTCTGGCGACACCGCGGCACGGGCGACCGGCGCAACGGCGCCGTTGGCGGCCCCCGCGCCATCGCCCATCGAAATCCGCCTGACCTCCGAGGACGGCTGCCGCAGCCGGCAATATTCCGAACTTTCGCGTTTCTGGGAACTGGAGAAGGGCAGCAGCTGCGACACCTTCGGCATCCGGGGCTACCGGCCGATCAGCCTGTCCCTGATCGGCGCCACCAGCGTCAACACCCAGCCGACCTCTGACAACCCGCTGAACAACGCCACCGGCGCGCTGCCTTACGAGACCACCGAGACCCGCATCCAGCTTTCGGTGCGCACCAAGATGGCCGAGGGCCTGCTGACGCAGGGCCAGCCCACGGCGCGCGACTCGCTGTGGTTCGGCTACACCCAGCAGTCGTACTGGCAGCTGTTCAACGGCACGCTGTCACGCCCGTTCCGCGTGACCGACCACGAGCCCGAATTCGTGTACGTCTACCCCACCGACGCGGCACTGCCCGGCGGCTGGCGGCTGCGCTACAGCGGACTGGGCGTGGTGCACCAGTCCAACGGCCAGGCGCTGCCGCTGTCGCGCAGCTGGAACCGGGTCTACCTGATGAGCGGCATGGAGCGCGGCGACGACTTCCGCGTGCAGGCCCGCCTGTGGGCGCGGCTGCCGGAGACCTTCGCCAAGGACGACAACCCGGACATCAGCGACTACGTGGGCCGCGCCGAGCTGGCCGGCTTCTGGAACGTCAACCGCGACAACACCCTGGCCCTGACGCTGCGCCACTCCCTGCGCACCACCGCCCGCGGCTCGGTGCGCGCCGAATGGCTGCGCACGCTGGGCAGCAGCCCCCGCGCCGCCAGCGGGCTGCGCTTTCACACCCAGCTGTTCAGCGGCTATGGCGACAGCCTGCTCGACTACAACCGCCGCCGCACGGTGCTGAGCATCGGACTGAGCCTGGTGGATTTCTAGGACGGCAGCGGCTGCGTGGCCTGTGCCACGGGCGCCGTGGGCGCGGGTGTGGCCCCGGCCGCCCCCATCGTGGCCGCCACGGACACACCGCCCAGCCGCTCAATCATCGCCAGCTGGTCGGCCTTGGCCAGGGCGTCCAGCGCCTCGGGGTCGCACAGGCCGCGCAGGACGCCTTCCAGCGTCTGCAGCACCGGTGCAAAGGCCGGATCGGTCGCCAGATCATGGCGTTCCTCAGGATCGCTTTCCAGGTCGAACAGCTCCGGGCGGAAGCCCACGTAATAGTGGTACTTCCACCGCCCCTGGCGCAGCATGAAGCCGGCGGTGTTGCTGCCGGCGGCGTGGTATTCACTCAGGATGACGCGCTCCCGGTCTGCAGGTGAGGTCGCCACGGCGAACAGGGAACGCCCCGGGCGGCCCGCCATCTCAGCGTCGGGCCGCAGCCCGGCGCCGTCCAGGATGGTGGGGAACAAATCCAGCAGATCCACCGGCGTCTCGCACACGCCGGGCGTCACCCCGGGGCCGGCCAGGAGCATGGGCACGCACACGCTCTCCTGGTACAGCGTGGACTTCCCCCACAGCCCCCGCGCGCCAACGTTGTCGCCGTGGTCGGCGGTGTAGATGACGTGGGTGTTCCCGGTCAGGCCCAGCCGGTCGAGGGCACCGACGATCTGCCCGACGTTGTGGTCCAGGAAGCTGCACAGGCCGTAGTACGCGCGGAAGGCGTCCAGGCGTTCCTCTTCGCTGCGAAAGCGCTCCTCGTCCCGGGAGAAATTCGCATACGCCTCCACCCAGGGGTGGCGCTGGTACCCGGTCGAGGGGTGCAGCTTGGCCTCGGGGACGCGGCTTGCCGGGTACAAATCGAAAAATTCCCGGGGCGCCGTCAACGGAAAGTGCGGCGCCACCAGCCCGACATACAACACAAAGGGCGCGGCGCTCTCGGCAGCGCCGGTCAGCCAGTCGATGGCACGCGAGGTGACCGCGCGGTCGTAGGCGGTGTAGGACGACTCCCCCGGCCCGATGTGTTCCCCCAGCATGCGCTTGCCCTCGGCCATCGGGATGTAGGGGTCGCGGATCGACGCCCACACCATGCCGTAGCCGCCGACCACATGCATGGGCAGATGCTCTTGGTCAAACCCGGCCGCATCGGCCTCCGAGCGGTAGTGCAGCTTGCCGATGCTGTCCACCCGGATGCCGGCGTCCTGCAGCACGTGCCCCCAGCTGCGCGGTGTGCCGCTGTAGGGTGAGGCGTTGTCCCAGTGGCGCGTCTGATGGACCCGGTAACCCGTGGCGAAGGCGGCCCGGGCGGGCACGCAGATCGGGCTGGGGGTGTACGCCTGGGGAAAGCGCACACCGCGCGCCGCCAGCGCATCGAGGTGCGGCGTCTGGATGAAGGGGTGGCCCGCGCATCCCATGAAGCGCGGGTCGTGCTCGTCCGACATGATGACGATGACGTTGTTTCTTTGCATGGCTGCGCTCCTGGGTGCCAGGTTGGAATACGTGGGGGCGGCGGTCGCCGGCCGTTCAGGCTTCGGGGGTGTACCCGCTCGACTTGACGACGCCCGCCCATTTGGCATGGTCCGACTTCAGGCGCGCGACCAGGGCCTCCGGCGTCATCACTTTGGGGTGGAACTGGAGCTTCTCCAGGGCCGCCGCGACGGCCGGCGACTTCACGGCCAGGTTGAGCGCCGCATTCAACGGACTGACCGTCGCAGGCGGCGTGCCGCCACGGGCCAGCAGCATGAAGTATTCCGAAACCGTCAGCTCCGGAAAGCCCGCCGCCGCGAAGGTCGGCACCCTGGGCAGCACCGCCAGCGGCTCGGCGCTGGACACCGCCAGGATGCGCAGCTTGCCGGCCTCGTGCATGGGCAGCAGGTTCGGCAGCGTCGTGATGACGCAAGGCAGCACGCCGCCGATGGCGTCAGTCAGCGCGGCAGCGCCGCCCTTGTAGGCCACGTGGGTCAGCGGCAGATTCGCCTGCCTGCCCAGCATGACGCCCAGGAAATGCATGACCGTGCCTGCGCCCGGCGTGCCGAAGGCGGCATTACGGGGGTCGGCCTTGGCCAGGGCGAGGAACTCGGCCAGCGTTCTGGCCGGGCTGGCGCTGCCCACCGCGATCCCGAAATCCATCTCGCAGGCGGTGCCGACGGGCTCGAAATCCTTGAGCGCGTAACGCAGGTTCTGGTAGACGTGCGGGTACAGGGTCAGGTTGCCTGACGGTGTGAAAAGCAGCGTCGATCCGTCCGAAGGGCCGCCAATCAGGGCCTCCGTGGCGAGCCGGCCAGCGGCGCCTGCACGGATGTCGATGATCGCCGCGTACCCGGACGCGCGCAGCCCGGTGCCCACGGCGCGCGCCACCTGGTCGGCCGCGCCTCCGGCGGCAAAGCCCAGCAGGATCTTCAGGATCTTTTCACTTTGCGCGCCCGCCAGCGGCGGCAAGGCCAGCGAACCCGCCCCCAGGGCGGCGGCGAACTGTCTTCTTGTCAAGGTCATGTGGGGTCTCCTTCAGCGGTGCCGCCTGTGATGGCAACCTGGTGCCAGAGTGTCGGCGCCACCCAGGCAGAAGACAAATAGTATTTTTAAAGCAGATCCATGTTTTTTATCTTATGCACCCTCGCCCAACAGCCGCCCCTGCAGCAGCCCCTCGTCCACCAGTTGGGCGACCACGGCACGCAAGGCGCCCTGCACGGCCAAGGCGGCCGCACTCAGCGGCTGGTCCGTCACTGACACCACCGACTGCACGCGCGTCAGACAAGGTTCCACAATCATCCGGGCCCGGATGGCTTGCGGGCCCGGAACGCAGGCGGCGCCCCCGGCGCTGGGCGGCATCACGGCGAAGGCCAGCCCGTCCCGGATCAGCGCCAGGCTCAGCTCCGGGCTGTTCAATTCGTAGCGCACATTGAGCGGGCAGTTCAGGGCCAGCGCGGTGCGCTCGATGATGCGGCGCAAGTCATGGTCGCGGTCGGCAGCGACCAGCGGCCGGGTGCCGATGTCGGCAAACCGGATCGGCCCGTCCTCCTCGCCAAACAGGCGGGCCAGGCCAAACAGGTGAAAGGTTTCCTCGTACAACGGGGTGGCCAGCAAATTGGGCAGCTCGAACGCATTTGGCATCAAGGCCAGCTCCACCTGACGCGCCTCCAGCCGCGTGCGGACTTCGAAGGACATGGCCGTGGAAATCACCAGCCGCACCTCCGGGAAATCCTGCTCCACGCGCCGGAACAGCGGTGCCACCAGCACCGTGGCCAGCGCACCGGCAATGCACAGCCGCACCGGGCCCCGTGGCCGCTCCGGCGGGGCCGTGATGTCATGCCGGAGGTTGTCGAACTGCTGGAGAAGGGACGTGGCGCGCGCCAGCAGGCGCCGGCCGTCAGCGGTCAACTGGACGCCGCGCGCCTGCCGCACAAACACAGCCGTGCCCAGTTCGGCCTCGATCAGCGCCACGTGCTGGCTCAGGGCGGGCTGGGCAATGCGCAGCGTGCGCGCAGCGGTGGTGATGCTGCCCGTTCTGGCGATTTCCACAAAATACCGGAGCTGGCGGGGGGTCATGGTTCGAGAAGAGGGTGAGGCAACGAGAATGCTGACGGCGGCAGAAAAATTCAAAACCCATAGCAGACAAAGACCATTCTGCGATGGGAACAAGCCATTTTCAGGCCATTCTTGAAACTCTTGCGGTCGCTGTTGAAACCATCCCCGCTGTAGCCACGGCAAAACATCAGCGCTGCGTCATCGACATCGCATGACCGCAGTGTTTCTCAAAAACGTCCGTCATGCGCACCAGCAGCGCCTGCTCGGCATCGGTCACCCCTTTTTCCTTGCCAATGCGTTCGCACACCTTTTGCCAGGCAGGCAACAGGCCTTGCGCCATGCGCCGAAACTCAAGCAGCAGCGGCGCAAAACCAAAGCCGCAGTCGGCGCACAGCGCCTCCCACGAATGCGCACCCACCGCGTCAAAGTGGTCTTCGTCGCCGATGAACAGTGCCAGCCCCGTGTCGCCATAGGCCCGTACGCACAGCAGGTCATAGAAAGGCGCCAAGCGATAGCCCTTTTCGTCGATCAGCACCGACAGGTTCTTGGCGTGGGCATCGGCGTTGCCGGTCAGGTAATTGAACATCACCCAGCGCTGCAACTGCAGCAAATCACTGCCCCGCAAGCGCAGGGGCCGCAACGCTTCCACCAGTTTGGGAACGCTCACCAGCCCGCCCATGCGCTCGTATTTCCAGCCTGCCCCGTGGCCCAGCAACTGGCAGCCGTCGATCTGGTGCAGGCCGACGATGTGGCCCGCCGTCATCAGGCGGTCGTAACGCGCCACGACGTAGGCGGCCTCGGGAACCCGCAGCAACCACACGTCCGGCACCGGCAGCTTCAAGGCACGGGCCAGCTGCATGCAGGCGTATTCGTTGATCGCGCTGGGCTGGTAGCGCGGCTGGCGCGTGTCGGGCTTGAGGATGTGCGTGGTGGGCGAATGGCCCACGCTGTCGCTCAGGCGCCGGGTTTTACTGTCGAAGCGCAGGCCGATCTTGTCCTGCGCGCCCGCCAGCGACATCGTTGCATGGACGTTCGACACCAGCAAGGGCGTGCGCCCGCGGTCCGCCAGGCGCTGGCTCAGGGTTTCATAAGAAAGGGGGCGGTATGCCTGCGGGTTGTCCGGCCGCGCATCCTCCGGCAACAGGGAGAGCACGCCCGGCAGCTCGGCACCCAGCTTGCCCAGCACCTCGAAGGACGAGGCCCCCCGCAGATGGATCGCGTTGACGATGTCGTCCAGCGCCTCGCCTTCGGGCAGCAGGTTCTCGAAAAACGTGCGGACCAGATGGCCGACAAAGCGCCCCGCCCGGACGGGAAACTGCGGCGCCAGCACATACCCACCCGGCTGCCCGATCCACTGCGGATCGTATTCAAAAAAGTAATCCCCCGCCGCATGGCCAAACCACCCCATCGGGCGCACATTGGCCCAGACACGCAGACGGATCATGCGTTGTCCAGCGGCTGCGGCGCCCACGTGGGCGAGGCAGGTTCGGCGCCGGCATCGCGGCCGGACTCTTGCCAACCCGTGACCGTCAGCGTGAGCCCCAGCCCGCGAATCAGTTGCTGCAGGCGCGCCAGTGAGCAGCGCCCGGGGTCGAACTCGGCATCGCGAATGAAGGAAGTGCTCACGTTACAGACCGACGCGGCCTGTGCACGCGACAGGCCTTGGCGTTTGCGCTCCGTCATCAGGCGCTTGGCCAATGCGGGCAATGCTTGGGGGGTAATGTCCATTTTTTTGACCTCGGCGGGGCAGTTTAGCCCAATAGTTGAGCAATTGAGCAAAAAATGATCTTGAAAGGTCAATTTTTGACTACCTTATCGCACTGCACGGACAGCTTGAAATGCAACAGCTCAGCGCATCAAAAATTGCCCTCATGGAAGCCATACCGATCCATCGGCAAGAAAACGGGCTGAATTTGATCTTAAAGGAGCAAAAAATAATGGAATCCTTTGCGTGCGGCAGGCGAAGGGGTGCTCGCAGCGCGGCAGGCCTCGTGCCAAGTCCCGTCATGAAAAAAAGCCCCGGCTGCGACCGCAGGCGGGGCTTGAAAAATCAATAGCAAACAAAGACCACTCCACGCTGGGATAGTGTCTTTTTGATGCTTAATTCCCTCCGGCAGCGGGCGGAGGGCGACGCTCGGGCACATGGGGGTCGTAGATCACCGTGCTGGTGCCGACGCCGGCCCCCACGCGCGCACCGCCACCGATGCTGGTGCTGACCCCCACGCCCACGTTGCCGCTGACCTGGCCGCTGCTGTTGACGCTGGCGCCCACACCCACCGGGCCGGCATGGGTTCCGACGCCGGCGGAGACACCACCGCTGCCCACCCCCACGCCGACCGACACCGGACCGACGCCAGTGCCCACGCCCGCCGTGACGCCGCCACTGCCCACGCCGACACCGATCGAAAACGGGCCGACGGGTACGCTCAGGCCCACGCCCGCGCACCCCGCCAATACGGCCGCGACCAAGCCGGCGGCAGCCAGGACCGGCAGGCTGCGGCCGCCAGCACGGGCGCTCGCCCTCACACCAGCAGCGCGTTCACGCGCCGGACGTAGGCCGCCGGGTCTTCCGGCAGGCCGCCTTCGGCCAGCACCGCCTGGTCGAACAGGATGTGCGCCAGGTCGTTGAAATTGACCGAGCCATCGAGCTTCTTGACCAGCGCGTGTTCGGCGTTGACCTCCAGCACGGGGCGGACCTCGGGGGCGGGCTGGCCGGCCTGCTTGAGCATGCGGGCCAGCTGCATGCTCATGCCGGCGTCCTGCACCACCAGGCAGGCGGGGCTGTCCACCAGGCGGGTGGTCAGGCGCACGTCCTCGGCCTTGTCCTTGAGCGCTTCCTTGAGCTTGGCCAGCAGCGGCTTGAGGGTTTCGGCAGCCTCTTCAGCAGCCTTCTTCTCGGCCTCGTCCTGCAGCTTGCCCAGATCGACCGCGCCCTTGGCGACCGACTGCATCGGCGTGCCGTCAAATTCATTGAGGAAGTTCAGCGCCCACTCGTCCACGCGGTCGGTCATGAGCAGGACTTCGATGCCCTTCTTCTTGAACACTTCGAGCTGCGGGCTGTTCTTGGCAGCGGCCAGCGTCTCGGCGGTGATGTAGTAGATGGCGTCCTGGCCGTCCTTCATGCGGGCCTTGTAGTCGGCCAGCGACACGCTGGGGGTATCCGACGTGGTGGAGGCAAAGCGCAGCAGCTTGGCCAGGCGGTCCTTGTTGGCGA
>ERZ1034365.1007-NODE-1007-length-14981-cov-2.587695_pt1 | contig 14981 bp, 11 predicted proteins | sample MGYA00520615_ERZ1034365 | MGnify/ENA primary metagenome ERZ1034365 (study PRJEB33736, sample SAMEA104284505) | Azolla filiculoides | biome: Urban; feature: Water surface; material: Ditch water | place: Netherlands | collected 2015-10-28 | depth 0-0.1 m ... | reverse complement strand
GAGAGTATTCGTGGTCGGTTGCATTTTTGAAGAAATATTACAGTCAGCTACTTGCCGGTCACTTTGCCGGGATGGGTATGCCTGTTCGTCATAACTTTGTTTCCGACACGGATGTGTGGGTGAAAACTGACCCGACCTATGCATCTTGCAGTGGCTACAGGGTATTTACACTGCGGGTGCAGTTTAACCGCGCCGACAGGCAACCTGAATTGCTGATTTCGGTAGGCGATGTGCGTTCGGTTTACAACAAATCGCTGGCCGATGCTGAATTTGCGGAAGTGTCCGAAGAGCTTTTTAACTGGGTGATGTTCCGCAATCAAATATTCAGGTGTAAAGAGATGCCTGATGAGGCCCGCCGAAATTTGCAGGATGTTTTTCCCTGCATGAATTTTGATTTATTCCGTAAGTTGAGAATGCAACGTCCCGCTCCCGATAAAGGCAACCGCTATATCAAATATCATCAGGAGCTGGAGCAGTTCAGACATAAATTTTTAGCGGGAGATAAACTGAAAGATATTTTGCTTTTAGAGACTGACTGGAAAAAAGTAAAGCCTCAGCGCCTAGATATGAATGATATGAAACTGTTGCAATTTGGTGAAGGGCAGAGTACAGAACCGAAATATGCCATGAAAGATCATGGACCGAAAGAACTAATTACGGATGAAACGGTGTTTTTCTTTATCATGCATCAGGATGATAAGCCATTGGCATTTACCATCAATGAATTTCTGGCAGGCAAACGGAATGAATTCAGAGGAGGTGTCAGCGGTTACCTGCGTATGAAATACAACACAGAGCCCAATTTAAGCATAGTGTTTACGGACAAAGACAATCCTGTGCCCGAAATAGAGAAAAAACTAAAGGAACGTACTTTCAGTGTACAGAAAAAATATGTGGCTATCTACCTGTCGCCACATGATAAATGGACGCAGCATGCAGGTCACAAAACCATTTATTATCGCATCAAGGAAGCGCTGTTGCAGCAGTCAATTGTTTCGCAAACCATAGATGTGGACAAGGTGTGGGGCAAAGAGCGCAAGATTGAAATAGACGGACAGTATAGCAAGGCTGTGCTGAAGTAGCGCTTTGATTATAGTTTGCCGAATATACTGGTGGCAATACATGCCAAATTGGGTGCTACTCCCTGGTGTTTTGCGTCGCAACCTACCGATGAGTTGGTGATAGGTATCAGCGCTTATAAAAGTCATAACATGGAAGGGCGATATCTGGGCAGTGCTTTCAGCTTTACGAACGAAGGACATTTTCAGGGCTTTGACTGCTTCCGAAGTAATCAGATTGCAGAGCTGGCAGGCTCGGTGGCGCTGGCAGTGAAAAACTATTGCGCTGAAAGAAAAAGTCTGCAGCGGTTGGTGATTCACTTTTATAAGCGGTTGAGCGGAAAAGAGCTGAAACCTGTGGAAAAGGCACTTGCCGGTCTGGGTCTGAAAATACCCGTTGTGGTGGTATCGGTCAATAAGAGCTATTCGGATGATGTGGTGGGATTTGATATGAGTCAGGCATATCTGATGCCTGTGTCGGGTACCTATATGCCGGTGGGGTATAATCTATATCTGTTATTTAATAATCAGTTGATAAAGGGAAATGAGAAGCTGAGCGACAAAGAAGGCTATCCTTTCCCGTTGAAAATAACCCTGCAGCAATTTCTGCCGGGGAGCAGTGAACACAGCGATATGAGCGATGAGCAAGTGGATGTGCTGCTCAGGCAGGTGTGTCGGTTTAGTCAGTTGTACTGGAAGTCGGTTTCGCGACAGTGGATGCCTGTTACTTTGCGCTATCCTGAAATGCTGGCGCAGATAGTACCGCATTTTAAATACAGGGATTTGTCGGAGACAGGGAGTGAGAATTTGTGGTTTTTGTAAGAACCCCTAACCTCCACCACGGTGGACAAGCTCTGAAGGGGAATGAAAATATAGCAGTTTGAGGAATCAGGCTGCTTTTTTTGTGTGATTATAGCCTGAGGTGAGTGTACAACAGTGTACAATGCAGACAGTCATCAGGCAGCAACAGGGGCTTAAAAAAGTCTGGCACGGACAACAGTGTACAATGCCGACAGTTTAGGGCGTTGGCAGGTTTGTTGCAATCAGGATAGGCGTAGAGCGCTACAGGTTTTATGTAAGTTCGGTTATTACTGATCAAACGATAACTGAAAAGACATGAAAGAACGATTCGAAAGTGAAAGGGCTGATCATCATTTCGCAGGTAGAGTCAGATTGTAAAAAAAGAATGTCAAACCCTCAAAAAAATTAAAATGGGTAAACTTAACATGGGAATCCTGGGTGGATTTTCGGGAACCGTTGGAACAGTCATCGGTTCAAGTAACAAAAAAGGCGACGATATTATCAGAGCCAAATCAAAAAGAGTACGCACTTCGTTTACCGAAGGGCAGGTAAATCAACAAACAAAGTTTGCGTTGGCAACAGGTTTTATGCAACCGCTGAACTTTGTGCTGAAAAACAGCTTCAAAGCTGTGGCAGCTGATGAAATGACTCCTTATAATTATGCCTGTAAACTGGCATTGAAGGAGGCAATTGTTGGCGATGCTCCCGACTTTGAACTGGACTACAGCAAAGTGCTTATCAGTAAAGGTCAGTTAGGTCGTGAAACAGCCTCAGGTGCTACGCTGGCTGCCGGTAAGGTAACTTTTACTTGGGTAGACGATACAGGTATCACGCAGGTTAAAGCCGATGATAAGGCTATGCTGATAGTGTATAATGTGGACAAGGGCGAGGTGAGTAGCTCTTTGGGAGTGGTTAAGAGAAGTGCTGAAACAGCCATCGTATCATTGCCCTATGTTGAATCGGGTGACGAACTGCTGTTCTACATCTTCTTTCAATCGGGAACTGATGCCACGCTATTCTCTACCAGTAACCTGGCCGGAACTGCTGTAGTGGCGTAAGGCTGGTGTTCTTTTCTCTTAAAACCTCTGCAGGCACAATGTTTGCAGAGGTTTTTTGTTTTGTTATATATCTATCGGGTTGATAAACAAACTTTGACAATTCGCATTTGAGTCATATTTAAAAAAAGAGTATATTTGCACTCTTTAGCCGCAAACCGGTTTTTGATGGTTGAAAACGATATTTACTATTTAATTGATAAACAGTTATGAATATATTTCAGGATACAGGAAAATATATATTGTTGATGAAGCGTGTGTTTGTAAAGCCCGACCGCTGGAAAATGTTTTTCCGCCAGTTCCCCAAAGAACTGGAGAAACTGGGTTTGCAGTCATTGCCTATCGTTGCTATTATATCCGTTTTCATTGGTTTTATCATGACCATGCAAACCAAACTCAATACTTCCAACCCGCTTTTGCCGGTTTATACCACCGGATTGGTTACGCGTGATACTTTGTTACTTGAGTTCTCGTCAACTATTTTATGTTTGATTCTGGCAGGTAAGGTAGGATCCAACATTGCCTCGGAAATTGGCACCATGCGTATTACCGAGCAGATTGATGCCCTTGAAATTATGGGTGTAAATTCAGCAAACTACCTGATACTTCCAAAAATCATAGCTTTCGTGGTGATGATGCCATTCCTGGTTATCTTTAGTATGGCTTTGGGATTGGGCGGTGGATATTTTGTAGGTATCCTGACTGATATTCTGACAACGGGTGATTATCTGATAGGAATTCAGTATGCCTTTATACCGTTTTACGTTTTCTACTCTTTGGTGAAATCCATGCTTTTTGCCTTTCTTATTTCGTCGGTGGCTGCTTATTATGGCTACTATTCTTACGGAGGTGCTTTGGATGTGGGTAAATCAAGTACCAATGCGGTAGTAAACGGAAGTATCCTTATTCTGTTTTTCAATATCCTGATTACTAAAATAATGCTTAATTAATGATTAGTGGTTAATGATTAGTGATTAATTAATTTACAGTACAGAAATGATAGAAGTAAAAAACGTAGATAAATCGTTTGATGGCAACAGGGTACTGAAGAATGTTTCAGCAGTATTTGAAAACGGGAAAACGAACATGATTATCGGAGCGAGTGGTTCTGGTAAAACGGTGTTGATGAAAAGTATCATCGGACTACCGCATTGATGAAGGTAAAATAGAATACGACGGACGTAATCTGCCAGATATGCGTATGTCCGAGATTCGACTACTTCGCAGAGAAGTTGGTATGCTTTTTCAGGGCTCAGCTTTGTTCGATTCACTGTCGGTGCTCGAGAATGTGATGTATCCGCTCGAAATGTTTGCACCAACTTCGCACGAAGAAATGGAAGAGCGTGCCCGCTATTGTCTGCAACATGTTGATTTGAAAGAGAAAGCTTTTGGACTGGCACCATCGGAAATTAGTGGTGGTATGCAAAAACGTGTGGCCATTGCCCGCGCTATTGCTCTGCAACCTAAATACCTGTTTTGCGATGAACCGAACTCCGGTCTTGATCCGAAAACATCCTTGATTATTGATCAGTTGATACATGAACTAACGGTGGAATTTGATATTACAACCATCATCAACTCCCACGATATGAACTCTGTAATGGAGATTGGCGAGAATATTATTTTCATCAACAAAGGAGAGAAAGCATGGCAGGGAGCCAAAGAAGATATATTTCATGTGGATAACGAAGACCTGAATGATTTTGTATTTGCATCGGAACTTTATAAGAAAGTAAAGAAAGCCAACTCCTGATACGAAACTAAATGACCTGTTGGGTTGTTTGTTGAAGAAAATCAAAACAGAAAACAAAATGAAGGTAATATCATATAATGTAAACGGCATCCGTGCTGCATTGTCTAAAAACTTTAAAGAATGGCTCGAAGCTGAAAATCCTGATGTGCTTTGCTTTCAGGAAACCAAAGCACAGCCTGATCAGATTGACACCCTGCTTTTTGCTGAAATGGGTTATACATCGTATTTGCATTCAGCTCAAAAAAAAGGCTATAGTGGCGTGGCCATACTTACCAAAAAAGCACCCGACAACGTGGTGGTTGGTATGAATAACCCGCGTTATGATGATGAAGGTCGTGTGATACGTGCTGATTTTGGAGATGTCTCTGTTATCAGTGTTTATATTCCATCGGGCTCGTCGGGCGATGAACGCCAGGCATTCAAGATGGATTTTCTGGAAGCGTTTTTGCCATTTATAGAAGAAGTGCGTAAAACCCGTCCGAACCTGATTGTTTGTGGCGATTATAATATCTGTCATAAACCGATTGACATCAATCATCCTGAGCGTCAGAATGGTGTTTCTGGATTTTTGCCAGAGGAGCGTGAGTGGCTTGACCGTTACGAAGCGAGTGGTATGGTGGATTCTTTCCGTATCTTTGACCAAAGTGCCGAGAAATACAGTTGGTGGAGTTATCGGGGCGGTGCGCGTTTCAGAAATGCCGGCTGGCGCATTGATTACCATTGGGTGAGTGAACCTTTGCGGAGCAGATTGACGGGAGCAGCTATTTTGGCTGATGCTGTTCATTCTGATCATTGTCCGGTGGTTGTTGAACTTGATTAGTCGGGTTTATTTTTGGATAACAAAATTTAATTCGCATTAAAAATTCGGGTGCAAAAACAAAAAACCTGAATTTAAAAGCGTATTTCTGTAAATATCTCATTTCTAAAATTAAAAAACAATAAAACTTAGTCAAATAGATTCCTAAGCCCTGAATTCTTTTTTAACTTTGTGCGTTCTTAATAACAAAAAATATATCATGAGATTTAATCCATTTAAGTTTATCGTTCTTTTTGCTATGGTTTTGACATTCGCATCGTGCGATTGGCTAGACACTACAGCTACTGATGTTTCATCAAATCCATGTTTCATTTCGTTGAGCTTTGCTGCAAATGACACTATTGTCGGATTGGAAGATGCGAACTTTACGCTTGAATGGGATTCTGTGTATAACGATTCGGTGATTGTGAACCTGGACTCACTTCCATACAACACTGATATAACCCATGTGATACCAACGTTCGGTTTCTACAGCTCGTCATCAGCTACTCTTTATATGGACTCGATGGGGGTGGTGAAAGATACCATTGTGCTTACCGGTACTGATACAATTAACTTTGATCGTACGTCAATGAGGATAGTAAATGTGGCTGAAGATGAAATTGCCGAGAAACCCTATCGCCTCAAAGTGAATGTGCACAAGGTGGAGCCTGAGCTTTATCAGTGGAATAAAATAGTCAACAGTATTTATACACATGCCGGTAGTTCGCAAAAAGGCTTGTTGTTTAATGATTCTATTTATTTCTTTGTAAACAGCGGGTTGAATAATTCGCTTTATAAATCATTGGATGGCCATCAGTGGACGGATAGAATTATATTGACAGGTCTGCCTAATTATGCTGAGATACGCAATATCGTTAAGTTTAAAACAAAACTATTCCTGATTCAGGATGGAACATCGATATATTCTACTTCGAATGGAATTGACTGGACATCAGCTGATTTTACAACAAAGGATTATAGCTTCGTAAATTTGCTTTATGAGTTTAACTCAAAACTGTGGGCAATTACCAAATCGAACAACGATGGAATTTATCGTTTTGCAACTTCAGTAGATGGTGCAGAGTGGATTGTAATTGGTGAAGTTCCTGCGAATTTCCCTGTTGGAGATTATGCGGCGTTGTCTTTTGCTTCGAGAACCAATCAACCTAAGGTTTTGATTGCTGGTGGTGTAAATGCAGCGGGTGAGCTTGTGAATAATATATGGAGCTCGGAGAATGGTAGTTATTGGCTTGATTTCAGCAGAGAGAATAAAACTTTGGGCTCGTTAGCCGGAGTTAGTATTGTAAACTATGACGATAAATTATTATTATTCGGTGGGTCGGATGCCAGTGGTGAAGTGGTGGAAAATTATTATATGGTATCTATTGACGAAGGCTTAAGCTGGACCAAACCCGATACAACTTACAATCAGATTCGACAATTGTTGACAACGCCTAAAGCTGTATATTTAAATTACGAACCACGCTATCTTCAAACAGCAATTGTCAAGGATAAAAATATCATCCTGATTGGTGGTCGTGATAAATCAAAGGTTTATACCGATGTGTGGACAGGTAAATTGAACAGATTGAGCTTTTTAATACAGGATTAAATAAACAGAAAAGGGAGTCTTTAAAAGCTCCCTTTTCTGTTTCTAATACCGGTTGAAGTAAATTTTCGAATAGAATTTATTATCTTTGCCCAGCAAAACAAAACAACAGCATGAACAAACAAACACATACTACAGCCAAAGTTCTACGGTTTCGCCGTTGGAGCAGAGCGCGCTATGCTGTGTTTGTGAGTTTGTCGTGCGCTGTTTCAATCGGGGTGCTTGCTGTGTCGGTAAGCGATAAATCGCAACAGAAATTGCGCACATTTGCGGCTTCTGATAATTGCCTTGCTTGTGGTGAAAATGACGACAAAGAATCGTCTGATGCTTTGCCGGCTGAAACTGTGATGTTGCAGTTGCAGGAAAATATTGTCGTAAATCAAAACAATGACAACGCTGCTGCGCGTAGTCTAAATTATTATATTCAAATATAGCGGTTGAATTGGGATGCATCCCGGTTCAACCGTTTTTTTATTTTAAAAAAGGTATGAAGAAAATTATTATGTTAGCCCTGTTGGGTGGTGTTTTTAGCTTTCAGTCAGTTATTGCTCAGACAAATCGGGACACCTTGTCGGTAAGCCTCCAAAGTGTTGATGTTACAGCACAGCGCAATAAATTATATTCAGGTCTGGGGCGTATTGTAACGGTTATTGAGCAGAAAGAAATTGCACTCTCTGCGGTACAAAGTATTGATCAGCTGCTTGACTATGTGGCCGGGGTAGATATTCGTCAGCGAGGAACAAATACTACGCAGGCCGATGTATCTATTCGGGGAGGCTCGTTCGATCAGGTGTTGGTGCTACTCAACGGAGTGAATATTACTGACCCGCAAACAGGCCATTTCAATCTGGATGTTCCTGTAAGTTTGTCGGATGTGAAGCGTATTGAGGTTTTGCAAGGGTCTTCAGCCCGCATTTTGGGGCCAAATGCTTTTAGTGGAGCCATCAATATTGTAACCGAAAGCGCTGGAGACAAATTTATTCGTTCTCAGCTTGAATTTGGCAGTTATAATACTTTCGGACAATCGGTTTCGGCTCATGCAGGTAATGAGAAGTTTAGCACTTTTGCTTCGGTAAATCATAAATCAAGCGACGGGCATTTAACAAATACTGATTTTGACCTTACAAATGCATTTATTAATTCGGTTTTAAATACAGAACAAGCAGGCAAATATAGTTTGCAAGTTGCCGCTCAGTTTAAGGATTTTGGTGAGAATGGTTTTTACACGCTCAAATATCCCAATCAACGTGAAAATACTAAAACCTATATGACGTCATTAGACTGGTCGCTCCCGAAGGGAGATTTTCTTTTTGCCGCTCAGGCTAGCTGGCGTCGTCATCACGACAGGTATGAGCTGGATCATAACACTGTAGCCGGGTATAAATATCACATGACAGATGTTGCGGGGGCAAAAGCTTCGGTTGCATATTCGTCGCTGATTGGAAAGACAACAGTGGGCTTAAATGTACGAAATGAGCATATTTTCAGTTCGGCACTAGGCAATGCAATGTCAGATCCTGATTCGTTGGCTATTCCGTATGAAGAGGGAAAATTCTTTAAAAAAGCGTATAACCGAACGGTGTATTCGGGTATGATTGACCATTCAGTGAATTGGGGAAAATGGTATTTGTCAGCAGGGTTGGCGACAAGTTATAGCGAAGATTTTAAATCAACAACCTATGGTGGTGTGGATGTGGCGTACTTCTTCAATGACAATATGAAGTTATACGCCTCGGCAAACACAGCTTCCAGACTCCCGACATTTACCGACCTTTTCTTTGTCAATCCGGCGCAGCAGGGAAATCCGCTGCTTAAACCTGAGCAGTCACAGACTTTTGAAATCGGAACTCAAATACATAACGGGCAGTGGAGTCTGAATGCAGATGCGTTTTACCGAATTGGTAAAAATGTGATTGATTGGGTAAAACTTAGCTCATCGACGGCTAAATACGAGGCCATGAATTTGTCAGCTGTCAATGCATTGGGAGCCAATATTACAGCTGATTATGTTTTCGGATCGGGATTTCTGAAGAAAGCCAGCATTGCCTATTCATATCTGACTTTGGATAAAGCGGCGGTAGGTTTTGATTCAAAGTATGCACTCGATTATTTAAATCACAAAGTGGTGTTTGGGCTGAATCATGCCATTGTAAAGGGTTTATCCGCTTCCTGGAATTTGGGTTATTTTGATCGCTCGGGAAATTATGATACTAATACGGTAGTTGGACAGCCCGCTGTCATGACTGACTATCAGTCTTACCTGATGATTGATTGCCGGGTGCTTTGGTCACAGAAAAAGTATGATGTTTTTCTGGATGTAAATAATATTCTGAATCAAACTTATGCCGATTATGGTGGACTTACACAGCCCGGAACTAATTTTATGGTAGGGCTGAGGATTAAGCTGTAACAGATATTTGCTACTGATGCAGTTGAGTTTTACAACATAACAATGGCGGAATGATTTAAAATCATTCCGCCATTGTTTTAATATAGAGTAGTTTCTTATCCTACGATTTTTCTGAACAAGTTTTTCATATTGACCGCATCACCAATGATTTTGTGTAAATCGGTAATCGTTACACGTTCCTGCAACATGGTGTCGCGGTGACGAATTGTAACGCAGTTGTCTTCCGATGTTTGGTGATCCACAGTGATACAGAAAGGTGTTCCTACTGCATCCTGACGACGGTAGCGTTTCCCGATAGAATCTTTTTCGTCGTATCCACATTTGAAATCAAATTTCAAATCGTTCATAATTTCACGTGCTTTTTCAGGAAGACCATCTTTCTTTACCAACGGCATGATACAGGCTTTTACAGGAGCTAATACCGGGGGTATAGTCAATACAACACGGATATCGCCACCTTCAAGCACTTCTTCTTTGTACGAAGCTGCCATGATAGAAAGGAATGTGCGGTCCACACCAATCGATGTTTCGATAACATAAGGCACATACGATTGATTAATTTCAGGATCAAAGTATTTGATGTTTTTTCCTGAGAATTTCTCGTGACTGCTTAAATCGAAATCGGTACGTGAGTGAATACCTTCCACTTCTTTGAAGCCAAAAGGCATTTCAAATTCGATGTCGGTTGCGGCATTGGCATAGTGAGCCAGTTTGTCGTGGTCGTGGAAGCGATATTTCTGGTCGCCTAATCCAAGCGCTTTGTGCCATTTTAAACGGAATTCTTTCCAGTGCTCAAACCATTTCATTTCCTCGCCCGGACGAACAAAGAACTGCATTTCCATTTGTTCGAACTCACGCATACGGAAGATAAACTGACGGGCCACGATTTCGTTACGGAAAGCTTTACCAATCTGAGCAATACCAAAAGGAATCTTCATGCGACCTGTTTTCTGAACATTCAGGAAGTTTACGAAAATACCCTGAGCTGTTTCAGGACGCAGGTAAATTTTCATAGCACCATCGGCTGTTGAACCCATTTCGGTTGAGAACATCAGGTTGAACTGACGAACATCGGTCCAGTTGCGTGTTCCGCTAATAGGACAAACTACTTCGTAATCCTCAATAATGGCTTTCAATTCAGCCAGATTACTGTCGTTTAACGCGGCAACAAAACGCGCATGAATTTCATTGCGTTTAGCCTGATTTTCCAATACGCGTTCGTTGGTAGAGCGGAATACGGCTTCGTCAAAGCTTTCGCCAAAACGTTTAGCGGCTTTTTCCACTTCTTTATTCATTTTGTCGTCGTACTTAGCCAACAGATCTTCAATCAACACATCGGCGCGGTAGCGTTTTTTGCTGTCTTTGTTGTCGATCAACGGATCGTTGAATGCGTCAACGTGTCCTGAAGCTTTCCAGGTGGTTGGGTGCATAAAAATAGCAGCATCAATACCCATAACATTTTCGTTGAGAAGCACCATGCTATCCCACCAGTATTTCTTAATGTTGTTTTTTAATTCAACACCATTTTGACCGTAGTCGTAAACGGCACCCAGTCCGTCGTAAATTTCGCTTGACGGGAATACAAAACCATATTCCTTACAGTGCGCAATTAATTTTTTAAAAACATCTTCTTGTGAAGCCATACTATTTAGTTATGAGTTACGAGTTACAAGTTGTAGAGAATGAAAATCCAGTTTAAAATTGTCTGAATAAATGAGGTGCAAAGTTACTATTTTTTTTGTATTTTTGTCGATTGAATTTGAAAAATAAGCCCCCTAAATCCCCCAAAAGGGGACTTATAAAGCTTAATCATTGAACTAATTGCATATTTTTACTCAATATTTAATAAAACAGGGTCTTTTTACTCCCCCTTCGGGGGTTGGGGGCTAATAAATACTTTCCCATGAGCACAGACGAAATAATTGAAACGGAAAACGAAGAAAACGAAATGGAAGGCGCAGCCGAAGACATTGTTGTTGATACTGAATCTGCTGCGCATTCAAGCTATAAAGTTCCCAAAATATCGGACGATGCAGTGAAACATCACCTTTCGGGCATGTACCAGAACTGGTTTCTGGACTATGCTTCGTATGTAATTCTGGAACGTGCCGTACCCGATATTTACGATGGTCTGAAACCTGTTCAGCGTCGTATTCTTCACTCCATGAAACGATTGGACGATGGTCGTTACAACAAAGTGGCCAATATTGTGGGTCACACCATGCAGTTTCACCCACACGGCGATGCATCTATTGGCGATGCCTTGGTGCAACTCGGACAAAAAGATTTATTGATTGACTGTCAGGGAAACTGGGGAAATATACTTACCGGTGATGGTGCTGCGGCTCCGCGTTATATTGAAGCACGTCTGTCTAAGTTTGCGCTCGAAACGGTTTTTAATCCAAAAACTACCGAATGGCGCTCGTCCTACGATGGTCGTAACAAAGAACCGGTGGCTTTGCCTGTGAAATTTCCTTTGTTGTTGGCGCAGGGCGTTGAAGGTATCGCAGTGGGTTTGAATTCTAAAATTTTACCACACAACTTCAATGAACTTTGCGATGCCTGTATTTCTTATTTGCGCGACGAAGAGTTTATTCTTTTTCCCGATTTCCAAACGGGAGGTTCCATTGATGTAAGCCGTTACAACGATGGCGAGCGTGGTGGTGCAGTGAAAATTCGTGCTAAAATTGGCAAGATTGACAATAAAACCCTGGCAATAACCGAAATTCCTTTTGGTTCAAATACGTCGAAATTAATTGAATCCATTATCCGTGCCAGCGATAAAGGTAAAATTAAAATTCGCAAAGTAGATGACAATACTTCTGCCAATGTGGAGATTTTGGTGCATCTGATTCCGGGTTCATCTTCTGATAAAACCATTGATGCACTTTATGCATTTACCGATTGTGAGTTGAGTATTTCGCCTAACTGTTGTGTTATTCACGACGATAAGCCCCGCTTTATGGGCGTAAGTGAAATGTTGCGCGTAAGTTGCGATCATACCAAAGACTTGCTACAGGCTGAACTTGAAATTCAAAAAAGTGAATTGCTGGAACAGTTGTTCTTTACTTCGCTCGAAAAAATATTCATTGAAAACCGCATTTATAAGGACAAAGGTTTTGAAGATAGTACGTCTCAGGATGCAGTAATAGCGCACATTGATAAAAGATTAGAGCCTTTCAAAAAGGATTTTATCCGCGAAATTACCCGCGAAGATTTTCTGAAGTTGCTTGATATAAAAATGATGCGTATCACCAAATTTGATACGGATAAAGCAAACGATACGCTGATAGCTATTCAGAAAAAAATTGATGAGATTGATTATCAATTGGCTCATTTGGTGGATTATACCATCTTCTGGTACGAGAGTCTGAAAAATAAGTATGGTAAAGATTTCCCTCGTCGTACCGAAATTCGCAACTTTGAAACCATTGTGGCTGCTAAAGTGGTGGAAGCAAATGAAAAACTTTACGTGAATTACGAAGAAGGTTTTATCGGAACTGCTTTGCGCAAAGACGAGTACGTATGTAACTGTTCGGATATTGATGATATTATTATTTTCTTTAAAGATGGAAAATATAAGATCGTAAAAGTGGCTGATAAAATATTTGTCGGTAAGAACATCCTGCATTTAGATGTTTTCAAGAAAAATGACAAACGCACGGTTTACAACGCTGTTTATCGCGATGGGAAAGTGGGACCACACTACATCAAGCGTTTTGCTGTAAATGGTATCACCCGCGACAAAGAATATGATATTACGCAGGGAACTGCGGGATCAAAAGTGGTTTACTTTACGTCGAATCCGAATGCTGAAGCTGAAGTGATTCGTGTGGCATTGAAACCAAAACCACGTCTTTTCAAGCTTGTTTTTGAAAAAGATTTCAGCGATATTGCTATCAAAGGAAGGCAGTCGATGGGTAATGTACTCACCAAAAATGATGTGCAAAAGATTACTCTCAAAACAAAAGGTGGTTCAACGTTGGGCGGCCGCCAGGTTTGGTTCGATAGAGATGTGTTGCGCTTAAACTACGATAACCGCGGTGAGCATTTGGGCGAGTTCCAGAGCGAAGATGTAATTTTGGTTGTGTCAAGCAAAGGAACATTTTATACCAGTAATTTCGATTTGAACAATCACTACGATAAAGATATTCTGGTTATTGAGAAATTTGATCCGAATAAAGTGTGGACAGTGGCTTTGTGGGATGCTGAACAGAAGTTTTACTATCTGAAACGATTCCAACTCGAAGCTTCCGTAAAACCTCAAAACTTCTTGGGCGAAAATGCTGAATCTCGCCTGATGCTGATGTCGGATGTGGATTTTCCACGCTTCGAGGTGATTATGGGTGGAAATGACGCTTATCGTGAAGCTTTGGTAGTGGATGCCGAAGAGTTTATCGGAGTCAAGAGCTTTAAAGCGAAAGGTAAACGCCTTACAACTTTTGAAGTTGAATCGATCAATGAACTTGAGCCTGTTCGTTTTGCTCCTGCAAAAGAAGACAACACGGAAGATGCTGAAGGTGGTGAAAATGTTGAAGATGCTGAAAGTGAAGATGTCCAAAACCTAGATGAAGAGGTGAATGAAGAGCCAATAGTTGAGGTAAATGACGAGATTCAAGTTGATGAAGCAGCTCCAGTGAAAGAGTCAAAGCCTAAAAAAGAGAAAATTGCCAAAACTGTACAAAATGATTCGGTATTGCCGGATGATATTATTGACCAGTCGCGTAATATTGACGATGCAACCGGACAATTAACCTTGTTTTAGGCGATTGACAACTTTGATGACGATTTTAAAGGGCCGGAACATGATTGTTGCGGCCTTTTGCGTCGCAGATAATCGTTGGATGAAATTAGCTGAAATCAAATAAGTCGCCGTGAATATTTTCGTACATTTGCATTTTATTTGAATACATCCCCGGAGATAAGGATATGAATTCAAAAAAGGACTTTGAATTTAAATTAGTGTAACAGATTGAAAAATAACATATTGCTATGAAGATCATAATTGTCGGAACCGCATTCCCGTATCGTGGTGGACTGGCTTCGTATAACGAACGTCTTGCCCGTGAATTTGTAAAGCAAGGTAATGAAGTTGAAATTGTTACGTTCACGCTTCAATATCCGTCTTTTCTTTTCCCGGGGAAATCACAGTTTTCTTCTGAACCTGCTCCAACTGATATTAAAATACAGAAGTCTATCAATTCTGTTAATCCGCTCAACTGGATAAAAGTAGGGCGTGCTATTAAAAAGAAATCAGCCGACCGCGTTATTTTTTGTTATTGGATGGCTTTTATGGCTCCTTGTTTTGGCATTATTTCTATGATAGCCGGCTGGAGGAAATCGATCAAAAGACTGGCCATTTTAGATAACATCATTCCTCATGAAAAAAGGTTTTTAGACTCTTTTCTTACTTCATTCTTCGTTTGGAATATAGATGCTTTTTTAGCAGGCATGGAGATTGAGAATTCTCGTTCTACTAAAAAAGACACTAACTTG
>ERZ1034365.1004-NODE-1004-length-14986-cov-2.422295_pt1 | contig 14986 bp, 6 predicted proteins | sample MGYA00520615_ERZ1034365 | MGnify/ENA primary metagenome ERZ1034365 (study PRJEB33736, sample SAMEA104284505) | Azolla filiculoides | biome: Urban; feature: Water surface; material: Ditch water | place: Netherlands | collected 2015-10-28 | depth 0-0.1 m ... | reverse complement strand
CGTAGTTTGGGAAACCCGCCTGGTAGGGAGAATCGAATACCTGAATCTGATCTCCCACATCCACCTGCATGGAGTCCTTACCGGACTCGTAAGTAGTAGCGGTGCCGGGAGGAGTGCCGTTCGCCTCCGAACTGAAGCCGAAGGTCAGCTTGTACTTGTGGCCCGCAACAGTGGCAAAAGTCTGCTGGACATAGTCCCCGACTTCCGGATCGGGCGTACCGTAACCGCCCAGATCAAAAAAATACAGGCTGCCTTCGAAGGGGGGGACGGGATTGGGAGACGGATCGACACAATCATTTAAATAAATGGTGTTGGGCAAAGGGCCGTTCTTGAAACGGGTTACTCCGTCAATCAACACGCTTTCGAAAGTCCACGAGGGCGCATCTATAGAGCCATAGACCTTGTAAGCATCGCAAGCCGTGCCAGGGCTGTCCGGCACAAATCCCGAATTGGCCAGCAGGTTACCCGCCGCATGGGCAGGCGCGCACACGCTCAGTGCAAACGCTGCCAAAACAGCCATTTTTAGAATTATTTTTTTCATTGAATCAAGCCTCGTTCCTGACGCCCACAGGCATGCCCTGCAGCCAAAGCCGGTGACCCAGATGCCCTCCGCAAAAATGGCCCGGCTCGGACACCATCGCCTTTGAACAAATGACAGTCTTGGATTGCCTGGTTTTCATGACTCAATCCGCCCGTACCGGTTTGGACCTATCTTCCTGAAACAGGCGCTCGTCAAACTTGAATCGCAGGCGCAGGTAGAAACCTGAGTCGGTGTAATCGGCCCCTGACAGATCGGGGTCACGCAGACCCAACACGTTGTAACCACCGGAGAGCCACAAACCTTGGCTAAGCTGATAGCCCAATTCTGCGCCCAGCGTGTGTTGTTGCGTGCCGCCATCGCCCAACAGCAAGCCGGCCTGCACGCCGAAGTCCCAGTCCTGGCTGATGTCATGCGTCCAGCGGCCATACAGAAGGTGGGCGCCGTAGGTGCTACGCAGGCCATCACTGGTAGTGATGCTCTGCTTGGTGGCATAGCGGGCACTCAAGATGTCCTGCTGCCAGGGCTGGTAGTTCAGGTGGGCACTGAAAATGTCAGTGGTCGTGCTGACAGGCGGCGCAGTGGCACTGAGCACACCCTGCCAGTTATCTGCCTTGTGCTCGTAGCGGAACAACGAATTCCACACATCCTGGTCCACCGGACGATAGGCAAAGCCGATTTGCTCACGCTCCAACCAGTGCACCGACCCGTCGCTCAGATTGCTTACACGGTTGACAGTGGCGCGCGTCAAGACGCTCCAATCGGGATCCAACTTATAGGCGAGTCCCAGCGCCAGCAGGCCCGAAGTGGAGTCGGTGGCCTGGCGGAACTCGGCAGAGCCGCTGCCGCGCAGGCGGTTCTTGTACTCATCTACACCCATCCAATCAAATGCGCCGGTAATGGCTTTGGACTCGCCGGTAGAGGTTCCATTGGGCCCGGGCAAGGCGCTCACCTGTTCCAGTCCACCCGTAAGCCGCAGACTTTGCGTGACCTCAAAGGTGTTGCGCACACCCATGGCCGATTGCATGGCACGGCCATCAATGGTGTCGGCAATGCGGTATTCGTCATACAAACGTCCGCCCTGCATATAGGCGCCCTCCACCCCCACCAGACCTACGTTGCGCTGAGCGGTGCTGGTCAGGTCGTATTGGCTGCCCAGGCTGGAAATCAATTCATAGCGCCCATAGACACGGGCTTTGTCGTTGATGGCATAGTTGCCACCGATTGCCGCAACATGGCGTGTCGAGTCATTGACGTCTTGCTCGCCTTCGACAAAAACCTGGGCATTCGGTACATCGGGCACCTTGATGGTCACACGGCCACGGGCGGTCAATACGTCTCGGTTGACACCGGTCGCTGGAGCGGCAATGTTGCCTGTAGAACCACCGGTGGACGTACCGTAATCAAATCCCGTCGCCGAACTAGTGTCGGTTTGACCGGCACGCAGGCCCACTTCCGTGGTGACATTAGGGCTGACCTTGGTCTGCACAGCAACACTCACCCCTTGTGTCTTGACGCTGTTGCTCAGGCCAGACGACGTGACCTGGTTGTTGTCCTGGGTGTAGACCAGCTCGGCCTTGAGGTGGTTGTCGGCATTGAGTTGGTAATCCAAATGACCACGCACTTCGGTATGGCCGGACGCGATTGCAGCAGATGGGTTATCAAAGCCGGCATCGCTCGCCTGAACGCGCAAGTTGTACTTGAGCAGGTTGTCGTCGTGGCGTAATTCAATGCCTCCACCGAAACCCACACCCTTGATATCACTGGTAGTACTGACCAGTTCGGCGCTGAGTAGCGTGTTGTCATCCAACTTTGCCAAGGCCGTCGCAGCGGTCAGCTTGCGGGTGCTTCCCGGGGCGCCGTCATACTCGGAAACAACTCCAATTTGCAGCCGATCTGACATGCGCAATTGCACGTCCACACCGCCTACGTCGAAGGCCGGACCTCCGGTATCCACTACATAGTTGACACGAATGGACTGCGGGTTGAGATCCAAGTCCAAAGACGAAATCGGACGGGTAAACAATATGGTCTTGCTCAGAGGTTCGATGGAGTAGTCCACAAAGCGGGTCAACGCCGTCGTGCTGAGAATCGAATTGGTCTGGTTGCGATCCCGCACCACGATTTGCACGGTTTCGCTATTGGCAAACAAATCGCTACCCTCAGACTTGCTCAAGGTGTAGGGCCCAGAGGTGCCATTGGCCGTAAATTCTTCGATGACTTGCTTGAGCGAGTCACGGCTGTAATGGCTGGTCACGCGAACGTCGTCGCTGTTGTAGACATGTTGCAGACCGGTACCGGTACGGCTGACCTGGCTGAGCTTGCGCACTTCTGGACTGGCTGCGGTGTTGAAGTCACCATACAGCAAGTAGGAGCGGTTCTTGTCAATGCGCACATAGAAGCGTTGGCTAGACTGTGCATCGAAAATCTTGGCGGAACTATCTCCATAGATGGGATAGAACTGGTCCGGCTGGATATCGCGGAACATCGAAGTTGCAGTGGTCTTGTCGCTGTCGTAAGCGGCCGTCAAGAGGTATTCGCCTTTGACTGCACCCTTGAAATAAAAGGCGCTGCGGGCCGTGCCCAAGGTGTCTCCATTCTTGTCGGACAGTCCAAGCAATTCGGACTCGAAGGCGTCCGATGCCCTGGGCGCGCCCAGTGGCATATTGCCGGGGTTACGGAAATTCAGCACCCCTTCGAGCACGCCAATACCGGTCAGGGGACGCAGATCGGGCAGGAAGATGATGCGTGCTTCGGTATGCAACGTACCAAGGCTGACACGAATTTTGCCGTCGCCAGGGTTTGCGGGAGGGGTCAACTGGAACGTGGCGCTGCCGCCTTCCACCATGACCTGCACGCCAGGCTCCAAGGGGTTCAGATCCGTCACCGCCCAACGCGCGGCAATGGACTCCAGTGTCAAGCCGGTACGTAAAGTGACAGGAATACCTTGCGCATCAAGCAAGCGAATCTTGACCTTTACCGGCGTACGCTCGTCAGCCTTTGCGGTAGCCACTGTCTCGATGGCGATTTTGGCCAAGGCGCCGGGCGCACTGACTTGAATTTCTGCAACACCACGTTGGTTGCCAAAGGTGTCGACTTCCTGCACTTTTAGCGTGTTGACACCGGGCTGTAGACGAACAGCGATGTACTCCCAGGCTTCCAGTTGCTTGCTCTGCATCAGGGAACGCTTGCCCACGCGGTTTTCATCGACGGGCTGGCCGTTTACGGACAGCACCAGACGCGATCCGGCAGTGCCCTTGACGCGTACATTGGCGACTGCAGTTGGTAGGACCTGTTGATCCTGCAGCCCCATAAATCCCAGCTTGCGATCCTGGCTCTGCAAGGACTCTTCCAGCGCAACAACTTCTTCTACCGGAGCGCTGTCATAACCTTCAGGAGTTTGTGGACCGCCAGGTGCACTCACCGGCGGCGTAACGACCGGTGCTGCAACTGGCGCCAAGGCCGGATCTTGCGGCACGGGCGTCGCAAAGTCAGAGCTACTGATGGCACCAGGCAGACTGATCAACGGGCTGCTGATCACTGGCGCCGACTTGAGGACACCTGTTGAATCGATGGTGCCTGCAGAGGGCAGTCCACGAATATCACTGGGCGCGACGATTTTCCCGTCGGGCGTCAGCCGGGTGGTGGCCCGATTGGCCTCGCCTTCGGAACCGGGTTGCAGGACGATGGCGTCCCGTCGTGCATTGATGGCCTTAACCAAGGCTGTGTTCTCGCAGTTTTGCACCGCGAAGTTAGCCTTGTGCCACTCTCCAATTTTGAGATCCATGAACACACTGTCTGCCTGTCCGGATTGGCGCGGCTCCATCAGTACGAGCAGGGCTCCTTCAGGCAAAGTGGAAGTGTCAAGGCGTAGTGCATGCGTTACCGGGCGCAGGCCATACAGACTCCACTTGCCCTCGATGTCAGTCACCACACCGGTTCCGTCTTCCATGAAAAGACGCACACCTGGAATGCCCAACTCGGCCTCGTCCTGAATGCCATTTTTATTGCAGTCCAGAAACACCTTGCCAAAGGCGTATGCCTCTTTCGCAAAAACGCCACCGATAACGCGAACCCGCGCATCTGCCTCGTTACTCGTGATGCGATTGGAGACTTCTCCCGTCACAGCCCACGCACGGTTGATCGCATCCACGCCCACCGGCGCGCCCACACCAATACGCACCTGGTAGCGCAGTTCCATCGCTTGTGCATTTTCCAAAACCACCGTGCTGGACAGCGGCAGGTAGAAAACCAGATTGGGGCCTACGCCGCCCTCCGGGTCTCCCACACGCACGCCGCCCACACGGGATGAACCTGGCACGTAGCGAAAGCCTGCAGGTAATTGGTCTTTAATGGACAGCTGCGTCAGAGCGGCATTGGTCAGGTTGCTGACCTTCAACGTAAAGGTCACGATATCACCTACTTCGGCGGTCGTATTGCTCGGAGTTTTTTGCAAGGTCAATCCGCCCAGGCTGGTCTTTGGATCCAGGGGGATATTGTTATTAAAAACCTCGCAGACGTCCGCACCGTTCTTACCCGCTACGACCTTGTTGTAGTACGTGGTGTCCTGCCCCAAGGCGGGAACACCCAAAACTGGTGTTACGTTGCCGCAGGCGGTGAACTTGTCCGCACGGGCCGGAATAAGAATAGACGGATATACCAAGCCAGAGCCGACGGGCGGCGCCACTTTGATGGCATAGGTGCACAAGTCATCGACTGGCGGCACTTTGAAAATGAAGAAGTAACTGCCCGCGCTATCGGTGTTGGTTGCAACACTACCGTCCGCGTTGAAGGTGTAGATACTGCTGTCACCAAACAACTGCGCAGCAGTAATGGGGGTGACAGGCGTGCTTACGCAGGACTCGCGGACCAAGGTAACCACCGCTGAAGCGACGGGTTGGCGTGTCACCGAGTTGTACACCACGCCGGATGGGTCGGCCATTGCTGCGCTGGCAGTGCTACTGGTAGCCCAGGTGAGCACGGGCAGGCCATTGACCAGTTCGGGCAAATAGACACCCGCCCAGGATCTATTGGTAACTACAGCCAATTTGCCAGAGTCAGGGTCCTTGAGTGTGACCCGCACCGTCATCCTTACGGTTTCAGATTTACCGCTGGGCAAGGATTGCTGGCCATCTACCAAGCCAACGCTGGGCTCTGAAGAAAAGCTGGCCATTGCGTCCTGGTTGTTCTGCGATGTCCGGTCGCAGTAAGTGCCACCGGTGTACCTGGTCGAGGGCAACAGCAGACCGTTCAGGGCACGTGGTGCAACGGTTATTTTCCAGTTGTCGATTGCGGTTGTACTCGGCCTGTCCATTTCAAAGGCACAAAACAGGTTGTCAACGAGTTGTACCTTGCTTGCCTCAACCGCACTGACATTGCTCACCTTTAGCGAAATATCCATGTCGTAGACACCCTTGCTGATACGACGGGGCGGAGAGACCGTCTTGAGCAGGCTCAACACAGGCAGCTGCGACGCATAAGGCGTCGGCGATGCGTGGGCATTGGGATTGCCATCGTGGTACATATCCGGGTCCGTTCCATTGACAGAACTGGCGCTCACCGAGTCGGGGTCGAATGCCACGGTTGCAGCGTGTCCACGCGCGCTGTTGTACAGCGTAGCCGGCATATTGGTGACGTTGAAGCGGACATCAAACTGCACCGTGACCGAGCCGTTAGGTGGCAAGATGGCATGGCTTCCCAGCAACTCGGCATTGTTAGTTTCACCGGTAAATGTGTCGTTAATAGTGGCAACCGTCCCCGCTCCCGCCAAAGACAGCAAACGCACCGAGTTCGCCACCACCGTGTACTGCCCGTGCGCGGGTACGGGGTCGGATTTGTATGCACCCAAGCCACCAACCACGTTTTCTAGAACGTCACGGATACCCACTTCGTACAAGGTGCCGGCGCCGTAATTGCGCGCCAACAGCGTAAAGCGCACGGTCGCGGTACCGTCGGGCCCACCATCGGCGCCCACATTGGCAAAAGGAACATTAGCGGCCTTGGCAAGACCGAGGTTCTGGCTAGTGGTTTTGACCACTGCGGTGTTCGATACGGCTTCTTTGGGTGCCGTACCATCGTTGAAATCAACCCAGGCGGTGTTGCTGACCAGTGAGGGTGCAGCATCTAGCAACTTGACCTTAAAGTTCATGCTAAAACTGGCGCCGGGCTTCAGGCCGGTGGGCAGGCCGATCGCAACCTCTACGGCGCCAGCATCGTCGCGACCTGTGCCAGCGGTAGGCGCTGAGAAGAAACTAAAGTCGGCATCTCCGGGCAGCCTGAACAGGCGCACTGCGCCGAACATCGCCGTATTCAGCGAGCCCGCAACATACTGCGCACCTGCGGGCATCTTGTCGCGAATCAACACCAGGGAACGCGGTTGCCCATCCACCAGAATAGACACAGGACCAGGCACGGTGCCTGTCGGGGCCGCATTGGTATCACCGATATTGCTGGCGTTAATGGTGTAGGTCAGCACGGTATAACCCGGCTGAGCCAATCCGCTATAGCTCACAGACTTATTGACAATCACCGACGCATTGGAAGTGATCGTAACTTTGTCAATATTCTGGGCTTGCAAGGAACTGCCGCTTAACTTGGCGATGAGCCGAATACAGGACATGCTGCCGTTGGCAGCCAGCGGGAGCGTGCCTTGCAGCAGCAGGTTGGCTGCTGCACCCGCGCTCAATGTTAACGAAGGGGGCGCCAATGGCGTGGAGGTATTTGCGTCAATGGACAAGGGGGCGCCGTCTGGAGTGTCAACAAATCCATTGCCATTGACATCCCGGTACAACTTGACGGTGCCGGTAAAGCCCAAATTGGGTGTAGTGCAGCCACTGGTGTCCCAGGAAAAATGGTAACTGCCCGGTACGTTACCGGTATTGGTGAGCAGATGCGTAAAGGTGACCGCTGTTCCGGCGGGGCGCTGCAAATCATTGTTTTGCGTAAGCGTCAACGCCTCCACGGGTTGCACGATGGCATACACATCGTTTGAAAAAATCGTGGTCGGAGCGGTTTCACCGCTTGCCGTGTAGGTGGCCAGCGCCTGGTTGTGGATCCTGGTGCCGGCACTAGGGGCGGCGACAGAAGCCGTCGCTAGAGCGCAACCGATTGCGAACATGGCCATGTGCCAGACCCACAAACGAAACCAGCGAAGCGTCGGGCTGGTTTGTGTCGTGTGCTTATTAAAGGCCATCATGCAAGCCCCGAAAACTGGTTACCGAATTGGAGTGGCAGTGCTCCACCGAAACAACAGCAGAACAGTTAGTACACTCATTCATACACAAGCTGATTCTACTGAAGAAATTCATAGTTCTTATTACGTAGACTGCAATTGGCGAAACCAATTGATCTATAAAAAAGCTGGCACACACAACAGTCCAACAAATGGACACCGTGTGCGCCAGCTTGGTCAATTACAGCCGTTCAAACTGGCGGCTGAAAGAGTCCTCTACTTGTCAACCTTTACATTGAACTGCATGGTCAACGTGCCCGCAGGAGCCAAGGTAAGGCCTGCGGCGGCGGTGGAGCAAGATACCGCTTGGCCAACTGCAGCGAAGGTCGATGTACCCGTTCCGCCTACAGGCACACAGGTACCCGCTACAGGGGCGGCCTGGTAAGTCGTGTACTCCGGAGCCGCGTCATTGATGACTACCTTGGTGACAGAGGCTGCACCGTCGTTATGCGCCACAACCTTATACGCAATGCACTGACCAGGCACAACCGGAATGGTGACAGCGCTATAGGCGGTGTCGGCAGCACCATCGCAGAGCGCGTCGAGTGCTTGCGTCTTGTCAATCCGCAACTGGCCATTAGATATGGTCGTTGTGAATGTGCTGGACTGTGTCGGGCACTGGTCTGCGGTTACGGTATTGGCATCACTGACCGTCAGCTTCACGGTGGCCACCGTACCATTGAGCGCATTGGCAGGAGCAAATATCTTCACCAGCAGCGGGAGGGCCTTGCCTGGCAACAGGGGAATCATAGTAGGCGAGCCAACTGGATCTTGAGCAATCGCTGGCGTCAAGTTGGCAACGCCGGAACCCAACAGCGTGTCTTCATTTCCAATCGACCCAATGACCACCCGATCGAAGTACACGGCAGCCGACCAACCGGCCGCAGCAAGAGTCGGGTCGGTAAACTCAGTGCTCACCGTGAAGCCCGTTGAACCACCGCAGTTTTGGTTGCCGATGTTAGTTAGCGTTGCAGGATTAATGACCGTGCCATTACCGCTCGCAGTCGAGGACGTAGTGGTTGGCGTCAGGCTCAGCGCCTTGATCACGGGTGCCTGAACCGTCACCGCGTCGGTGATGGTGTCATGGATAGCCGGATCGGTGCTTGACGTTACCTTAAAGAACACATTGGTCGTTCCGACTGGTGTGTTTGCAGGTGGCGTTACGCAGGCCACTGCAGCTTGAGGAACCGGCAGAGTAGCTGGTGAAGTGGCACTCACCTGCGTAATCGATGCTCCTGTTGCACAGCTATCTGTCCCTGCTACAAACTTCACAGTCCAGCCTGTGGGCAGGCTTGGCGCCGTCAGGTTGTATGTAACAGTACCAGGCGCGGAATCGGTGTTTTTCACGAAAAGTGGGAAGCTCACACCAGTTCCGGGCGTGGTGTACTGAATATCGGTCGGGTTGGGGCTTGGGCCTTGACCCAAATCGCAATTCGAGCCGGGGGTACAAGCTACCGGTGCATTGATGCCGTCGATGAACTTATCACCAGTTGTCGTGTTGGTCAGATCCACCTTCACGACCGGGGGAATAACATCCAGAACGCGATCCCAAACTGAGTCGCTAACGCCCGTCGTATTGTCAGAAGTAGCAGTCAGCAGTGCTTCGTAAGGAGTGGTACCAGCAGTTGCTGTATTCGCCGGGATAGTAGCCCGTACCACCACGGCAATGCTCGCACCGGGGGCCAATGGGCCCGTATCGGGTGTCACCATCGGGGTAAGTCCGTCGGCTTTGTAGAAGGCGTAGGTTGTACCTGCAGGGAACGCAGCCGTGCCGCTTACACCAGACTGGGACGCCACGGACAGCTTGAAGCTATCGATAGCATTGCCGGTATTGGTAATCCAGTTGGTGAAGCTGACCGATCCGCCAGGAGCCACCGTTGGTGCTGTGACCAGGTTGATACCTGAATCGTCAGGAGGCGAACCGGCATCCGGTGTCGTCAGGCCTGATGCATTGGTAGCAGTCACGCCATATGTCACCGGAATCGGGAACGGGCTGGGATTGGTGGAGGATGGCGGTGTTGCCGTGTTAGCGCAATTGGTTGCACTGGCAGCTATTGTTGAATCGCAAGTGGTAGACCAGAATTTACCAATATTGTTGGTTGCACCTTCACCCACGGTTGCATCACTGTCCACCATCACAACGAAGCTGATGGTGCCGGAAACGGTTGCAGGCACATTGGTCACCGTTGCTTTAAACGTTTTGGTACCTGAATCCCATGTGGATTTCACTTGGCTGGTACCCGTGCCGGTCGTACCACCGCCCTCGCTCAGCGCAGTACCGCCCGCACCACTCCAAACCGCAGAACCGGTTACGTATGTCAAACCGGCAGTTTGAGCCGTTCCGATCACATCATTGATGGAGAAGTTGCCGGTAGCGCCGCCGTTGTTGGTGTAGCTCAGGGTGTAAACCGTATAGGTACACAAAGGATGCGTTGAAACCAAATTGGCGGCCCACACTGTTGCAGTCGCATCCGTTGTGCAACTTGCAGGACTTGCCTTGCCTGTGGTCAACGCAGTCGGCCAAGTTCCCGAAGGCGGCGACACACCAGGTGCTACCAACGCTTTGGTCGCGGTGAACGCTGCAAGATCGGTCGTATTGACCGTATCCGTATTGGACAGCGTTGCAGTTACGTACGGCACCGTTGTGCCTTTGGGCTTTGCAGTTACCGTACCGGTGTCATACGGCGCGGTTGGCGCGGTGGCCGTGGAGGGCAACTGATAGGCCACGATGAATCTGAATGGTCCATTGGGTGCTAACAACTGATCGAAGCCAGTGCTACACAAGGGAGCAGATCCTTGCAGGGGCGTCGCGCACAATGGCGTCAGGCTGGAGGGCGTACCGGTTCCGTTGGCATCAGGGTAGATGGCAACGCTGGTAAAGGCGCCAGGGCCTGTAGCAGCATCCACCGCAGTGATGGTGAAGGTGTCGCTGCCATTACCTGTATTGGTCAAGGTGTGCGGCATGTAAGCCGTGGTACCGGGCGCGACAGATTTCGTGTTGCTATCGGTCAGGGTCATGTCGCCGATTTGCGCCACAGTGGTGCTGACCGGATTGGACTCCACTTTTTGCTCTTGTCCGGCTGCGTCCACATACGACGCAGCGGCCTTGTTGCCGATGCTTTGACCTGCCGGCGGCAAAACCGCAGACACGATCATGGGCACGAGCAGCGCCGCAGCGCCAACCCCCATGCCCGCTAACAACACCCGTATGGGCGTTGTCCAATTTTTAGTCCATTTTTTCATTTTGAGTTCCTTGGTGAATTTCCGAAACGTGATCTGTTCAAGGTTTTGTTTTAAGAGTTACTTTTTTGGGGAAGAAGAAACCAAGACAGGCGTCTTGTCTTCGGCGCTTACATCTACTTCAAGGTTTTGCGCGACCTTCGCACGGACACTTACCTCGATCGAGTTGCCAGGAGACAACCTGCCGAGATCCCAGCGCACGTACCGGTAAGATGCATACGGTATTGGCTGCGATAGGGTTGCGCCGCTTGCGGTGACTACTCTTTGCACCAGCGGCTCGTTTGAAAATTGAGCATCCTTTTGCGCAACGGTGTGCGCAATCTTGTTCTTGGATTTCGCACTTTCTTTGACGTATTCCAGGCCTTCCGGAATGGGCAAGGTGGCTACGACCGGCAAGGCCGTTGTCCCTTGGTTAGAGTAAGTTGCCCGATACTCAAGCAACTCGCCGGGCAAGACCGCAGTCGCCTCTTCAAACTTGGCCTCACCCTTCTCATCTTTGGTAACTTTGAACTGCTGCAGGTGAATGACGATGGGTGCTTGCTTCTTGACACCCATAGCCACTGGGTCGGCATCGGCGGCAATTGCGCCAAAGGAAAAAATGCCAATAGCCAGCAGGAAGATGAACTGGCTTAGCTGGCGAATAACACGCGCTTTTGAAGGGAGTGCAAAACGCGAACTCCTATGCGCTCCGTCATGGTTTGGAATCAATAAACTGCTCATCGTGTACACCCAGTGGTTGCTGATGGATCGATGATCTGGGGACTTGAAAACTGAAGCGCTGTCGATTGTTCGGGGGCTGACAATTTCGACAAAAAAATTTTGAAAGAATCAGGTGTTCCCTCTCTGGCGCGGCAAAGAGGCGAACGCTAGTCTTGTTTTTTAGTGCGAGTGAGCCTGTCAGAGGCTGCGATGCTGGATCACAAAGGCGCTGCGCCAGGATCAATACCGCAATTCAATTTGTGCGCATCAGTGTGCAAAGTGAAAAGAAAATGTACACTGGCGAACAAATCATCTGCACCCAATGCCACAAACGCTCCATAGTCGGCGCTTGCGCCAAGAGATTTCCATTACCAACGCACCTTTCAACGGGTATCTGGAAGATACGGCGATTTTTTCAAATCCCCTTGGATCTGTAATGTCTTCAGATTCCGGGAGCCTTCACACACGCCGCTGATAAAAATGTACGGAAACTTTAAATACCAGCAACTGCGCAATGTAGGTATCTCTCAGGAAAAGGCCCTGCAGATGGCCGCATTCATCAAGATTTCCTCCTTTGAGGAAGGACAAGTTATTTGGGCCAAAGGCTCCAAGATAGACGCTTGGAGATTCATCATTACTGGCATGGTGGCCGCATCACTGGAATCGCCGCGCGGCTTGCTGATGCCGATCAGCATTTACGGGGAAGGCTCTTGGTTTTGTGAACAGTCCATCATCAATAGAAAAACCAGTTACGCTGATTTCGTTTGCCTTTCGTCGACTGAGGTCATGAGCATTTCCAGCGATATCGTGCTGGAACTCATGGAGACACAACCCACCTTTGCGTTGTACCTGACGAGGCTTATGGCATGGCGGGTTCAAAAGACCTCGGAGATGTTAATGCTGATGAAGTTCGGAAACCCCTGCCTGCGTGTGGTGATGGGTTTATCCCAATTTGCTGAAGCGCTTTTCTACCATTCGGATCGTCCGCCCACCATTGGCTTTGGTCAGGGTGTGGAGATTCCAGTCAAGCAAAAAGTACTGGCTGATTTGTGCGGGGTTTCGCGGACCATTTTTTCTGAATATGTTCAGAAGCTGGCTGCGGAAGGCTGGCTAACCATTTCTTATGGAAAGCTTGAAATTTTGTCGCTGCCGAACTGGAACAAGTTCTCCAACAAGCAGCGGGAGCGACAGTTCAATGATTTGAACCCCACCTTTGAAGAACTACTAAAAGAGCTTAAAGGCGAACCAAGCTGAGTGTCAGGACCGGCGGCGACCGCCCGCAGTACCCTGCTGCCCAGACGCAGCGTCGCTCGCGTTTTCATCCACGTAGTCACTGATGAGCCGAATACAGTGGGTCACGACAGCGTCGTCGAAATGGCGGCGCTGGCTCTTGAGCAACTCGCTGATCTTCTTCAGAAAATCAATGGCCTGCTCCGACTCCTGGGTCAGAGACTTGGTAAATTGCATTTTTGTCTGCATCGCTTCTCTTCTATTAAATTCGCAAAATTGATCGCATCGGAGCAACAAATTGCAGCTTCGTGCGTAATGCGGATTCACCATGCCTGTTTTGTTCACTGGCGAACAGAAACGGAAAATTTTTTGGGAGGCTACTGCTCGCTGTCCTTTAGGTGTAACGGGTGCAATAGAAAAAAAGACAGGGGAATAGTGCGCCAAATACCGGGCGCAAAATGCTATCAGACCGCTGTCGTCAGGCAGCGACGGGGTCTTCAATTTAGTAAGGGCAGGCAACGCGTTGCGCGTACCTGCCCAGGTTCGGTCAGAATGGAATGTCGTCGTCCATGTCGTCAAAGCCACTGGCCGGGCGCGGTGCCGGGGCTTGACGGGCGGCGACTGGCGCTGCGGCACGGGGTGCCGGGGCCGGACGGCGTACGGGGGGCGCGGAACGCTCATCAACACCGCCGTCACCACCATCGCTGGGGCCCCCCATGCCTTCACGGCCACCTAGGAGCTGCAATTCAGTAGCAACGATGTCCACCGTGTTCTTTTCCACGCCGGCCTGGTCGGTGTACTTGCCGTACTTCAGACGGCCTTCCACGTAAATGGGGCGCCCTTTGCGCACGTATTCACCGGCGATTTCGGCCAGACGGTCATAGAAGGTGACGCGATGCCATTGCGTGTCTTCAATGGTTTCGCCGGTGTTTTTGTCCTTGCGGCGGCTGCTGGTGGCCACGCTGACGTTGGCCACAGCCTGGCCGGAGGGCAGGTAGCGGATTTCGGGGTCGCGGCCGCAATTGCCGACCAGAATGACTTTGTTGACGGATGCCATGGTGTTCCTAACAGGTTAGCGGCGGAGCCGGAAATGGGGCAAGTTTATCCCGCCTTGGACGGCGCAGACGCAGCATGCACTTTGGGCGCCTGCATGGGCCAGGCCACCACCAGCCAAGCCAGCATGGCCAGCGCACACACGCCAAACAGCGTCTCCGGGCAAAAGCCTTTGACCAGCCAGCCGCCCAGCGCGGCACCCGTAAAGAAGACAAGGGACTGCAAGCGGTTGTAGACCCCCAGCGCCGTGCCACGGGCGCCGGCAGGGGCCACGCGCGAGGCCATGCTTGGCTGGCTGGCTTCCAGCACGTTGAAGCCACAGAAGAATACAAACAGCAACAGCGCCAGAACCGTGGTGGTAGGAGCAGTTGAGGCTACCGCCAGCAACCCCACCTGCACCAGCGCAATCAAACCGATGGACGACAGGAACACGGCACGTAAATAGCCGCGCTTTTCCAGCGGAAACAGCGTCGCACCCATCACAAAGAAAGAGCCCAGCACCGCAGGCAGATAAACCCACCAGTGGTGGTCTTTGTCCAGCCCGGCACGCACGAGCATCTGCGGCACTGCCACCCACATCGCCAGCTGCACGGCATGCAGCACGAAGACGCCAAAGTTCAGACGCATCAAGGCTTTTTGCTGCACGACCACCCGCAAGTTTTGCAGCAGGCTGCCCTGAATCTGGTTGACATGCTCCGGCGCTTCCGGCGGAACCCACCAGAGCACCACCGCAATGCCAGCCACTGCCAGGGTGCCGGTCAAGACAAACAGGCCGCCAAGCCCCAACACCGAGTTGAGGAGCGGGGAAAGAACCAAGGACACTGCAAACATCAGACCAATGCTGGCACCCACCATGGCCATCGCCTTGGTGCGCACCACGTCGCGCGTCTGGTCCGCTAGCAAGGCCGTGACTGCAGCAGAAATCGCCCCGGCGCCCTGCAACGCCCGCCCCGCCACCAGCCAGGGCAGTGACGGCGCCAGCGCCGCCAGCGCGC
>ERZ1034365.1003-NODE-1003-length-14992-cov-3.737446_pt1 | contig 14992 bp, 12 predicted proteins | sample MGYA00520615_ERZ1034365 | MGnify/ENA primary metagenome ERZ1034365 (study PRJEB33736, sample SAMEA104284505) | Azolla filiculoides | biome: Urban; feature: Water surface; material: Ditch water | place: Netherlands | collected 2015-10-28 | depth 0-0.1 m ... | reverse complement strand
CCAGTAAAACCAGATTGCGCTAAGTAAGCAGACATCAAGCCAGTAGAGGCGGCGTGCGCGGTATGCAATTGCTTGGAGTCAGCGGCATCACGCAGAAATTCCCAAAGGCCGGCGGATTGTGTTCCCGCAGAACCAAAAGCGTGCAACATTTGGCTAGGGTTCAATTTAAGTAAATGACCTACAGCCGCGGCTGCTGCCAAGGTACCCGCAGTACCCGTCGTGTGAAATATTTTGTAGTGCGAGCGACCTAAAAATTCACCAACCCGAATGCCGACTTCATAACCAGCAACAGCAGCAACCAATAGATCTTCACCTGAGGCGCCAATCGTTTGCGCTGTCGCTAGTGCCGCAGGAAATACCACGGTAGCCGGATGAAATACGGAGCCATTGTGAACATCATCTTGTTCGGCGACGTGTGATGCTGCTGCATTAGCAAGTGCGGCCAAGAAGGGGCTTGAGTTGGTTCGCTTAATCAGAATTTCTGCAGAGCCAGGATTGGCAGCATTAAAGCCGCCCATGTTTTGCGCAAACTGCGTAATCGTTTCTACTGGACGCGATCCTTTGCCAGCAATTGCTGAGCCAAACCAATCGACTAATAAATCTTCGGTGCGGGCAATCACCTCTTCAGGAATATCGCCAATCTTTAATTCAGCAGCAAATGTAGCTAAGGCCTTGGATGCGTGCGGGGTCGTCATGACTAAATTAATTCCTAAGCTAACACTGCAGTGGCTTGCATGGTGAGCCAGCCTTCGTGATCTTCCGCCCAAATGGAAATGGTTTTTCCAGAGGGGTCTTTTTCTAGATCGGGCTTAGCACTAACCTTAAATACGTTGATATCAAAAGTAGGACGTATAGCGCGGAACTCAAAGCTCTTAAGTTTGCAGCCTGGAATGCTTTGACGGACAAGATCTACTAACAGGGTTGCAATTAAAGGACCATGAACAATTAAGCCTGGGTAACCTTCTACCTCTGTAACGTATTTGCGATCGTAATGAATGCGATGACCGTTAAATGTCAGGGCTGAGTAGCGAAACAATAAAACATCATCTGGATTAATTGTTTTAGACCAGGTTGCTCCAGTAGGGGCTGGTGTAGGTGCAACAGGCTTGTCATCAGGCCCTGGAGCATCGCGATACACAATGTCATGCTCTTCAATTAAAGCTAAACCATTTTGATTGGAGATCGTATGTTTGACTAAGACAAAAATGAGATCGCCAGTACGACCTGCTTTATGCGTAACCGATTCAATTTTAGAGACGCGCTCAATTTCATCGCCTACAGAAAGAGGTGCTAACCATTGAACTCGGCTACCGGCCCACATGCGACGTGGTAGTGGAACGGGTGGTAAAAATCCGCCACGCTTTGGGTGACCATCGGGACCGATTTCAGATTGAAGCGCGCATGGTAAGAAATAAAGCCAATGCCAAAGCTCCGGAAGAAAGCTGCCATCATTTGGCGCGGGGTCCGGTCGATCGAGTGTTGCTGACAGCGCTCTGACAGGTGCTGCTGTGACGATGTCTTGAAGGGTCTCGGTTTTTCCGAGCCATTCTTGGAGATGGGTGATAGTTTGAGGTTCGATTCGCATAAGTCCCATTATGCCAATTTCAGCCTCAAATGCGGTGGAGCTAGATCAATAAACTCGCCAGTAAATAACTCAGCAAGCCGGCCAGTGCTGAACCAGTCAATACACTAATAACCCCTTTTTGAAACTTAAAGAGCGCTAAGCCTGCAAGAGCGGTGATGGCAATCGAGATCCAAGAGATTGAGCCACCTAGACCATGAGGAAAAAAGACGTGGTACGCAAAGAACAGACCGAGGTTAGCGATAACGCCAACTACTGCGGCAGAGATTGCGGTGAGTGGCGCAGTAAAACTCAACTTGCCATGTGTAGACTCAATCAGTGGGCCACCGACTAGTACCAGGAAAAATGAAGGTAAGAAAGTAAACCAGGTGGCAACGCAGGCTCCAAGCACACCAAACCAAAATGGATTGCTGTGACCAATCAGATGTTGGATATGGCCAGCTAGATAGCCAACGAAAGCTACCACCATGATGAGTGGTCCAGGCGTAGTTTCTCCAAGTGCTAAACCATCCATCATTTGACCAGCACTGAGCCAGTGGAATTGATCGACTGCACCCTGATAGACGTAAAGTAGTACTGCGTAAGCGCCTCCAAAGGTGAGGAAGGCGGCTTTGGTAAAGAACCAGGCAAGTTGTGGATAAAGCGTTTTCCAGCCAAAAATGAGAACTAGAGCTAGAAACGGAATGAGCCAGAGGGTCGTTACTACCGAGCCATGTAAGGCCAATCGCTTTTTGGAAAACTGGGCATGGTCTGGAGTTGGAGTGTGATCATCAATGATTGCGGGGACATGGGCCTCACTTGTTTGATTGTGAGTAGCAGTTTGCTGAAAATATTCAGGATAGCGTTTGCCACCCCAAATACCAATCAATGCAGCCAGGATCACAATGATGGGGAAGGCTAAGTTAAATACAAAGATCGCTAAAAAGGATGCCAGTGCAAGCCAACGCAAAGCTTGATTGTGAATCGTGCGCTTACCAATCCGCACTGCTGCATGGAGGATGATGGCAGTGACGGCAGGTTTAATGCCAAAGAAGATCGCAGCAATCCAGGGCACTTGGCCAAAGGTGAGATAGATCCAAGAAAGGCCAATCAAAATAAAAAGTGAGGGAAGGACAAAGAGGGTGCCGGCTAAGATGCCGCCCCAGGTGCGATGCATGAGCCAGCCAATATAGGTCACCAACTGTTGGGCTTCAGGCCCAGGTAAGAGCATGCAATAGTTCAGCGCATGTAAAAAGCGCCGCTCAGAAATCCAGCGACGCTTCTCAACAAGCTCTTGGTGAAGGACCGCTATTTGTCCAGCGGGTCCACCAAAGCTAATAAATCCAAGCTTGGCCCAAAACTTCAGGGCCTCGCGCAGTGGAACACTCAAACTTCTTCCATTCCGCCAACAACTTGGCTAAAGCCGTTATCAACATAGATGATTTCAGCGGTAATACCGTTTGCCAAATCAGATAGCAAAAAGGCGGCTGTGTTGCCAACATCATCAATCGTGACATTACGACGCATTGGTGCGGTTTGCTCAACCGCTTCCAAGATCTTGCCAAAGCCTTTGATTCCGGCAGCGGCTAAAGTTTTAATTGGGCCAGCAGAGATACCGTTAGCACGAATGCCCTTAGGTCCCACAGAACCAGCGATATAGCGGACTGAAGCTTCGAGTGAGGCCTTAGCTAAACCCATAGTGTTGTAGTTAGGAACATTGCGCAAGCTACCGAGGTAGGTGAGCGTCAACAAAGAGGATTTGTCACGCAACATGGGTAAAGCCTCTTTTGCCATCGCAGGAAAGCTATATGCGGAGATGTCATGGGCGATTTTGAAACCTTCGCGAGAGAGGCCTTCTAAAAAATCACCGGCAATTGCTTCGCGTGGTGCAAAGCCGATCGCATGAACAAAGCCATCAAACTGGGGCCAAGTCTTCGCCAAGTCCTTAAAGAGGGCAGAAATCTGCTCATCACTACCAACATCGCAGTCAAATATGAGGTCGGTATTGAATTCTTTAGCGAAATCAACGATGCGGTCTTTAAAGCGCTCACCAACGTAGGTAAAGGCCAATTCAGCTCCTTCGCGGTGACATGCCTTAGCAATGCCATAGGCAATTGAGCGGTTAGAAAGAAGGCCGGTTATCAGAATTTTTTTGCCAGCGAGAAAGCCCATATTGTGTCCTTTGCTTCAAATGTGATTTGCTATCTACAATTGTTGCATATATGCCCATGCTCCCCGCCATCCGCCAAATCTCCAATTTGCTGTTCTTAGCCATTCTGGCTGGGGTGGGAGCCAATTTAGCCCATGGTTCTCAGGGGATCGCTCAGTACGGTAAACCTAAGTACGCCGATGGATTTAGCCATTTTGACTATGTAAACCCCAATGCGCCTAGAGGGGGTACGCTCACTTTGCCCAACCCCGATCGCCGGACAAGCTTTGATAAGTTCAATCCATTTACCTTGCGAGGCGTGACTGCCCCAGGTGTTGCGCAGTTGATGTTTGAATCTCTAGCAGTCGGTAGTGCGGATGAGGTCTCCAGTGCCTATGGCCTGATTGCGGAAGATATAGCAGTGGCAGCTGACAAGATGTCGGTGGTGTTTCGGATTCGTCCAGAGGCCAAATTTTCGGATGGCAGTGCAATTTTGGCTGGCGATGTCAAACATAGCTTTGATACCTTGATGAGCTCGCTTGCTAATCCCCAATTTAAAACGGTGTATGCCGATGTGAAGCAGGCAGTAGTAGTTTCGGATCGCGTCATCCGTTTTGATTTTAAGAATCGCAATCCTGAATTGCCGGTGATGGTTGGCACCTTGCCGGTGTTCTCGCGCAATTGGGGTAAGAGGCCTGACGGTACGATTACACCATTTGATAAGCTGACCTTTGAGCTGCCAATTGCAAGCGGTCCTTATGTGATTGAATCTTACAAAGCCGGTAAGACGATGATCTTCAAGCGCAACCCAAATTACTGGGCTGATCAAGGCGGTAAGACGCTCAATGTTCGCGTTGGTTTTTATAACTTTGATCGCGTGAACTACAAGCTCTATAGCGATGACGCTGTTCGCCTAGAAGCCTTTAAGGCTGGCGAGTTCGATGCATTAGTGGAATACCGTGCTAAGAATTGGGCGAAGAGTTATGTGGGTCCGAGATTTAATGATGGCACCTTAGAAAAGAAAGCTTTTCTGAATCACAACGGCGCAGGAATGCAGGGTTTTGCCATGAATGTGCGCAGACCGATTTTTCAAGATGCACGAGTAAGACAAGCTTTGGGTTATGCGCTCGACTTTGAGTGGTTAAACCGCCAACTGTTCTTTGAGCAATACAGTCGCATTAATAGCTTCTTTACAAACAGCGATCTCAGTGCGAATTTTGATGGCCCGCGCAAACCTACTGAGGCGGAATTGAAATTGCTCAAGCCTCTAAAAGCGCAATACCCTAAGTGGGTGCCTGATGCAGTCTTTGAGCCCATGCCCGCTGCGCCTTCAACTGTTCCACCAGATAGCTTGCGTCAGAATCTGCGCAAGGCGCGTGATTTGTTGGCACAGGCTGGCTGGCAGTACCGGGATGGTGCTTTACGAAATATGAAAGGTGAGCCTTTCCGTTTTGAGATGGTTGAGGATGGCCCCTTTTTCTTACGAGTGATCTCTTCCTACGTGCGTAATTTAGAGAAGCTGGGTATTCAGGTGGATATTCGAACGAGTGACTTTGCTTTGCATCAAAAGCGTATGGATGAATACGATTTTGATATGACGACCATTCGATTCCCTGACTCACAAAGCCCCGGCAATGAATTGTGGGATCGCTTTGGTAGTCAGGCTGCAAAAGAAAAAGGTTCAGACAATGTGATTGGAGTTCAATCTCCGGTTGTCGATGCTTTGGTAGATGCAGTTGTCAAAGCGCAGACGCGTGAAGAGTTGCGTGCAGCCACCAGAGCTTTAGACCGCGTTCTATGGAATAGTTATTACGTGATTCCGCAGTGGTACAACCCAACCCACCGAATCGCGTATCGTAAAGAAATGCGCTATCCAGAACCTCCTCTGTATTACACAGCCGAATCTTGGATTCTGCTCAATTGGTGGAAAGAGGGGGCGCGCTAATGCAAGGGCAAATGTGGTCTTATATCTTCAAGCGTATGTTGTTGATGATTCCGACTTTATTAGGTGTATTGACTCTGACATTTGCAGTGGTGCAGTTTGTACCAGGCGGCCCAGTTGAGCAGTTAATGCTCGAGCTCAAAGGTAAGGGTGATGCTGCAGTGAGCGGGGCAGAGTCCTCTGGCGGCGGAAGTAACTATCGTGGGCGTCAAGGCGTGGATGCTGAACGCTTAGCTGAGGTCAAGGCTTTATATGGTTTTGATAAGCCACCGGTAGAGCGCTACTTCATGATGCTCAAGCGTTTTGCGCAGTTCGATTTGGGTGAAAGTTACTACCAGCATCAAAGTGTTTGGCAATTGGTGGTTTCTAAACTACCTGTATCTATTAGCATTGGTCTGTGGACCTTCTTTCTCACGTACCTAGTATCAATACCCTTAGGTATAGCCAAGGCGGTGAGGGATGGCTCCCGGTTTGATGCGATCACCAGTACGATGATTCTGGTGGGTTATGCCATCCCCGGATTTGTATTGGGCGTTCTCTTGCTGGTCATCTTTGGAGGCGGTAGTTTCTTGCAAATCTTCCCGCTGCGAGGGCTGACTTCAGATAACTGGAGTGAGCTGAGCATGATGGGTAAGGTGATGGATTACTTGTGGCATTTGGTTTTACCGATTACTGCTTCGGTCTTGGGAAGTTTTGCTGTGATCACGATGTTGACGAAAAACTCCTTCCTGGAAGAGATTCGTAAGCAGTATGTGTTGACTGCGAGAGCTAAAGGTCTTACCGAGAAACAAGTGCTCTGGAAGCATGTATTTCGCAATGCACTCTTGCCATTAGTAACCGGTTTTCCAGCGGCATTCATTGGCGCTTTTTTTACTGGATCGCTACTGATTGAAACCCTATTCTCATTGGATGGACTTGGTTTGCTCTCTTATGAGTCGGTGATGCGCCGTGACTACCCAGTAGTTTTCGGAACGCTATACCTCTTCACCCTAATTGGCTTGTTTACCAAATTGATCTCCGATCTTTGCTATGTCTATATTGATCCGCGCATTCAGTTTGGCGCAGGAGGCAGTTCATGAGTCGCTGGCATCGCTTTAAAAATAGTCGGATGGGTTATGCAAGCCTCTGGATCTTCATGATCTTGTTTGGCCTGTCGATGTGCGCTGAACTGATCGCTAATGACAAACCATTGGTAGTACGTTACGAAGGTAAATTCTATTTCCCGATTGTGAAATCCCAACCTGAGCGCGTGTTCGGAGGTGACTTTGCGACGCCAACTGATTTTTTAGATCCCGATATTCGCCACAATATTACGAGTAATGGCAATTGGGCAATTTACCCGCCGATCCCCTATAGCTATGAAACGCTCAACTACTTTTCAAAAGTCCCCAATCCTGCGCCGCCATCTTTTGATAACTGGCTGGGAACTGATGATCGTGGGCGCGATGTCTTATCGCGTTTGATTTATGGATTCCGCTTATCAATTCTGTTTGGACTGGCACTCACTATAGTTGGTGTGAGCGTAGGGATCATTACTGGTTCTTTAATGGGTTTCTTTGGCGGTAAGTTTGATTTGGTATCTCAGCGCTTAATTGAGATTTGGTCAGCGATGCCAGAGTTATATCTACTTATCATCTTTGCCTCCATCTTTAACCCGAGCATTTGGCTGCTGATTATTTTGTTGGCAGCGTTTGGTTGGATGGGTTTATCTGACTATGTGCGCGCCGAGTTTTTTCGCAACCGTGCCTTAGAGTATGTGCGTGCTGCCAGGGCATTGGGCTTAACGAATTTGCAAATCATGCGCCGCCATATTCTGCCGAATAGCTTGACGCCAGTGATTACCTTTCTACCCTTCAGAATGAGTGCCGCGATTTTGTCGCTCACGAGTTTGGATTTCTTGGGCTTGGGTGTTCCTCCGGGAACGCCAAGTCTGGGTGAGTTGCTCTCCCAAGGTAAAAGTAATTTAGATGCGTGGTGGATTTCACTATCGACCTTTGTAGTTTTAGTGGCTACCTTGCTGTTGCTCACCTTTATGGGTGAGGCCTTGCGTGATGCATTTGACTCTCGTAAGTCAGGCGCCATGAGTGGAGGTCGCTCATGAGTTCAGCAAGCCCGCTACTGCGCTACGAAGATTTTTCAATCTCATTTGGTTCAGGTCGCCGTGAGAAATTTGCTGTTAGTCACCTTGATCTCGAGATTGGGGTGGGTGAGCGAGTTGCCTTAGTTGGTGAGTCCGGCTCAGGTAAGACCTTGACTGCTTTAGCGCCATTGCGTCTTGAGCCTGAAGGTGCAAAAACATCCGGTCGCATTATGTGGAGCGGCAAGAGTGCAGATGCTGGCAATCCACCAGTCAATTTACTGGATCTACCAATACAAACGATTCGTGAGATTCGGGGTCGTGAGATTGCCATGGTGTTTCAGGAGCCGATGACTGCACTCAATCCATTGTTTACTATCGGCAATCAAATTGTTGAGGCGGTACAGATATATCAGCCCTTGATCTCTAAAGCGGATTGCATGTCAGCTGCAATTGATTTGCTCAAGAAGACTGGTATTCCAGAGCCAGAGAAGCGCTTCCATTCCTATCCTCATCAGCTATCTGGTGGCCAACGTCAGCGCGCCATGATCGCAATGGCATTGGCGTGCAAACCCAGATTGTTAATTGCAGACGAGCCAACCACTGCTTTAGACGTTAGTCTGCGTTTGCAAATTCTGGATTTGCTTAAAGAGTTGCAGGAAGAGTCCAAGGATCATGGCGGCATGGCGATTCTGTTGATCACTCATGATCTCAATTTAGTCAAACACTTTGCGCAGAGGGTTGCTGTTTTAAATCAAGGCAATCTGATGGAGGTGGGGCCTACGAAACAAGTGTTTGAGCATCCAGATAATGCCTATACAAAAGCTTTGGTGAATAGCGAGCCTGTTCGCGATCTAGCGCCAGTCATGCCATTGGCACCAGTCTTGCTTAATACGGAGAGCTTATCCGTATCGTATCCAGGCACCGAGTCTACTTCTTGGTTTAAAAAATCTCCGCGCCACCAAGTTTTGCGTAAGGTGAGTTTTGAACTCAAGCAGGGGCAGACCATTGGCGTCATTGGTGAGTCAGGTTCCGGTAAGACCACTCTAGGCATGGCAGTCTTAGGTTTATTAGGCGACTCTGCCGCAGAAATTACGGGCGATGTAGATGTGCTGGGTCATGAGTGGCAAAAGTTAAAGCCAGTAGAACGCCGAGCTATGAGATCTAGTTTGCAGGTAATTTTTCAAGATCCATTCGGTTCACTCTCTCCGCGCATGAATGTGATGCAAATTGTTTCAGAGGGATTGGATGTGCATTTCCCCAATTTATCTGCAGCGGAGCGTGAGTCCCGCGTCTTGGATATTTTGAGAGAGGTCGGCATTGATCGCTCCGCTCTGACACGTTACCCCCATGAGTTTTCTGGTGGGCAGAGGCAGCGTATCGCGATTGCGCGTGCTTTGATTCTGAAGCCGCAGATATTGGTGCTAGATGAGCCAACTTCAGCCTTGGATGTCTCAATCCAAAAACAAGTGCTTGCCTTGCTGACTGAGCTACAGAAAAAATACAACTTAGCCTACTTGATGATTAGCCATGATTTGGCTGTCATTCGGGCGATGTCTCATGAGGTGATGGTGCTTAAAGCGGGCAGAGTGGTGGAATTTGGCGATACCGAGACTCTCATTAAATATCCACGTCAGATCTATACAAAAGAGCTTTTTGCGGCTGCAGAGCTGACTTAAGTCCCGCCTAAATAGGTCACGCAAGGCCTTAGATTGGTGCATTTCTGCACTGTAATACCAAATTTTGCATTGAAAACAATGGCTTAGCCCTTGGTGAAATAGATCTTCTTTGCTAGAATCAAACGATGTCACTTCAAAAAGACCTCGCGCCAAACTTTGCCAATTCATTGGCAATCGCTTTGTTGATTGCATGTGCACTTGCGATGCATCCAGTATTGGCGGCGGATACGGCGACTGATGTCGCAAAAGATTCCGCAAGTGAAGTGGCTAAAGAGAGTCCTAAAGAAACTATGTTTCAGGCGGGTAAGTCTTACTTTGCTCGCGTTTCTGATCGCTTGGCAGATTCCGTTACTGGTAAGTCTGATGAATTAATTAACCGCGCTATGGAAGTGATTGGTGTGCGTTATCGCTGGGATGCTGAGTTGCCGCAATCCGGTTTAGATGGCAGTAGTTTTGTTGGCTACGTTTTCAAAGACAAATTAGGTTTTTTATTGCCACGTAAATCTACTCAAATGAGTCGTGTTGGCAAGCCTATTACTCGCGAAGAATTGCAGCCTGGTGATTTAGTGTTCTTCAACACCATGCGTTTAACTTTCTCTCATGTCGGCATTTATGTAGGCGACAACAAATTTATTCATTCCCCATCCAAGGGAACCAGCGTACGTGTAGATGATCTTGGTAGCCTCTACTGGGATAAACGTTTTGATGGCGCTCGCCGTCTAGATGGCAGTGACAACCTGGGTGATGCTGAGCGTCAAGAGTTGTTAAACGAAGTAAACAAACTCAAACGCAAATCTCGTAGCCTCTAATCTCCTTGCTTTAGAAGCTAGCGGCTAAGCCAATAGAAGTACCTCGGACGTTCTGTCCAAATTGATACCGGAATACTAATCGTACCCTGCTAAACATAGGGTCAGAAGCACTTCTGTCTATTTCAAATCCTGTGCCCACAGAGGAGAGTGAATCAAATCCAAGGGCGCCACGGAGTTGCCCTAGAAACTCTGTGTGAGCCAATTCAAAAACTGCCCGCACAGGTCTTTCTAATGCTGTTAGTCGAGTGGGGTATCTGGCGCGAGCCCACAAGCCCAAGCTCTGTGAATCTGCAGATCCTTGAACCGCAGTAGAACTGTCAAAGGTATTGATGGCGATATTGGTGTAACGCAATTCAGCATCGTATTCACGCTCAGGTTTGTAATCCTCATAGTCCAGCATTAATGAGCCACCAGTACCATAAGCATTCATACGGCCACCATTTAAGAACTGCAGGTCTACCCCTGTTTTATTTTCTATGATGCGACCCGCAATAGAGAGGTCGCTCTCTACATGCCCGAGCATGATGTTGGCAATTGGACGAATGCGTAAGTTATCCGTTAGCGGGAAGTCCCAACCAATGCCGCCTGTGCCAGTGATGCCATTCCAATTGACGGGTACCGTAATACTTGAGTTACCTATGCCATCAGTAAACGTTGGGTTGTAGCGATTAAAGGCAATTGTGCCCTCAAGATAGAGTGGAAAGTTGGCGCTAATGCGGTCACCGCCCCCAAGAGAAATCATTTGCAAATTTTGATTTTCTCCGCCTTTGTCAGTGATTGATAGCGATCCAGTTGTGACGTCTGGGGTGAGCGAGTAACCCGTGATTGTCATGAACGCATCGGTGCGTTTTTTGAGGTAATTGTTGGCTGCGACTGTAAATTGGCCACCAGCCTGTGCATGGGCGTAATGCACTTGCACTGCGATTGACATTGCAATCAATAATTTCAGAAGGGTAGAGATGGATTTCATAAACAATTGCACCGAATCCTAAATCAATCGCCTTCTCTTGGGAAGTTAGCTCTAGGGCTAGCCTCGAAGCTTTTCTTTCAAAGCTGTCATTTGTTCTTGGGCTGCCACTTCACCGGCGAGGATTGCTGCATTTCTGGACTTGAAATCACCGCTACTCATTTGCTTAAGGTGTGGGGTGATTACGATATCGGCGCTCTTGAGCTCGTATTGATTAATGCTTCGCTGCATGATCGAAATCGTTTGCTGCATGACACCAAAAGTTCCGCTGGCATCTTGATGCACTGGTTCCGAAGAAATGTTGACAGCAATCACAATGGTTGCGCCCATCTGCCGCGCATAACTAACAGGGACAGGCGCAACTAAGCCGCCATCAACATATTCCTTGCCGCTAATGACTGCTGGCTGAAATACGCCAGGAACACTGCAGGAGGCCCGCACTGCTAAACCTGTATTACCAGAGCGAAACAAAATGCCTTTGCCCGATTGCAGCTCCGTCGCCACAATTCCTAATGGAATGCGCATTTGCTCGATCGATTTATTTTGCACCTCACGGTTCACCATGTTTTGCAGGGCATCCCCTTTAATGAGGCCGCCAAATCTTCCAGCAAAAGGGAGTCCCCAGTCGGCAATGGTTGCCTCATCTAGATTTAATGCAAGCCTATTGAGGTCGTTGCCAGTAGCGCCTGAAGCAAGTAATGCAGCAATGACGCTGCCAGCGCTGCTGCCAACCACGATATCGGGCCTAATTCCTTGCGCCTCTAATGCCTTAATGACGCCTATGTGGGCAAAACCTCGGGCTGCTCCCGCCCCCAAAGCTAAGCCAATAACTGGTTTACGACTGCTCATTAAGCTACAACCGGTAAGGCTTGAACCCCCAATGAGGACCCCCAAACCAAGACCTAAGCCCAGAAAACGGCGTCTTGTATCGGTTTCAGAGGATATAGCGGGGACTAAGGCTGTATTTTCTTGCATGTGGCTATTGTATTGAGCCTCCCTTATAATGATCAAACGGTGAGCGAAAAAGACTTCGTTTCAGCGCGGGTGACTCTCCCATTAGGATTTTCGGAGATGAATTGCCCGTAGTAGCTAAATAGCGCCACCAGAACACCACCAACCCATTACGGAAATACATTTTTATAGCCTCATCAGGTCCTTACCTGATAGCCCGAATTTTATGGATGATCACAATAAACGCGTAATTGAAACAGCCCTCTTGTGCGCGCAAGAACCACTCACCGTTGCTGATCTGACGCGCTTATTTGCTGAAGACATTGCTCCTGGCGAAATAGACGATGCTCTTTTAGAGCTTCAAAAAGCCTGGGAAGATAAAGGTATGGAGTTAGTCCACATTGCAACTGGCTGGCGTTTCCAAAGCCGCTTAGCAATGCGTGAATACCTCGACCGCTTGACTCCAGAAAAACCACCGAAATATTCTCGTGCGGTAATGGAGACCTTGGCGATTATTGCTTACCGCCAACCAGTGACCCGCGGAGAGATCGAGGAGATTCGTGGTGTAGCGGTTAGTAGCAATGTGATGAAGCAGTTAGAGGATCGCGGTTGGGTTGAGGTCATTGGTCACAAAGAGACTGTTGGTCGCCCTGGTTTATACGCCACTACCAAACAATTCTTGGATGATTTAAGTCTTACCAATTTACAAAGCTTGCCAATGTTGGAAGATGCTGCGCCCATGGCTGCAGCAGAACATCTAGGCCAGGCAGTCATGGAGTTTGATCCTAGCGCGACTGTAGAAACCGTAATCGAATTAGATGAAAATGGTCAGCCCATTATTCAATCAACAGTTGAAGAGTTGGCTAGCGAAGAGCTCATCAGCGAAGAGACAAGTGCAGTAGAAGAAGAAATTACTCCAGAGTCTGAAGACAAATCAGACGAACAAAAATAATTATTAATGACAAGTCATAACGAAAACGATTCATCTCCAAGTAAGCCTACTTCGGATAACTCCTCTGGTTCAGAGTCTGCATCCAATCATTCAGAGGGTGCAAAGGGCGAGGGGCGCGAGGGCGGTCCACGTCGCCCACGCCGTCAAGGCGCTGGAGCCGGTAAGCACCCCTTTAATAAGAAACGCCCATTCAACAAAGACCGGCCTCGTCGTGAAGGTGGAGAGTCTAATGGGCCGCGTGAAGGTGGCAATCATGCATCTGCCAAGCTCGCACCAAATCCCGCTGAGAGCGAGGCTTTATTTGCATCAGTAGTTTCTGGAGAGTTCGACGCCGCATTGGATGCGCCTGAAGTTCTTGAAGTTAAAAATCCTGATGGTCTAAATGAAAATGAGATTTCTCATCAGACCGGCGCTGAGCGTCGTGCACAGCGTGTGCGTCATGACGAAGATGCGGATACGCCTAGCGACGATGAGATGAGCAGTTTGCAATTTGCAAACATCGATGATTTGCCACTTAGCTTACGTGATGAAGTTTGGTCGGATTTAGATGGTTTAGACGACGACGCTGACGACGAAGACACTGTGAAGTTGCACAAGGTGTTGGCTGATGTCGGTATGGGTTCACGTCGCGATATGGAAGACTTGATTATTCAAGGACGCGTATCCGTAAATGGATTGCCAGCCCATATTGGTCAGCGCATTGGGCCTACCGATCAGGTTCGCATTAACGGTAAGCCAGTGCATCGCAAGATTCAGACTAAGCCGCCGCGCGTGATCATGTATCACAAGCCAGCTGGCGAGATCGTGAGTCAATCCGATCCTGAAGGTCGTCCAACCGTATTTGATCGCCTACCAAAGCCACGTCAAGGACGCTGGATTGCAGTAGGGCGTTTGGACTTTAATACTGAAGGTCTTTTGTTGTTCACCACTTCTGGTGAGTTGGCTAATCGCTTGATGCATCCTCGTTACGGTGTTGAGCGTGAGTATGCTGTCCGTATTCTGGGCGATTTGAGCCAAGAAAATATGGCTCAATTAAAGAGCGGTATTACTTTGGATGACGGCCAAGCTAAATTCTTACGTCTTTCTATGGGTGGTGGTGAAGGTGCAAACCGTTGGTACCACGTTGCCTTGACTGAAGGTCGTAACCGCGAGGTTCGCCGGATGTTTGAGGCGGTTGGCCATACAGTTTCTCGATTGATTCGTACACGTTACGGTATTTTCTTATTGCCTCCACGTTTGAGACGGGGTAAATGGGAAGAGATTGAGGCTGGCGGTATCTATAACTTAATGAAGTTTGCCGGCTTAAAAATGCCGCAGCCACAAGATAAAGGCCGTGGCCCAGCTTCTGGGGCTCACGGACGTGATCGAAACCCGGCTTCAGGTGGAGATTTCCAGCCAGATCCAATGCAAACCTCGGTTTCTTACTGGGGTTCGAGGGACGCCTTAACCCAGGCTAGTGGCCATGGTGCTCTGACCCATCAAAGCAGGGGTGGTAAACCTGGTGGCGGCGCTTCTAGTGAAGGTCGCGGTCCATTCCGGGGTCGTACTCAGGGTGGTCGGCCTGGTGCAGGTGGTCAGGGCGGCGGTCAGGGTGCTCAAGGCCAAAACCGTAATAAAGGTAAGAAAGTCCACCATGGGCAGTCAGCTTTTGTAACGGCAAGCCCTCAAAGTCCCGGTAATGGCCCTAAACGGGGGGCTCCAAAAGGGCGCAAACCCTTCAATAAAGGCCCTAGAAAACCGCGAAATCCTGGCGAAAGCTTCTGATTTTGATGAGTTTTCCTCTAAATCGGCTATAATTTTGGTCTTACAGCAGTTCGCTGCTGTTTTGAGTTGTTACCGACTGATGTTGCGATCAACGTAAGTCGGCCTGTTCTGAATTTCGAGAATATGGGCTTTGAAGCCCAT
>ERZ1034365.1002-NODE-1002-length-14997-cov-3.067962_pt1 | contig 14997 bp, 16 predicted proteins | sample MGYA00520615_ERZ1034365 | MGnify/ENA primary metagenome ERZ1034365 (study PRJEB33736, sample SAMEA104284505) | Azolla filiculoides | biome: Urban; feature: Water surface; material: Ditch water | place: Netherlands | collected 2015-10-28 | depth 0-0.1 m ... | reverse complement strand
AGCGGATAGACCACGGCGTTGACCGGGGCCGAGGCAATCAGCAGGGCGCCCAGCACCATGGTGGCAATCAGCGTCACGGCATAGGTTTCAAACAGGTCGGCGGCCATGCCGGCGCAGTCGCCCACGTTGTCGCCCACGTTGTCGGCGATCACGGCGGGGTTGCGCGGGTCGTCCTCGGGAATGCCGGCCTCGACCTTGCCCACCAGGTCGGCGCCGACGTCGGCGCCCTTGGTGAAGATGCCGCCGCCCAGACGCGCGAAGATCGAGATCAGCGAGGAGCCAAAGGCAAAGCCGATCAGCGGGTTCAACAGGTCGCCGAGCTTTTTGTCCGGCGTGAGGTTGCCGTTGCCGACCAGGAACCAGTAGAACCCGGTGACACCCAGCAGGCCAAGGCCCACCACCAGCATGCCGGTGATGGCACCGCCACGGAACGCCACGTCCAGCGCCGGGCCGATGCCGCGGGTGGCCGCCTGCGCCGTGCGCACGTTGGCGCGCACCGAGACGTTCATGCCAATGAAGCCGCAGGCGCCGGACAGCACCGCGCCAATCACGAAGCCCACTGCGGTCTTGCCGTCCAGGAACACGCCAATCAACACCGCAAGCACCACGCCGACGATCGCAATCGTCTTGTACTGCCGGGAAAGATAAGCGGCCGCACCGGCCTGGATGGCCGCTGAGATCTCCTGCATGCGGGCGTTGCCCGCGTCCTGGGAAAGAATCCATCCACGTGCCCAGACACCGTAAATTACGGCAATGAGCCCGCAGACAAGCGCCAGAATCAGCGCTGAGTTGCCTGTCATGAATTACTCCTCGAATCGTTGTTTCGCTTGGAAGGGGTTCAACGCTTTGGAGGCACCCCCGCTGCGTTGCTTCCTCGCTCCCAACGAGAGGAGCCGATTGGCCAACAGGGTCAATTTACCTTGAAAATGTGACAAACCTCCGGCCCGCAAGGCCTGTGAAAGTAAAATCAGGGTTAATCCTTAGGCTTTACCGCTTTTCACTGATTCAACTCAAACCAACCCCAAGAGACTCTCTCCATGTCCCTCGACAACGTCACCCCCGGCAGCAAGGTTCCTGAAGCATTCAACGTGATCATCGAGATTCCGATGAACGCCGATCCCGTGAAGTACGAAGTGGACAAGGCCACCGGCGCCATCTTCGTGGACCGTTTCATGAGCACGGCCATGCATTACCCGACCAACTACGGCTATGTGCCCAAGACCATCAGCGGCGACGGCGACCCCGTGGACGTGCTGGTGATCACGCCCGTGCCGTTGATCCCCGGCGTGGTGGTGCCCTGCCGCGCCATCGGCATTCTGAAGATGACCGACGAAGCCGGCGAAGACGGCAAGGTGCTGGCGGTGCCCATCGACAAGATCCTGTCGATCTACAGCCAGTGGAAAAAACCCGAAGACCTGAACCCGCTGCGTCTGAAGACGATTGCCCACTTCTTTGAGCACTACAAGGATCTGGAAGAGGGCAAGTGGGTCAAGGTTACCGGCTGGGAAGGCCCTGAGTCGGCCCACAAGGAAATCCTGGACGGCATCGAGAACTACAACAAGTCCCAAGCCTGATTTTCGAATCAAACTGGCTTCATTCCATTATGGGATGGTGCTGGTCTGCTATCAAAAAATTCCTGCCAGTCGAATCTGGCAGGATTTTTTTCGTCCTGGGGCGGCCGCGTCAACGCGCCGGGTCCGGGTAAATCAGTCCGTGCAGGCCGCCCTTGCGTGCGAACGGCTGCCACGCGCCTTCGGGTTGGGCCAACCGGTCGGCCACGGCCCACAGGGCGCTTGGATTCATGCCGATACCGAGATGGCTGGCGATGACCTCGATATTTTCAGTCTGCGGGTTGGTCGCGCTGGGCGCCTGAAGGCTGCCTTGCCAGGCCACGATGCCGTCGGTGCGCGAGTAAATGCTGGTGGTGGGCACAGGCGGGGCGGTGGGTAGATCAAAGCGCCCGGTCTCGCTCTGGATGTCGCGCCCGCTGGTGAGCTGGAACAGCCGCCAGGCGTTGGTGCTCTCGGGCGCGCCGGAAAACGGTGTTCCCAGCGTGATCACGCAGCGCACCATTTCCGGGTGGAGCTTGGCCAGCTCCCGCGCGTAAATGCCGCCCAGACTCCAGCCGATCAGGCTCAGCTTGCGGTCGCCCGCCGCGTGGAAGGCTTCCTGGATCTGGTGCGATGCGGCCTCCAGCACGCCCGCGCGGGGGCCAAAATTGTGCCCCTGGTTCCAGCCGGTCACATGGTAGTTGCGGGTGCGCAGGTAGTTGCGCAGGGGAAGGGTGGAGCCATCGCTGGCCGACAGGCCGGGAAACACCAGCACGGTGTGGCCATCGCCCGATGGTGCGCGTTGCAGCAGCGGCCAGGCCGGCAGCAGGGCGCCCAACTCCCAGGCGGCGCGGAATTCCAGCGCCAGCAGCCAGGGGCTCGGCGGCGGACCTTCGTGGTGGCTGGTGTGTTCCTGCGGTGATGCCGTTGATCGGTGGGGGGCGGCGTCAGACACGTGAAGAGGGCTTTCTCGCAATCAATCCTGCCGACACGGTACTGCTTTCCCGCTGCTTTGGCCATGTACGCTGGCGCCTTTAGAGGCCGCGCCCCTGCTTTGCGTCGCCTTGGCGACCCAGGCGGTTGCGGTTCCTGCGGCGCAGCGGCCGCGCACCCGAAATCTCACTCAATGTCGATGGCGTGCACCCCGAAGTGGCCCTGGCGCCGGTCCGCGAAGTAGCGCTCCAGCGTTTCCCGCACGGTGCGGAAGGCGATCTCATCCCACGGGATTTCGGCCTCGGTAAACAGCCGGGCTTCCAGCGTTTCATGCCCCGGGTTGAACTGGTCGCTCAACAAGCGGGCGCGGTAGAAAAGATGCACTTGCCCGACCCGTGGCACGCTCAGCAGGCTGAACAGGGCTTCCATCTCGAATTGCGCACCGGCTTCCTCGTCGGTCTCACGGGCGGCGCCTTGCTGCGTGGTCTCGCCCAGCTCCATGAAGCCCGCCGGCAGGGTCCACTTGCCCCAGCGGGGTTCAATGTTGCGCTTGCACAGCAACACCCGGTCGTCGAGGTGGGGCACCGTGCCCACCACGTTGAGCGGGTTTTCATAATGCACCAGCTGGCAGGCGGTGCAGATCGCCCGCTCCCTGGTGTCGCCGTCGTCGGGCAGGCGGTAAGCCACGGTGGTGCCGCAGTTGCGGCAATGTTTGATGGGGCTGCGGTACATGCCGTCAAGTTTAAGTTGAAAAGCGAAAAGGGCTCCTTGCGGAGCCCTTGGGGGTCAGACCCGGCGGCGATCAGGCCTTGGTGGTCTTGGTGTGCTTCTCGATCAGGCTGCGGGCGGTTTCCAGCAACTTCTTGCCGTCGAAGCCTTTCTTGTTCATGTCTTCCACCCATTCGATTTCGATAGAGCGGGACTTGCGACGGAACTCCTGCGCTTCAGCGGCGCTGACCGTGAAAATGGTATTGCCGCGATCAGTGGCCGCCTTGCGACCGGCAACGTCGCCACCCTGCTGCACCTTGCCCAGCCAGGCGGAGGTCGCCATGCCGGAGTTGTTGTCGATGACTTTCTTGAGGTCGGCTGGCAGGCTGTTGTACTTGGCCTTGTTCATGGCCATCACGAAGGTCGTGGTGTAGAGGGCGCCGCCAGCGGGGTCGAATTCGGCGTGGTACTTGGTCAGCTCATGCACCTTGACCGAAGGCACGACTTCCCAGGGAATCACGCAGCCGCCAATGGTGCCCTTGCTCAGGGCATCGGGAATGCCCGGCAGCGGCATGCCGACCGGGGTCGCCCCGAGCGAGGCCAGCAGCTTGGTAACCTGGCGGGTCGGGGCGCGCAGCTTGAGTCCCTTCATGTCGGCAATCGACTTGACGGGCTTGTCGGCCGTGTGGATCACGCCGGGTCCGTGCACCTGCAGGGCGATGACCTGGGTGTCCTTGAATTCATCGGCCGCCACGGTCTGCACGTATTCCCAGTACGCCTTGGAGGTGGCTTCGGCATTGGTCATCATGAATGGCAGCTCGAACACCTCGATGCGGGGGAAGCGGCCCGCCGTGTTGCCGGGCAGGGTCCAGATGATGTCCACCACGCCGTCCTTGGCCTGGTCGTAGAGCTGCACCGGCGTGCCTCCCAGCTGCATCGCAGGATAGCCTTCGAACTTGATCCGGCCACTGGATTCTTTCGTGACCTTGTCCATCCAGGCCTTGTGCATGTTGATGTACACATTGGACTGCGGCGCCATGAAGGTATGGAACTTGAGCGTGACCGTTTGCTGGGCCAGGCCGCTGAGCGCGGGCGCGCCCAAGGCCACAGCAGCGCCGGATTTGAGAAGGGTGCGACGTTGAATCATGAAGGTCTCCAAAAGAACGATGGTCGTAAGTTAACGCAATTGCCGCCAGGGCGGCTACGGTGATTGCCCTACTTGGAGGGCCTAGGACACGTATTTCACCAGGAACAGGGAAATGCCCGGGAACAGCAACAGGACGATCGTGCGGATCGTGTCACTGACCAGGAAGGGCATGACGCCCTTGTAGCTCTCGGACATGGGCACCCCCTTTGCCATGCCGTTGACGACATACACGTTCAGCCCTACCGGTGGCGCCAGCATGCCGAAGCCGACCGTCATCAACACCATGATGCCGAACCAGATGGCGGTGGATTCCTTGGGCATGCCGAAATCCATGCCCATGATCATCGGGAAGAAGATCGGCACGGTCAGCAGCAGCACCGACAACTCGTCCATGACGGCGCCCAGCACCACATACAGCAACATGATGGCGGCCACCACCATCACCGGGGGCAGGCCCCAGCCACCGACCAGGGCGGCCAGCTGGGCCGGGATCTGGGTCAGCGTCAGCGCCGAGTTCATCACGTCGGCGCCAATGAAGATCAGGAAAATCATGGCCGAACTCTCTGCCGTGGCATAGAAGCACTGCTTGAACTTCTTGAAGTTGAGCTCGCGTTTCAGGAGGGCCGCAATAAACGTGGCGGCTGCCCCGACGGCGGCGCCCTCGGTCGGTGTGAAGAGGCCTCCGTAAATGCCACCAAACACGATCACGAAAATCGTGGCAATGGGCAGGACACCCAGGATGGCGCTGAGCGTCATGGCCGGGCGATCCTTGTCCACCTCCGGGGCCTGGCCAGGCACCAGACGCACGTAGATGGCAATGGCGAGCATGTAACCGAGCATGGCGATGATGCCGGGCACCATCGCCGCTGCGAACAGCTTGGCAATGTTCTGCTCGGTCAGGATGGCGTAGATTACCAGTGGCACGGAGGGCGGAATCAGGATGCCCAAAGTACCGCCGGCAGCCAGGGTGCCTGTGGAAAGACGCCCCGAATAGCCGTGCCGCTTCATCTCCGGCAAGGCGACGCCGGTGATGGTGGCCGCCGTTGCCACCGAGGAACCGCAGATGGAGCCGAACGCCGCACTGGCCAGCACAGCCGCCATGGCCAGTCCGCCCCGAAAGCCGCCCATGACGCCAGCGGCGAACTGAAACAGTGCCTTGCTGATCCCGCCCTGCGTGGCAAAGTGGCCCATCAGGATGAACAGCGGAATCACCGAGAGGTCGTAGCTGGCGAAGCGCGCGAACGCCAGGCTGTTCAAGAAGTTCGAGAACGGCGCCCAGCCGGTCTGCATGACGTAGCCGACACTGCCGGCCAGAAACATCGCGATGGCGATGGGGACGCGAACGGCCATGAAGGCCAGCATCATGCCGAAGATGGCCAGGGTCAATTGAACTGCGCTCATTCGTGGGCTCCCGCCGTTTCGTTGAAGCCAACCAGGCCTTGATAAAGTCCGATGAAGGCAGTCAGCACGATGGGCGGCACCATGGACACATAGACGACCCATTCCGGGAAGCCCAGCATCATGGTGCTGGAGCTCGTGGTGTAGGCGTTCAGGCCGCCCAGTGTGGTGCGCCAGGCGAGCAGGGCAAAGGTCAGGCCCAACAGCAGGGCCCCCATGCGATCGAGCATGGCGTTGGTGCGCTCGCTGGCTTTTGCCGTGAAGAAGTCCACGATGATGTTGCCTTGCCGCATTTGACACCACGGCATGAACAGGGCGACTGCCGCGCCGCAGACCACGCCAGAAAGCTCAAAGTCTCCGGCGACGGTCCAGCCGGTCGTGTTGCGGCCGATGAGGCTGATGCAGGTCATCAAGGTGATGACCGTCATCAGCAACCCCGCCAGAATGGCGCAGAACTTCGCCAGTTTTTCTAGGATGCGCAAGCTGGTCTCCTGTTTATCTATTCGTAACTGATTTACCCAATCGTAATTCTACGATTGAGGCGCTCCGGAATGGGCCTGTTTTGCGCGATAGCCGCACAAGGGCGCCAAACAGCGCGCAATTGCCGCTCAGACGACCTGCACGCGCAATTCACCCAGGCCCGCGACGCTGCCCACCAGCGTGTCCCCGCGCACCACCGCAGCCACGCCCTCCGGCGTGCCCGTGTAAATCAGGTCGCCGGGTTGCAATTCCCAGGCGGCGGACAGGTGCTCGATGGTTTCGGCCACATTCCAGATCAGCTTGGCCACATTGCTGCGCTGGCGGTCCGCGTCGTTGACCTGCAGGGCGATTTCGGCGTTGTTCACGTCGCCCGCCTGCGCGGCCGGTGTGATCGGGCCAATGGGTGCCGACTGGTCGAACCCTTTGCCGATGCACCACGGGCGGCCCTGCTTTTTCATGTCGTTCTGCAGGTCGCGGCGCGTCATGTCCAAGCCCACGGCGTAGCCGTAGATGTGCTTGTGCGCGTCAGCGGCTGCAATGTTCTTGCCGCCGGTGCCAATGGCCACGACCAGTTCGATCTCATGGTGCAGGTTCTGCGTGAGGCTGGGGTAGGGCATGGAGCCGGTCTCCCCCGTGTTCACGACCACCAGTGCGTCAGCCGGCTTCAGGAAGAAGAAAGGCGGTTCGCGGCCGGTGAAGCCCATTTCCTTGGCGTGCTCTTCGTAATTGCGGCCCACGCAGTAGATGCGGTGCACCGGGAAGCGCTCGGTCTTGCCCAGAACCGGGACGGAGACGGTGGCGGGGGGCGTGAAAACATAGCTCATGACAGCCTTTCTGCTTGGTGAATGCCCGGGGCCAGATGGAGCGGGCGGTCGGAGGGTTTAAACAGCACACAACCTGGTGCCGACTTGATGCGGGCAGTGTGCCACGACGGATTCACAAAATGGTCACGCGGACCAACGCGGATGTACTGTGTCGTTTCGCCATGCTGCAGCAGCCGGCTCCACCGCAGGGTGCGGTTCAGCGGCACCATGTCGCGGTACAGCGGCTGGCGTACCGGAGCGCCGTTGCGCAGGCTGCCCTGCGTTGGCTCGGACCGCCAGGCCCGGAATGGAGGATGTGAAGTGCGTGGCATCTGGTCTGGTCTAATAAGTATACATACAAGCCGTCAAAACAAGCACTATATTTCATGAAAATGCGCGATCCATCTACCGCCATCGCCCCCGGTTTTGATGTTGGCAATGCGCCGGGTCACCTGATCCGTCGGGCGCATCAACTGGCGGCCGCCATCTTCATGGAGGAACTTGCGGGACATGAAGTGACACCGGTGCAGTTTGCGATCCTGAATGCGCTGATCTCCACTCCGGGCGAAGACCAGGTGACACTGGCCGGGCGGGTGGCGTTTGACGCGGCCACTTCCGGGTCGGTGATTGGCCGGCTGGAAGCGCGCGGCTGGGTTCGCCGCGAGGGGGACCCGCGTGACAAGCGGCGCAAACTGTTGTGGGTCACTGCCGAGGGTGAACAGGCCGTTCGCGACATGACGCAATGTGTGCGCCGGGTGCAGTCGCGCCTGGTTGCCCCGCTGGACGCTGGCGAGCAGGCCCAGCTCGCCAGCCTGCTCGGCAAACTGGTGGCCGGGCACGAAGCCCGGGCGTCCGCAGCTCTTTCGCATTGACCGTCGTCACCGGCGACATCTGCCGTGCCGGCACGCGCCACGTTTTGTTTCATCTTTGTGCGCCAACGCACAAAGATCGCGCGGGGCAGCAGCTATATTGAAAAGCTGGTTAACTATTTTCGAGGCAACACCATGAACTTCATTGGCAACAGAACCCGTAACTTCGCTCTTTCCCTGACTGCCGTAACCGTGCTTCTGAGCGGTTGCGCCAACATGACCGAAACCCAGCGCTCGGCCGCTATCGGCGCGGGTGTCGGTGCCCTGGCGGGTGCGGCGCTGGGCGACAGCAAGGGCTCGGCTGCGGTAGGTGCCGGTGTGGGCGCACTGGGTGGCTACATCTGGTCCAAGCAGATGCAGGACAAGAAGGCGGCCATGGAGCGCGCGACGGCTGGCACCGGCGTGGCCGTGACGCAGACCGCCGACAACCAGCTCAAGCTGAACATTCCCAGCGATATTTCGTTCGACACCGGCCGTGCCGACATCAAGCCCAACCTGCAACCCATCCTGAACCAGTTTGCCCAAGGCCTGAACAACCAGCCCAACACGGAAATCCGCATCGTCGGTCACACCGACAGCACGGGCAACGACGCCATCAACAAGCCGCTGTCCATGAACCGTGCCGCCAGCGCACGGGATTACCTGGCCCAGCGCGGCGTGGATTCGCGCCGCATCAGCATCGACGGCCGTGGCTCCTATGAGCCGGTTGCCGACAACGGCTCCGAAGCCGGTCGCGCACGCAACCGCCGCATCGAGATCTTCCTGGCCGAGCGCGCGCGCTGAGTCCCGGCGGGCACAAAAAAAGAGGGCCTCGGCCCTCTATTTTACATCTGAAGCGGGGTCAGTCCGGCTTGCTGACCAGCTCAAAATGTTCTACGGCGGGTGGTCCGGCAAAGAACGGGCCGATGATGCCGCGCCATTCGGCAAAGAGCGGCGATTCGCGAAAGCCCACGGTGTGGTCTTCCAGTGTGGCCCAGAAGATCTGCAGCACATAGCGCTCGGGCGACTCGATGCCCCGGTTCACCTTGGCGCCCTGGAAACCCGTGGCGCGGCTGGCCACGGTGGCGATGGCGCGCTGGATGGCTTCCTCGAAGGCGGCCTGCTGGCCGGGCTGGATACGGATGTCTGCAATTTCCAGAATCATGGTAGCTCGTTGGATTTCAGTATTGGGAAGCCGGCAAGTCTACCGTCAGGCCATCCAGCGCGTCGGTCAGCTGGATCTGGCACGACAGGCGGCTGTTGGGCTGGCGCAGCACGGCGGTGAATTCCAGCATGGCGATCTCGTCGGCGCTGGCCGGTGGCAACTGGCTGGCCCAAGGCTCGCGCACCAGCACATGGCAGGTCGCGCAGGTCAGGCTGCCGCCGCAGTCGGCCGCAATGCCGTCCACGCCGGCCGCTTGGGCAGCCTGCATCAGGCTGCGGCCTGTTTTTGAAGAAATTTGGGCAGAACCCAGCGCCTTTGGGTCATTGTTTGCTATGAAATTGATGGTGATCATGGGGCGGGACTCGGGTGATGTAGCGGTCAGAAGCGGCTGAAATACTCGCGCCGCTCGAAGTCGGTGGTGTTTTCGGCCAGTGCGTGACGCTGGGCTTCGGATTGTTTCACGCGGCTGTAGTAGCGTACGAAGTCGGCGCCCAAACCCGCGACGAGCGCGGCATCCGCCTGCAGCGCTTCCAGCGCGTCCGGCAGCGTCGTGGGGATCTGCTCTGCGTCGCTGGCGTAGGGGGATTCGGTGGCGCGTGGTGGCTTCAGTCCGCGCGCCAATCCGTCCAGCCCTGCGTGGATTTGCGACGCCATATACAAATAGGGGTTGGCCGCCGGCTCGCCGATGCGGTTTTCGATGCGTGTGGCCGGGTCGCCCGCACCGCCGACCACGCGCAGCATCGCGCCCCGGTTGTCGCGGCCCCACAGTACCGCCTGGGGGGCCAGCGCGTTGGGCCGGAAACGCGCAAAGCCGTTGACCGTGGGCGTGCACAGTGGCGCCATGCCGCGGGCATGGGCCAGCAGGCCGCCCAGCCAGGCGGCACCGGTGTCCGTCAGGGTGTGCAGCGCGTCCGCAGGCGTGGTGTCGGGCGCAGGTGCCCCGCGCACGAATACGTTGCGGCCATGGGCCGCGTCCACCAGCGATTGATGCAGGTGCCAGCCGCTCGACATGATGTTGGGGAAGGGTGGCCGGCACATGAAGCTGGCGTGGTAACCCGCACGGCGCAGCGCCTGACGCACGCCATTGCGGAACAGCACCATGTTGTCGGCGGCGGTCATGGCGTCGGTGGCGTCAAAGACGGCTTCGACCTGGCTCGGGCCCAGTTCGATCTCCAGCGACTGCAGCGGCAGCCCCAGCGCCTGCGCCGTGTGCTGCACGATGCGCAGCGGCTCCTCGGATTGGTCGATCCAGCTCTCGGCCAGCAGGTTGTAGCCGGGGTGGATCAGGCTGACCGCTGGCGGCAGACCGGGCCAGGCGGCCAGTTCCGGGTCCAGGTCCGGTCCGTGCTGGGTGTCATTGATGCGGTAGATATGGAATTCCACCTCCAACCCGCAGACCATGCCTAGGCCCCGTTCTGACAGTCTGCCCAGCGCCTGCTGCAGCACGCGCCGCGTGTCCAGCGGCACGGGGGTTCCGTCCGGGAACCACGGCTGGCAGCGCAGCCAGCCGGTGCCCTGCGCCCAGGGCAGCTGCTTGAAGCTGGCCGGGTCGGGCAGCAGCAGCAGGTTGCTGGCAAAGGCAAAGCCCGGCAAGCTGGCTGCGCCTCCGGGTTCGAACACCTTGTAGGCGGTGCGGTCCGAGGTGTCTTTCAGCAGCAGCGTGCTGACCATGCCGACGCCCGCGCGCAGCGCCTTGATGGCCGCTTTGGCCGTCAGCGTCTTGCCGCGCAGCACGCCGTGCAGGTCGCACCAGCCAAAGCGCACCAGCTCCAGGCCGCTGGCCTCGATCAGGCGGGCGGTGTGCTGGGCAGCGGCTTCGCGCGCGTCGTCGTGGATGCCGCAAGTGGCCGCAAAGGACGGCGCCATGCTCAAGACGCTTCCTCTTCCGGTGAATAGTCCGCTGCCAGCGGCTCGGCCACCGGCTTGAGCGCCGCATCCCAGGGCGCGGCGTCGCGCTTGGCCTGCACGGCGTGGCGCCACCAGGCCTCGGTGCCGCCCGTGGGGGCCAGGCCGTCCACCGTGTCGGGGCCCATGCGGTGCACGGCGATCTCGGAATCGGCCACGCCCGGCGGCGTGCCGCCGGCCTGCACCGTTTCGATCGCCTTGATCAGCGTCCGGCGGTTGGCCATGATCACCTTGTCGGTCGTGCCCAGGTGCTCGCGCGTGCGGTCCTGGATCGCGCCCATGCTCTCGCAGGCCCACTGGTCGTGCACGTTGATGTCGCTCTCGCCCATGCCCAGGTAGGTGCGGCTCTGCTGCTCATCGGCGCTGAAGCCCCAGTTGTTGTGGCGGCCGGATTTGGGGATGTAGTCGGGCAGGGTGACGGCCTCCAGCCGCTGGTTGCGCATGACTTCCTTGTCCACCGGCGCATCAAAGCTTGTGAAGATCGCGTACCAGTAGTTCTTCGTGTCGTCCACCGGCACATGGATCTGCGTGATCGTCATCGTCTCGGACAGCGGAATCACGAAGGTGTTGGGGAAGATGGCGTTGGTCACGCGCGTATGCGTGATCTGGTCGTTGATGGGCCGCAGTGCCGTGAGTTGCAAGCCATAGGGCATGGGCGCGAACGAGATGTCGGGCTGGTCGAACTCGCGCATCACTTTGGTCATCGGCAGGCGCTGGCCGTCCAGTTCGCCCAGACTGGCACCGCGGAACTGGCGGCCATAACTTTCTTCGAGCGACTCGTCGTTGAAGAAGCGGTGCAAGAAAGATGCATGCGCCGGGTCGATGCCGACCTCGAAGGCCTGCAGCCAGTTGCAGTTCCACAGGCCCTTGAACGCAAAAGTGTGCGTGGCCGGCGCGGCAAAGCAGTCAAAAGCGGGGAAAGGTGGCGGCGACACGTCTTCGGGGCCAAACCAGCCGAACAACACGCCGCTTTTTTCCACCAGCGGGTAGCTGCGCTGCTGGATGCGCTGGCACAGCGTGCTGCCTGCGGGCTCGCCGGGGGTGTCGATGCATTGGCCGGTGATGTTGAACTTCCAGCCATGGAAGGGGCAGCGCAGGCCGTCGCCCTCGTTGCGGCCAAAGGCCAGATCCGCACCGCGGTGCGGACAGTCTCGGTCCAGCAGGCCGAAGGCGCCATCGGCATTCTTGAACAGCACAAAGTCCTGCCCCAGCAGGCGCACCGCCTTCACCGGGCGCACGCCCATGGCCGGGTCCAGCGCGGGGTTGAATTCATCCACCAGCGCCACGGGGTGCCAATAGCGGCGCAGCAGGTCGCCGCAGGGCGTGCCCGGGCCAATGCGGGTGATCAGTTCGTTCTGTTCGGCTTTCATGGCAGGTCTTTCGTGAAGCAGTTGGCGGAAAATTGGGTGGATGTATCGTGCCCCATTTGACTGTTTTTGTCAAAACGGTATCCCAAAATATTTATTCAGTGTACAGTTGACGCCATGAACCTGCAAGAGACCGTTTTGATGCAGCTGCGCGACCTGATCCTGCGCGGCGCCTTTGAGCCCGGCCAGCGCCTGGCCGAGCAGCAACTGGCCGAGCGCCTGGGCGCCTCGCGCACGCCGGTGCGCAGCGCGCTCGTCACGCTGGAGCAGGAAGGCCTGGTCGAAGCCAGCGACACCGGCAAATACCTGGTGCGCCAGTTCACCCCGCGCGAAGTGGCCGATGCGATTGCCGTGCGCGGCCACCTCGAAGGCATGGCCGCGCGCCTCGTGGCCGAACACGGCGTGTCACGCCAGTTGCAGGGCGACCTGCAGGCCAGCCTGACGGAGGGCGACCGCCTGCTGGCCGACAACCCGCTCACGCTGGAAAGCTACGCCGCCTACGCCGGCATGAACGACCGCTTTCACGCGCTGATCCTGGACGCCTGCGGCAACCGCGCCCTGCAGCGCGCCGTGGCGCTGAACGACAAACTGCCCTTCGCCCCCGCGTCCGCCATGCTGCCGATGCAGGGCGCCGTGGCACTCGACCGCGACTGGATGCTCTACGCCCACCGCCAGCACCACATGCTGTTCGACGCGCTCCAACGCGGCGAAGGCGCCCGCGCCCAGGCCCTGGCGACTGAGCACACCGAAGTCGCCCAGATGAACATGCGCCTCGCCCTGGAGCGCCGCGCCGAGTCAGAGCAGGTCATGCCGGGGATTCGGCTGGTGGTGGGGTAGGGGGGAGCCCCAAAATACAGGCAGGCCATGTCGATGGGGCTCCCTGTGTTTGTCGATGGCCTGCGAGGCGCCGTCCAGCGTGGCGCCGACCAGTGAACCCAACCGGAGTGAAGACATGTCATACATCGATGGTTTCGTGATCGCGGTTCCCACGGCAAACGCATGATCTTCGGCGGCTTCCAGTCGGCAGCGCCCCTGATCGAGATTCGCGCCGAGTCCTTATCGGTGCCCGGCTTCGAGCTGCCGGTCCATCGGCCCTGGGCCATTTCGACCGCCGCCTGAGGGCCGAGATCGGTCCTACTTCGACATTTGCCTTTTCCCTGTGATGATTCCCCATCACCCTCCTGTGGAGCATTCATGGCCAACTCCCCCGATCAAGTCAGCATGGCATTGTTCTGCGACTTCGAGAACGTCGCGCTCGGCGTGCGCGATGCCAATTACGAGAAGTTCGATATCAAGCGCATCCTCGAGCGCCTGCTGCTCAAGGGCAGCATCGTGGTCAAGAAGGCCTATTGCGACTGGGACCGCTACAAGGGCTTCAAGGCCACCATGCACGAGGCCAATTTCGAGCTGATCGAGATCCCGCATGTGCGTCAGTCGGGCAAGAACTCGGCCGACATCCGGCTCGTGGTCGATGCGCTCGATCTTTGCTATACCAAATCGCATGTCAACACCTTTGTGATCATCAGCGGCGACTCGGATTTCTCGCCGCTGGTCTCCAAGCTGCGCGAGAACGCCAAGAAGGTGATCGGCGTCGGCGTCAAGCAGTCGACCTCGGACCTCCTGATCGCCAACTGCGACGAATTCATCTTCTACGACGATCTGGTGCGCGAGAGCCAGCGCGCGCTGGCCAGACGCCAGCCGGCGGATGCGCCCGCCGCGCCACGTCGCTCGGCCGAGGAGGAGCACCAGCGCAAGGAGACGCTGGACAAGCGCCGCACCCAGGCGGTCGAGATCGCGGTCGAGACCTTCGACGCGCTGGTGTCCGAGCGCGGCGACAGCGGCAAGATCTGGGCCTCGGTGCTCAAGGAAGCGATCAAGCGCCGCAAGCCCGATTTCAACGAGACCTATTTCGGTTTCCGCGCCTTCGGCAACCTGCTCGAGGAAGCCCAGGCGCGCGGCCTGCTCGAGTTTGGCCGCGACGAGAAATCGGGGGCCTATGTGTTCCGCAGCAACGTGGCGACGCAGGTGCAGGCTGAGTCCGAGGGCGAGCGGTCCGCACCGGCCCATGCCCGTCCGTCTGTGGTGGCCAGGAGCGAGTTCGCCAGCGAGGGTAAAGAGGGCAAGGAGCCTCGCCGGCGTGCGCGGGCCGGGCGCAAGCCGGTCCAGGTCGAAGTCGATCTCGAGCCTGAATTCTCCGAGGCAGCGGAGTCCGCCGCCCAGGACGCTGAGCCGGACGATCAGCCGCAGGCCCGTCTGGTCAGGCTGGAGCGCGCCTTGCCGCTGCGGCCCGAAGTCGAGGTCAAAGCCGAGTTCGAACGCGAGCCCGAGCCCGAATTCGAGCGGCCGAGCTATTTCCGCCAGCAGGCGCCGAGGCCGCAGCCCGTGCCGCCAGCGGTGCCCGAGGTCCAGGCTGAAGCCGAGCCCGCTCCAGAGCCTGCCTCCGAGAAGGCTGCTGCTCCGCGCCGGGTTCGCGCGCCACGCAAGACGGCCGCCAAGTCCGTTGTCGCGGCGACGGCTGCCGAGCCCGTCGCTGCCGAAGCCAGCCCGGACTCAGCGGACTCATCCGCTCTGTCCGAGCCAGCTGCGCTGCAGGAGCCGGTTTTCGCCTGGCCTGCTCCCGAGCTCGCCGCTGTTCCCGTCAAGGTCGTGCGACCGCGCCGCGCCCGCAAGACGCCCGGTCGAGTCCGTCACGG
>ERZ1034365.999-NODE-999-length-15019-cov-4.667715_pt1 | contig 15019 bp, 9 predicted proteins | sample MGYA00520615_ERZ1034365 | MGnify/ENA primary metagenome ERZ1034365 (study PRJEB33736, sample SAMEA104284505) | Azolla filiculoides | biome: Urban; feature: Water surface; material: Ditch water | place: Netherlands | collected 2015-10-28 | depth 0-0.1 m ... | reverse complement strand
AGATATTTTAATCAATAACGCAGGAATTACCAAAGACAATTTGTTGATGCGTATGTCCGAAGCTGATTTTGATCAAGTAATCAATGTGAATTTGAAATCAGTTTTCAATATGACCAAAGCTATTCAAAAAACATTCTTGAAACAGCGTGCGGGTTCTATTATCAATATTAGTTCGGTTGTAGGTGTTTCTGGAAATGCTGGTCAAACTAATTATGCAGCTTCTAAAGCTGGGGCTATTGGGTTTACAAAATCGGTAGCTTTAGAATTAGGTTCAAGAAATATTCGTTGTAACGCGATTGCTCCAGGATTTATCGAAACTGAAATGACAGCTAAATTAAGTGAAGATGTAGTAAAAGGTTGGAGAGAAGGTATTCCGTTGAAACGTGGTGGAACTACCGAAGATGTTGCTAATGCCTGTCTTTTCTTGGCTTCGGATATGAGTGCTTATGTTACAGGACAAGTCTTGAATGTTTGCGGAGGAATGCTTACCTAATTTAGCTTTTAGCAATTAGTGAAAAGTAATTAGCTGTTCTAGCTAAATAAAGCTAATCACTAAAAGCCATTCACTAATCACTAAATAAATATGACCACAAACACGATTCTATTACTATTACTTTCTTTACTAATAGCGGGCGGTTTGTCTTTTTTTCAGTATTTATACAAAGCCAAAACCAAGTCGAAAGTGCACTTGATTTTGGCTTTTTTGCGTTTTTTGTCCATTTTTGGGATATTGTTGTTGCTGATTAATCCAATAATGAGCCGAAAAACGTTGGAAACCATCAAAACACCTTTGCCCATTGTGGTGGATAATTCCAGTTCTATTGTTGATTTGAAAGCCAAAGAAATGGCTTTAGAATTGTTCAAAAAGCTTTCTGCCAACAAAGAATTACAGGAGAAATTCGAGGTTCAATCCTATCGATTTGACAGTGAATTTCAACAATCAGACGAATTTGATTTCAAAGGAACTCAAACCAATTTAGATGAAGTAGCCAAAAGCCTGAAAAGCATCTATAAAAATACCACTTTTCCAACGGTTTTAATTACAGACGGAAACCAAACCTCTGGAAATGATTATGTCTATTCTTTTGATGCTAATAATAAAATTTACCCTTTGATTGTTGGCGACACAACGACTTTTTTAGACTTAAAAGTAACACAGTTGAACGTCAATAAATATGCTTTTCACAAGAATAAATTTCCGGTAGAAGTATTTTTGAATTATTCTGGCAACAAAAACATCACGGCTGATTTTCGGATTTCGCAAGGGAATTCGGTTTTGGCAAAGCAAAGTATTTCTTTTTCTTCTTCGAAAAAAACGGCTATTGTAAACGTTTTGCTTCCTGCTGATAAAGTAGGTTTACAAGTTTTTAAGGCGACAATTTCTTCCAAAGAAAAAGAGAAAAATAGTTATAATAATACCAAGAATTTTGCCGTTGAAATCATAGACCAAAAAACGAATGTTGCTATAATTTCGGCAATAAATCATCCTGATATTGGAGCTTTGAAACGTGCGATTGAGTCTAATGCACAACGAAAAGTAACTGTTATTAAACCAAATTCAATCAATTCATTACAAGATTACAATGTTTTGATTTTGTATCAACCGACAAACGAATTTAAATCGTTTTTTGAAAAGAATAAAGTAGCTGGAATTAATACATTTATTGTAACAGGAAATAACACAGATTTCAATTTTTTAAACCAACAGCAACCCAATTTGGTTTTTAAAATGAGTGGTCAAAAAGAAGATTATTTGGCCGAATTTAATTCGCAATTCAATCTTTTTGCGACTGATAATATTGGTTTTGAAAATTTTCCGCCTTTGCAAAATCCTTTTGGAACGATAACCACAAATGGAACTGTTTCGACTTTGCTTACTTCCAAAATAAGGAATATTGACACAAATGCTTCTTTATTGGCTTTTGTCGAAAATCAAGGCAAACGTTCGGCTTTTTTATTGGGAGAAAATGTTTGGAAATGGCGTTTACAAAGTCATATTGATCATCAATCTTTCGAAAAGTTTGATGTTTTTGTAGATAAGATCATCCAGTTTTTGGCTTCTAATGATTCCAAAAAATCGTTGGTGGTCAATCACGAAAGTTTTTATAATTCAGGAGAAGCCATCGAGATTTTAGCTTCTTATTTCAATAAAAATTACGAATTCGATGAGAAAGCGCGTTTGACTATTTCGGTAACGAATACCAAAACCAAGCAAAACAAAAATTATGACTTGTTGAAAGGTAATAATTCGTTTAAGGTTAATTTAGACGGACTTTCGGCAGGTTCTTATAATTTTACGGTCAAAGAATTAAATTCAAAAACTAGTTATTCCAGTCATTTTGAAATTTTAGATTTTGATATTGAAAAGCAGTTCGTCAATCCTGATGTTCAAAAGTTAAACCAATTGGCTTCACAAACTCAAGGGAAAGTTTATTTTCCAGACCAAGTAGATTCTTTAATTAAAACACTTTTAGAAAACGAAAATTATAAAGCTCTTCAAAAAGAGATTAGTACCAAAACACCTTTGATTGATTGGGTTTGGTTGTTGGTTTTGATAGCTATTATTTTGGCTGCCGAGTGGTTTTTGAGGAAATATAACGGGATGTTGTGATTAATACAATATATTCAAGTTTTTTTCATTTTAGAAATAAACTAAAAGTCGAAATTATGAAAATCAAATTCTTGTTTATTGCGGTGATTTTGATGGTTGCTTTTGGATTTTTTTCATTTTCAAAAACCAATAATTTAATCATTAACATTGAAGGAAACACGATACAGCAACGATTTCAAACGCCAGCGGGATTTGTGAGACAAGCGGAATCGGAGTCTTCGTTTGGCTTTTTTTTGAGAAATCTTCCTTTAAAACCTTCTGGATCTAACGTTTTGTATTTTGATGGAACAGTAAAATTCAATCGAAATGTTTATGAAGCAGTAGTTAATTTACCCATTGGAAAACAGGATTTACACCAATGTGCCGATGCTGTAATGCGTCTAAGAGCGGATTATTTTTATAGCCTCAAGCAATATGACAAAATACATTTTAATTTCACAAATGGTTTTCGAGTTGATTACAGCAAATGGAGGGCAGGCTACAGAATTGCTGTCAAAGGCAACAAAACGAGCTGGGTAAAAACGGCCAAACCATCTTATAGTTACGAAACCTATTGGAAATATTTGGAAACTGTTTTTATGTATGCAGGAACGGCTTCGTTGGAAAAAGAATTGAAAACAGTCAAAATTTCAGATGTACAAATTGGTGATATTTTCATCAAAGGCGGTTTTCCGGGTCACGCCGTCATTGTGGTTGATTTGGTCGTGAATCCCAAAACCAATCAAAAAATGATGCTTTTGGCTCAAAGTTATATGCCGGCTCAGGAACTTCAAATTTTGAAAAATCCCAACAACGGTTCAATAAATCCTTGGTATGCTACCGATTTTGGTTCTACGTTGAAAACTCCCGAATGGACTTTTAGTTCCTCACAATTAAAACGTTTTTAAATGAATCGATTTCTTTTTTTTCTTTTGATGATTCAAAATGTTTTTTCGCAGGATATTCCGTCGAATGTTCAAAAATTGATGAAAGCTTATCCTAATCAAATTGTTGGTTATAAAGATAATAAGCTTATTTTTAGCGATAAATCAACGTTGGTTTATGATGATTTTAAGAAAAAAAATAATCAAGAATTGATTGAAAATCCTGATATTGAGGATCAATTTAGGTTTGTTTATAGCAAAATAGATAAGAATTCAATGGCAAAAGAAGATGCAGGAAGAATTCGCAACGAAGCTTTTTTTAAGAAAATTTACGGCAATAGCCAAACAGAAGTGGCATCAAAAATGGTCGAAATTATTTGGTGTCCCAAATTAGTCAATCAAAAAATAAAAGTAACAACGGTAAACGGAATAGATAAAATTGTAAAGAAACTATCGGCAGAATTAGATAATCACCCAGAATTCCAAAAATACATTCAAAATATTGGAGGGACTTTTAATTGGAGAAAAATTTCAGGAACCAACCGATTGAGTATGCACAGTTTTGGAATGACGATGGATATTAATGTCAAAAAATCTAATTATTGGCAATGGGATTGCCAGTGTCAAAATGAAAACGCAACGCTTTCCTACCGCAATCAAATTCCTTTGAAGTTGGTCGCAATTTTCGAAAAGTATGGTTTTATTTGGGGTGGAAATTGGAAACATTACGATACAATGCATTTTGAATACCGCCCAGAATTGTTGGATTAAGTCAATTTATTAAGTGTTTTTCTTTTGATTAAATGGAATTTAAGTCGCATATAATCATACCATTGCGCAATCAAAAGACAAAAAGCTGCAACAAAAAGTGTTTTTATTTCCAGAAATTGGTAGATTATCCCACCCGAAAAACAGCCAATAAAAAAGAAGGTAATGATGGATAATCGCAGAAAAATACTGGTTTTCAGTTTTTTGACTTCTTCTGGTTTTTTGTAAAAAAATAATTGCGATAATTCAATTCCTAAATCCGTAAAAAGTCCTGTTAAGTGTGTGGTTCGAACGGTCGATCTGGAAATATTGGTTACCAGAGAATTCTGGATTCCCATTGCAAAAAGCATAAAAAAAGCAGTTAATTTACCTTCTAAAGTAAATAAACCTGTACTTGTTCCGAAGATACTGACCGCAATCAAAATAACCATTTCTAGCGTAATGGGGTATATATGAGACAAATCAGGATTTTTTATTGAAATGAATTCTTGTAAAAAACTAGAGAGAAACGAACCTAGGAGAAAGAAAACTGTAAAAACTAGAAAGGTAATTGCGGTAGCATAATCTTGTTTCATTATTTCTTCGGCAAAAAAGGCAAAATGTCCCGTTACATTAGTTGTCAAAGTTTTCAAAGCCAAAACACCAGTAATATTGACCAATCCTGCTACAAAAGAAAGTAAAGTGGCCAATCTTAAATCGTGTGCAAAAGTTCTATTTTTACCTTTGTGTCGAAACATATTTTTTTTATTTGCTCACATTCAACTTAGGATTGCAGTCTGAATGTAAACTCTTTGAGTTGTGTAAAAATACTGTATTTTGGTTACACTTTTTTTATTAATTTTAGTAATCGAAGGTTTCAATTTTAATCCGCAAATATAAATCAAACTTAATTTTAACTTAAATACTTTTAGTTGACATTTAAAAAGGTAATATATGTAATATTTTTACTTTTTTTATTAGATATAATCAGGATAAGTATTTTAAACAAGTCTTGAATTTAAGTATATAAAGCAATAATGATGAAAATTTTAATAGTTGAAGATGAAATAGGAATAGCCAATTTTCTCAGACAAGGTTTGGAAGAAGAAGGATATTCTATTTTTGTTGCCAATGATGGAAAAACCGGACTTGAATTGGCCTTAAGCCAAAAAGTAAATCTTATTCTTTTGGATTGGATTTTGCCACAAATGACTGGAATTGAAGTTTGCAATGCTATTAGAAAAACGGATGCCAAAACACCAATTATTTTTTTAACCGCCAAAGACACCGTTCAAGAAACCATCGAAGGACTCAAAGCAGGAGCCAACGATTACATCAAAAAACCATTTAGCTTTGATGAATTGGTCGAACGAATAAAAATACATTTCAGAAATCAATCTGAGTCAGAAATCCTAAAATTGGGTGGAATAGAAATTAATTTGACCAAACACCTAGTTACAGCTGGTGAAACAGAAGTTAATTTGACCCAACGCGAATTCGAATTGCTTAGTTATTTGATTCGAAACAAAGGAAAAGTGTGCACACGTAGCCAAATTATAGAAGATGTTTGGGACATTCATTTTGAATACGACACAGGCGTTATTGATGTTTTTATGAATGCTATTCGAAAAAAACTCAATCTCAACAAAGAAGAAGATTTAATCAAAACCATTCGTGGAGTTGGCTATATTGCGAATGATTTAAACTAATTGTATGTTTTCATTTTCCTTTAAAAACAGAATCGCTTTCAATTATATACTCAGTACCGCAATCTTAATTTCGGTGGTTTTTTTTGTGATTTATCAAATTACTTCTTTTAGCATCAACAAGCATATCAATGATGATATTTTAGAAGAATCGGAAGAATATTTGAAATTATTAGCCATTGACAGTAATAATTCTTTCTTGATTCAAGTAGATCAATGGCGAGAAAGAGACAATAATTCGGTAAAAGTGAATCCTGTTTTTGTCCAATTTTTTGATTACAACAATAAATTAATTGACAAATCTCCGAATCTGAAAGGGCTTCAACTTGAATTATACAGCGTTCAAAAAGACAATCAATTCGTAGATTCATTTTTGGATAAACAACCCATTAGGCAAATCCAAATTCCACTTTTAGCCAAAGGAAAAAAAGTGGGATACCTTTTTGTTGCAATGTCATTGGACGAGGCTACACTGATATTGACTAATTTGAGAACTACACTTTATATTGCATTCCCACTTATTTTAATTGTTTTGTTCTTAATTGCGAGATTCATTGCAGGTAGAAATATAAAACCCATCAAAATCATTACCCAAACTTCAAGCCAAATTACAAAAGATAATTTGAAAGAACGCATCGTTTTGCCTCAAAACAAAGACGAATTGTATGTTCTTTCGAAAACTATTAATGATTTATTGGATCGCATCGAAAATGCTGTGGAACGTGAAAAACAATTTACTTCGGATGCTTCACACGAATTAAGAACTCCACTGACCGTTTTGAAAGGAACCTTAGAAGTCTTGATTAGGAAACCCAGAACTCAGTCAGAATATGAAGAGAAAATTAGTTATGGAATTTCGGAAGTCAATAGATTAAATAATTTGGTTGATCAATTGCTATTATTGGCAAGATTCGAAAATCAGATTCAAAGTTTGAAAACCGAAAAAGTATATTTGAATGCCTTATTATTAGACATTTTAACAAGATATTCATTGAAGGCTAATGAAAAAAAAATTAGTATAAATCATCAATTTTTTGAAGAATATTATGTTCAATCAGATAGTTATTTAGTGTCAATTATTTTAAGTAATATCATTAGCAATGCCATTAAATATTCGAATGAGAATGGGGTGATTTCAATAACGCTTTCGCAAAATGAAACGACTACGATTTGCACCATTTCAGACAATGGAATCGGTATTTCGAAAGAAGATTTAGGTAAAATTACAAATCCTTTTTATCGTTCGAACCCAACCAATCATCCTGAAATAAAAGGTTCAGGCCTAGGACTTTCCATCGTAAAGCGATTGGCAGAATTATTAAACATTCAATTTAAAATTCAAAGCGAAATCAATAAAGGAACTTCGGTAATTTTAAGTTTTAAATAATATAAAATAAGCATTATCTAAGTGTTAGTAGAATATTAATCAAATATTAAGGTTGTTTGTATTTTGATTTGATTTAAATACCTATTTTTATAATTTATTAGCAAACTCCAGTTTTATATTATATAATGAAAAAAATAGACTTCCTTAAACCCATATTTAACTTCTTGTTTATTGGGTTATTCATTACCACTTTATCCCGAATTTTTTTATTCTTTCTATTTCAAGAAAGAGTGTCACAAACTCCAAATTATTGGCATATTTTTCCTATTGGTTTGCGAATGGATTTGATTTTATTGTGTTACATTCTTTTTCTTCCAACGCTATTAATTTGCCTATTTCCGGATGTTTTATTGAAAAAAATAAGGGTGTTTTTTACTGTTTATTTTGTTTTATTTTTGTCCTTGATTTTGTTTATAGAGTTGGCAACTCCCAATTTCATTGGACAATATGATACTAGGCCTAATCAATTATTTATTGAATATCTAATTTACCCAAAAGAAGTTATTCAGTTGCTTTATAAAGGGTATTTGTTGTCTATCATTGCTACTTTTATAATCATTTCGTCATTTATTTATGTCTTGATAAAACGTAGAAAAAAACTTTTTGGAATAGTTCCAGCTGCATACAAAACCAAGCTGATTTTATTTCCTTTGATTGCTTTTTTATTGTTTTTTGGTGCTCGCTCTAGTCTAACTTCAAAAAGGCCCATCAATTCCAGCAATGCCATATTTTCGACCGATCAATTGACGAATTGCTTGGGATTGAATTCCTTTTATACGGTTGCTTTTGCTTTGTATTCAATTAAAAACGAAGGTAATAGTGATAAAGTTTATGGAAAAATGAATCCTGATGAAGCTATTGCTAGGGTCAAAAAATATATGAATGTTTCCGATAATGATTTTATTGATAAAGAATATCCTTTGCTACACAATCAATATTCGGATACTTTGATTGCAAAACCGTATAATGTTGTTATTATTCTCGAAGAGAGTTTAGGTGCAGAATATGTAGGTTGTTTGGGTGGATTGCCTTTAACTCCTGAATTTGATAAATTGTCAAAAGAAGGTTTGTTGTTTACTAATTTATATTGTACAGGAACCCGAAGTGTACGTGGAATTGAAGCTGTTGTTACAGGTTTTTTACCTTCGCCATCAGAAAGTGTTGTGAAATTAAGTAACTCACAAAGCGATTTTTATACTATTGCCAGCTTGTTAAAGTCAAAAGGTTATGATACTAGTTTTATTTATGGAGGTATGGATAATTTTGACAATATGGGATCATTTTTTAACGGAAACGGATTCGATAATTTAATTGACGAAGAACATTTTGATCCCAAAAAATCAGTTTTTCACGCTACTTGGGGATGGTCTGATGAAGATGTAATGAAAAAGGCTAATGATTATTTTAGGTCATTAAAAACCAAACCTTTTGTTTCATTAATTTTTTCTTCCTCTAATCACGAACCTTTTGAATATCCAGAAGGAAGAATTAAATTGTATGACAAGCAAAAAAATACGGTTAACAACGCAATGAAATATGCCGATTATTCTATTGGAAAGTTTTTTGAAATGGCCAAAAAAGAAGGGTATTATAAAAACACTATTTTCATTGTAATTGCTGACCACAATACTAGAACGTATGGAAAGCATTTGGTTCCGATTCACAAATTTCATATTCCAGCATTAATCATTGGACCAGGTTTTTCAAAAGGGGAAAAATACAGCAAATTATGCAGTCAAATTGATATGCAACCCACACTTTTAAGCAAGATTGGAATGAATGTTATTACACCAATGCCTGGAAGAAATTTGTTTCTCCTTCCTGAAAATACTAAAGGACGGGCAATAATGCAATTCAATGACATCAATGCTTTTAGAGTAGATAACCAAGTAATTATTATGCAACCCAACAAAGATCCTTTGCAATTTAGGGTTGAAAAAGACACTATTTTTACTCCAGTAACTTTGAATAAAGAATTGGCAAAAGATGCTTTAGCGCATGTAATTACTGCATCCTATTTGTATAAAAACAGAAAGTATAATTTGAAAAAATAAGATAATTTTTTAAATACATTTTTTAGATGATGAGGATCACTTTATCTTTAGGGTATATTTTGAATCAAGAATTACGGCTAAAGAAACCTTGAAACTACCGTATTTTTAAGTTTTCGATAAGCATATCTTAAGTTGTCCTTAAGCGTTTTTTCTTATAGTTCTCAATATTTTTGTAAAATAAAATTAGAAAATATATGCTGGAGAAAATCATCGCATTTAGCTTAAGGAACAAACTAATTATTTTACTTTTCACACTCTTGGTCATTGGGTTTGGACTTTTTTCCATCACCCAAATTTCAATTGGTGCAGTTCCAGACGTGACTAACAACCAAGTGCAGGTTATCACGACTTCCCGCAATCTTTCGACCCAAGATATCGAACAATTTATTACCTATCCAGTCGAAATAGAAATGGCCAATTTGCCTGGCGTTCACGAAATACGCTCCATTTCAAAATTTGGACTTTCGGTGGTAACCATCGTTTTTGATGATGATTTAGGAACCTATCTTCCTCGCCAACTCATTGCCGAAAAAATTAAAACTGCTTCCGAAAAAATTCCACAAGGTTTTGGAACTCCCGAAATGGGGCCAATTACTACAGGTTTGGGCGAGATTTACCAATATACCTTGGAAGTTAAACCCGAATTCAAAGCGCAATATTCCGTCACCGATTTGAGAACGCTTCAGGATTGGGTTGTTAAAAGACAATTGTCTGGTATCAAAGGCGTTGTCGAAATTAATACTTGGGGTGGATATCTCAAACAATACGAAATTGCCATTGTTCCCTCTAGTCTGAAAGCGATGAATATAACGACTTTGGACGTGTTCAATGCCTTGGAAAAAAATAACAGTATTGCCGGTGGAGCTTACATCGAAAAAACAAATCAAAGTTATTTTATTCGTGCCGAAGGAAAAGTAAAATCTATTCAGGACATTGAAAATATTGTGGTCAAAAACACGAATGGTTTACCGGTTTATATCAAAAATGTGGCGCAAGTTCGTTACGGAAATGCCAACCGTTTTGGAGCGATAACAGGTAATGGTGAAGGCGAAAAAGTCTTGGGGCAAGTAATGATGCTCAAAGGTGGAAACTCCAAACAAGTAATATCGGATGTTAAAGACAGAGTTGCCGAAATTCAAAAACGTTTGCCGAAAGGCGTTTACATCAACGGCTTTTTAGAACGTAGCGAATTGGTTGGAAAAACCACGTTTACCGTTGCCGAAAACCTGATTTTGGGTTGTTTAATCGTGATTTTTGTGGTGGTTTTATTGTTGGGCAATTGGCGTTCGGGATTGGTGGTCGCTTCGGTGATTCCATTGTGTTTGCTTTTTGCGATTTCGCTGATGAATATTTTTGGGATCGATGCCAACTTGATGAGTTTAGGCGCCATCGATTTTGGAATTATCATTGACGGAGCCGTAATTATAGTTGAGTTTATTGCGTTCCAAATTGCGCATAAATCCAAAGGATTGGAAGTTTTGTCCAAAGAAGATAGCCAAATTCAAATTGACCAAATCACTTACAATAGTGCTTCCAAAATGATGAATTCTGCCATTTTTGGGCAGTTGATAATTCTGATTGTTTTTATTCCAATTCTTTCATTAACGGGCATAGAAGGCAAAATGTTCAAACCAATGGGAATGACTTTTAGTTTTGCGTTGGTGGGAGCGATGTTGTTTTGTTTTACTTACGTTCCCGTTGTTTCGTCACTATTTTTAAAACCAACCGAGGAAAATCCCAAATCCATTTCCAATAGATTAATCCAAATGATGCAATCTTGGTATATTCCAGTAATTACTTGGGCTTTGGCCAATACCAAAAAAGTGATGTATGCTGCAGTAGGTTTGTTATTTATGGCGATGGCCTTGTTTGCAACGATGGGAGGAGAGTTTATTCCAACATTGGACGAAGGTGATTTTGTCATTCAACCCGTTTTAAAAACAGGAACTTCACTGTCAAAAACGATTGCTACAACAACCAAAATTGAAAAAATTATCCTCAAAAACTTTCCCGAAGTCGAGCAAGTGGTCAGCAGAATTGGTGCTGCCGAAGTGCCAACCGATCCAATGAGTATGGAGGAAAGCGACATTATCGTCAAGTTGAAACCCAAATCCGAATGGGTTTCGGCTTCCAGCAAAGACGAATTGGCGGATAAAATAAAAGCAGCCATCGAGAAACAAATTCCCAATATGGACATCGAGTTTACGCAACCCATCGAAATGCGTTTCAACGAATTGATTTCCGGAACACGCTCGGATGTGGCGGTGAAGATTTTTGGTGAAGATTTAGAAGTTTTGGCGCACAAAGCCATTGAAATCAAGAAAGCCATCCAAAATATCGAAGGAGCATCGGACGTGATTATCGAAAAAACGGAAGGTTTGCCACAAATGGCAGTCTCTTACGACCGTTCCAAAATTGCTCGTTATGGCCTGAATATCGCCGATTTGAATGAAATTATTGCCCTTGGTTTTGCAGGAAAAACGGTAGGAAATGTTTTCGAAGGTGAAAAACGATTCGATATGGTCATTCGTTTGGACAAAACCAATCGCAGGGATATTGAAGATTTGCGAAATTTGTACATTTCAGTTCCAAATGGCGAACAAATTCCGTTGAGTGAATTGGCAAATATCGAATATACCGAAGGCCCAGCGAAAATTTCACGAGATAATACCAATCGTAGAATTGTGGTGGGAATCAACGTAAGAAATCGAGATTTGCAAAGTGTTGTGCTTGATATTCAAAATATTGTGGAGAACAAAATCAAACTTCCTGTTGGTTACACCGTCAGTTATGGTGGTCAATTTGAAAACCTTCAAAGTGCCAAAACACGTTTGGCTATCGCCGTTCCAATCGCTTTATTCCTGATTTTTATCCTGCTGTATTTTGCTTTTAGCAGTGTCAAAGAAGCCTTGATGGTGTATTCCGCCATTCCGCTTTCGGCAGTGGGAGGCGTGCTGTTTTTATGGTTGCGAGATTTGCCTTTTAGTATCTCGGCAGGCGTTGGTTTTATTGCACTTTTCGGAATTGCCGTGCTCAACGGGATTGTACTGATAGAACATTTTAAAGAATTAAAACATAGCGGAATGGAGGATATGGACGAATTAATTTTGAAAGGCACAACCGATAGATTGCGCCCCGTAATTTTGACTGCCGCTGCCGCTGCATTGGGATTTCTGCCAATGGCGATTTCATCATCGGCTGGGGCAGAAGTGCAGCGTCCTCTGGCAACGGTGGTTATAGGAGGTTTGATTACAGCAACAATTTTAACGATGGTGGTTTTACCTATTTTGTACAAAGTTTTTGATGGAAAAGAATTCAAGAAAGCAAAATTTAAAATTCATAAAAAGAAAACCTTGCTTTTGATTGGGTTGTTGTTTACCTCTGTTGGTTTTTCTCAAAATTCAGCTTCCAATACTAACGAACTGGATGTTTTGATTGCCAAAGCATTGAAAAACAGCAAAGGAATAAAAGCTGCTCAATTGCAGGTTGATAAAACGAAAGCAAACATCAATAATGCCTATTCTTTTGATAAAACCAATGTTTATTACAGTTATGACCAAAATAATTTGGCTGTAAATAACGAACCCTTGAAGGTTTTTGGCATCCAACAACGTTTTGCTTTTCCGACTGTTTATGGAGCGCAAAAAAGCGTCAATACTGCCGAATACGAGAAAGAAAAAGCCAGTTTCGAAATTCAGAAAATTAAATTGACTTTAGGTGTTTCGAATGCCTATCATCATATCGTGTATTTGCAGCATCAGGAAAAATTGTATCGGTATTTGGACAGTTTGTACCAAAATTTCTCCAAAGCCAGCGACAGAAAATTCGAATTGGGCGAAACCAATTATCTCGAAAAAATTACGGCTCAAGCCAAATTCAGAAAGATAAGTACCACGCTTTCGCAGCTAGAAAACGACAAAAAAGCACAGTATGAAATCTTGCAATCCTTGGTTCAATCCGAAGATAAAATCGTGATAAACAGTAATCAAATCGAACCAATTTTTAAAGTAACTAATGAAACAAGTAAGTTATTGTATTCTTCTTATTTAGAAAGCATTACAAATAATTACAAAAACCAAATCAGTTTACAAAAACAGCATTGGTTGCCCGATTTAAACCTGGATTATTTCCAAGGAAAAAACAGTGGATTATCGCAATCCTTGTATGGTTTTCAGGTTGGAGTTGGAATTCCGTTATTCTATTTTGGTAACAAGGCCAAATCGAAAGTGGCTCAATTAGAATTGCAATCTTGGGAACAACAAAAACTAAACGAAGAGCAAAAAATAGATAAATACATCAATCAAAAAATAAATGAATTGGCCAAATACCAAGAAGCCATCAATTATTACAATCAATACGGAAAAAAACTGTCGGAAGAAATCATTAAAGTAGGGAATCGAAGCTATAAACAAGGTGAAATAGATTTCTTTCAATACATTCAAAGCTTGGAAAATGCAACAGCCATTCAAGTCGATTATTTAGACAATGTGCTCCAATTCAACAAAACCCAATTAGACTTACAATATCTTAATTTTTAATATATTACCAATGAAAAAAATCATATATACACTCATTATAACTTCGCTTTTGTTTTCCTGTAAAGACACTAAAACAGAAGAACCAACAGAGAAAGATAGCGGTTTAATTACGGTTACGGCAGTCCAATTTCAATCGTCTGGAATGGAAATCGCAAGTCCTGTTGAACAGGATTTTGACGTCGCTATCAATACTTCGGGTCGAATTGATGTTCCGCCTCAAAACAGGGCTCAAGTGACTTCGTTTATTGGAGGATACGTTAAAGCTACCAAACTTTTGGTTGGTGATAAAGTAACTAAGGGTCAAGCACTTTTGACTTTGGAAAACACGGAATACCTTGATATTCAGAAAGATTATCTTGAAGTAGCCGAACAAATTAAATATTTGAAATCGGAATTCGAAAGACAAAAAACACTTTACGACGAAAAAATTACTTCCCAAAAGAATTACCTCAAAGCCGAAAGCGATTATCGAAGAACATTGGGAATGTATCAAAGTTTAAGGGCAAAATTACAATTGCTGAACATCAATCCAAGCAATGTCGAAAAAGGGAAATTAACCTCAATCGTCACTATTTATGCCCCAATCACGGGAGATATTGTTATTATGAATGCCAATGTCGGAATGTTCATGTCGCCATCAGATGTAATTTTAGAAGTTGTAGATACCAACTATTTACACTTGAATTTAAGTATTTTCGAAAAAGATATTTTACATGTAAAACAAGGACAAAATATTAGTTTTACCATTCCGGAAGCAAGCAAAGATGTTTTTACTTCAAAAGTAGGTATTGGCATGATGTGTGGACTTCGTGTCAAAGATAGCGACACACTTGCTAAAATCATTACAAATGCAAGAGAAGAGGGTGTAATTGTACTAAGAGCAGGAAGAGATACGCTGAGACTTTTACCAGCTCTGACAATCACAAAAGAGGAAATAGATGAAGGCTTTGAAGCTCTCAATCGCGTTCTTAGCTCTTTGTAGCACTACGCTTCTTCTGTGTGATGAGAAGCTAGAGGACTATATTTCAGAGACTAAAAAAGAGCAGTTTCGTTATGACTATCAAAAAAATGATGCGGAGAGTTCTAAGCTTCGTGATTCGTGGATAGCACCGT
>ERZ1034365.998-NODE-998-length-15027-cov-3.699331_pt1 | contig 15027 bp, 11 predicted proteins | sample MGYA00520615_ERZ1034365 | MGnify/ENA primary metagenome ERZ1034365 (study PRJEB33736, sample SAMEA104284505) | Azolla filiculoides | biome: Urban; feature: Water surface; material: Ditch water | place: Netherlands | collected 2015-10-28 | depth 0-0.1 m ... | reverse complement strand
GTGCGCGGCTTGCCGACCAGGCCTTCGACCTGCACGGTCCAGGGCCGGGTTTTCAGGCGATGCGCCTGGCGGGCCGGGTCGGTCTTGTCGGTGCCGAACTCGTAGAAGTTGTTGTAGCCGGTGACATCGGCGTAGGGGGTCAGCGCTTCCAGGGTGTTCGCGCCCGGCAGGGCCGAGCGGGCACCGGGTAAGGCGGCCAGCTTGCCGGGGCGTTCGCCAGTCTGGCTGGCCGAGGCCCAGGGCGCCAGCGACGCGCCGCCAGCCAGGGCGGCCCATTGCAGCAGCTGGCGCCGCTGCTGCCAGACCGCTCGAGGCGTGATCTCACTCGCGGCGGGCGGCAGGAGGTCCGTAGCTTGGGAACGAATCAGCATGGTGATGGCACTTTCACGACAGCAGGAATGACGTTCGGACAAGGTAACAGAAACAAGGAAACCCGGACCGCCCCTGGGTCGGGACTGTCCGGGTTTCGCGCTCAGGCACCGATCAGAGGGTACCGTAGCTGTGCAGGCCGCTCAGGAACATGTTGACGCCCAGGAAGGCGAAAGTGGTGATGACCAGACCGGTCAGCGCCCACCAGGCCGCGACCGTGCCGCGCAAGCCCTTCATCAGGCGCATGTGCAGCCAGGCCGCATAGTTGAGCCAGACGATCAGGGCCCAGGTTTCCTTGGGGTCCCAGCTCCAGTAGCCACCCCAGGCCTCGGCGGCCCAGAGCGCGCCGAGCACGGTCGCGATCGTGAAGAAGGCGAAACCGACCGCGATCGACTTGTACATCACGTCGTCGAGCACCCCGAGCGTGGGCAGGCGCTCGGCGATGCGCCGGCGCCCGAACAGGATGGTGCCCACGATCAAGGCCGAGAGTCCGAAGTAGACGAACCAGTAACTGCCACCGGCCTCGGTCGCGCTGCGGCGGAACACCAGCGGCTCGAAGCACAGCACGATGCCGAGCAGCCAGAGCGGCGCCAGCTTGTACCAGCGCGTCTCGCCCGCGCTGTGCTTGATCAGGTAGGCAAAAGCCAGCATGGCCGAGAGCGCGAAGGTGCCGTAGCCGATGAAGTTGGCCGGCACATGCAGCTTCATCCACCAGCTCTGCAGCGCCGGGACCAGGGGCTGGATCTGGTGCGCCTCGCGCACCACGGTGTACCAGAGCAGGAAGCCGACCGCGGCGCTGACGACCAGCATCACGAAGGCGCCCATGCGGCGGGTCTGGTACTGGTCTTCGTAATAGAGGTAGTAGGCGGCCGTCAGCCAGGAGAACAGCACGAACACCTCGTACAGGTTGCTGACCGGGATATGGCCGACATCGGCGCCGATCAGGTAGCTCTCGAACCAGCGCACCAGCGAGCCGACCAGCGCGAGCGTGATCGCGACCCAGGTCAGGCGCGAGCCCAGCTTCTCGAAACCGTCGCCGTGAGCCCGCGACAGCAGACCGACCCAGTAGAAGGCGGTGGCCATGAAGAACAGCATGCACATCCAGAGGATGGCGGACTGGCTCGAGAGGAAATACTTGAGCAGGAAGGCCTGTTCGGCGCGCGCAAGCTCGGGGCCACTCCCCGCCTGGTAGAGCCAGATCGCGAGCAGCGACAGGGCGGCGACCGCCAGCGTCAGCTGGCGCACCGGACGCCAGAACCAGGCCAGCGCGACCAGGGCAGGCACCGCGCCGATCAGGATCGCCTGCTCGTAGCCGTCCATGTGCGCGCTGTAAAGCGCCAAGACGACGCCGGCTCCCACCGCGACGAACAGGGCGAACAGCCAGTCCGACAGGTTTCTGCGAGCGAAATAGCCGGGGGGCAGTGGCAGGGCAAGGTTCTGGGTGGCGGTGGTCATGCTTTCACCTCGATGGGGGTCTGCAGCAGCAGGGTCTTGAGGGTCTCGAATTCGCGCTCGGTGTCCATGGTCTTGCGATTGCTCGAGAGCGCGAGCGTGGCGTGCAGCCCGCCGTCGGCGCGCGGTGCCAGCCAGACCCAGAGGCGCCGCTCGCGCACATAGAGCATGGCGAACACGCCCAGGATCAGGAACAGGCAACCGAGGTAGACCACGGTCTTGCCAGGCGCGCGCGCGACCTGGAACACGCTGGCCTGGACCTGGGTGAAGGCGTCGAGCTCCAGCGCCATCGGCACCGGATAGTAGAAGCTGTCGCTCAGCGCGACCAGGGACTGGGTCATGAAGGCCGCAACGCGTTCGTCGCGCGCCAGGGCCGGCAAGCCGGCGTGCGCGCGTCCGACCTGGGCCAGCTCGAACAGGGTACCGTTGAGGATGCGCAGCAGCATCTCGCTGGCGCGCTCGCGCTCGGCCTCGGGCACCTGGGCTTCGATGAACTGAGACAGCGCGGGCAGGCCGCCGGGCGGGCGCGCCGGGTTGCGAGCTGCGTTCGACGATTCGACACCGGCGAACAGGTCGAGCGCACGAGCAGCCGAGGCCTCGAGCGCCTGGGTCAGGTCGCGGCGCTGGCCTTCGGTGGCGCCCGCGGCATAGCGGCGCACGGCCTCGCGCCGCTGCGCAGGGTCGGCCAGCGCGGCGCGCAGGTTCAGGAATCCGGCCATGCTGTCGGACTCGTCGACCGGCAGGCGCAGATAGCGGAAGGGCTCGGCCGGCGTGTCGCGCACGCCGAGCAGAAAGACGCGGCGGCCATCGAGCTCGAGCGGCTGCATGTAGTTGTTGTACTCGGTCGCCTGGCCGGAGGCATCGCGCAGCTTGTAGTTCACGCTCGGGCCGACGTTGCGCCGTTCCTGCTGGCTCATGGTCTTGTTGCCGGCGCCCAGGCGGCCTTCGATCGCGTGGCGCAGGTCGACCTTGCGCACATCGGCACCGCTGCCCGCGGCCTGGCCGAGGTTCTCGACGTTGATCACGCGCAATGCGGTGAGTTCCAGCGTCATCGGCTTGCCGCCGATTTCGATCCGGGCAGATTCCCCGACCCGACCCTCGATCGCGAGCGAGCCGGGCTTGCCGTCGATCGCGATGCCCTTGAGCTTGAGCCTGGAGCCGCCGTCGTCGAAGCTGGACTGGTAGATCTCGACGCCGCGGTAGCTGACCGGATGGTTGACCTCGACCCGGGCTTCCTTGGACTCACCGCTGTAGCGGTCGTGGATCACGATGTCGCTGGCGAACAGCTTGGGCATGCCGGTCGAGTAGTAGTCGACGCTGAACTTCTTGAGCTCGATGTCGAACGGCAGATCCTGCAGCAGCACGCCGTCGGGCTGGGACAGGATCGCGGTGCCGGAACGCTGGCCCTCGCTGACAAGCAGGTTGCCGCGGAAGGTCGGGTTGCGATCGGACAGGCGGTGCTGGTCGGCCACGTCGGCGATCATGCCGCCCCCCATGAACGGGGTCTTGCCCTGGAACCAGGTCTGGGCCTTGACGACCAGGTCGCCATCGAACAGGCCGCCCAGACAGATCAGCACGATCGCGCTGTGTGCGGCCAGATAGCCGAGCTTGTTGGCAGCACCGGCCTTGGCGGCCACCATGACACCGGTCTCGCGCTGCTGCAGCTTGACCTTCCAGCCGGCTCCGGCCAGCGCCCGGCCCATGGATTGCGCGGTGGCCTCGGGCGAAGCCGCCAAATCGGCCTCGGCGCGGAGGGCAAAGGCTTTGAGGCTCTGCTCGCGCACCGACTCCTTGTAGGACTTGAGGTCCTTGAGGATCTTGGGCGTGTTGCGCACGATGCACAGGCTGGTGCTGGTCACCAGGAAGGCCAGGATCAGCAGGAACCACCAGGCGCCATAGACCGAGTAGAGCTGGGCCGTGCCGAACAGCTCGGCCCAGAAGGGACCGAACTGGTTGATGTAATTGTTGACGGGTTCGTGCTGCTTGAGCACGGTGCCGATGACCGAGGCGATGCAGATGACGGTCAGCAGGGCGATCGCGAACCGCATCGACGACAGCAGTTCCACCGCAGCGCGCAGGCGATGCGAGCCCCGTTCGAGTTCAAAACCGGTGGTGGAAGCGCTCATGATTCAGGCAAAAAAAAGCAGGCCAGAAGTCCGGGCCTGCCTGGGTGGGCTGATGGGAGAGCTGGACTGCCAGCCTCCGGATTATCCGGCCCAAGATTAAGGCCAGCTTATTGCCCCCGTGTGACGGCGGGTCTTGCTGCGCCTGGAACCGCTCAGCGCAGGCCGGCGATGTAGTCGGAAACCGCCGTGATTTCCTTGTCGGTCAGGTAGGCGGCAACGCCGGTCATCTGCGCGCTGTTCTTGCGCTCGCCGCTGCGGAACGACTTGAGCTGGGTGGCGGTGTACTCGGCATGCTGACCCGACAGGCGCGGGTACTGGGCCGGGATGCCGGCGCCGTTGGGCGAATGGCAGCCGGCGCAGGCGGCGATCTGGCGGTCGGCGATGCCACCGCGGTAGATGCGCTCGCCCAGGGCCACCAGGTCCTTGTCCTTGGCCGCGCCGGCTGCGGGTTTCTGGCTCGCGAGCCAGAAACCGATGTTGCGCATGTCCTCGTCGCTCAGGGCGGCGGACATGCCGGACATGACGGCGTTGGCGCGCTTGCCGGACTTGAATTCAGTCAGCTGCTTGACCAGGTACTCGGGGTGCTGGCCAGCCAACTTGGGGTTGGCGCCGATGACCGAGTTGCCGTCGGCTGCGTGGCAGGCCGCGCACACCTGGCCAAAGGATGCAGCGCCCTTACCCAGATCGGGCTTGGCGGCCTGCGCGTGGGCGGACAACGACAGGGCTGCGAGCGCAGCGGCGCCGATGAGGGATGCGATCAGTTTCATTTCGAGGGGCAGATGGCGTCGGTTGGCGAAGGAACGACTTGCGCAACCATGGGCACGCAAGACGCAGAACAAGATGATTTTACAATGGACGATGACCGCAGAACCGCACATGAGCCCAGAACCCGCCTCCGACCGCAAAATCCAGCCTGCTGCCCGGCCCGCAACCGATGTCAAAACGGCCCACGGCTGGCTGCATACCGCGCGCTTCCTGACCGAGGCGCCGCAGTTGCACCACCTGCCGGCGCTCGATGTGCCCGAGATCGCCTTCGTCGGGCGGTCCAATGCGGGCAAGTCGACCAGCATCAACACGCTGACCCAGCAAAAGCGGCTGGCCTTCGCCTCCAAGACGCCGGGCCGCACGCAGAGCATCAACCTGTTCGCGCTCGGCAAGCAGGGCGCGGTCGACGCGGTGCTGGCCGATCTGCCGGGCTACGGCTACGCCGCCGTGCCGCAGGAAGCCAAGCGGCGCTGGCAGCAGGTGATGGCCAACTACCTGGTCAGCCGGCCCAATCTGCGCGGCATCGTGCTGCTGTGCGATCCGCGCCTGGGCCTGACCGAGCTCGACGAGGCCTTGCTCGAGATCGTGCGGCCACGCGTCGAGCAGGGGCTCAAGTTCCTGGTGCTGCTGACCAAATCCGACAAGCTGACCCGCAGCGAGGCGGCCAAGGTGCTGTCGATCACGCGGCTCCAGGCCGGCGGCGGCGAAGTCAGGCTGTTCTCGGCGCTCAAGAAGCAGGGGCTCGACGATGTCGCGACCCTGCTCTGGGACTGGACCCATCCGGTCGATGCAGCCGCCGATGCGTCGGATGCGGCACCAGCAGCCGACGCCTGAGCGGACAAGCCGGCAAGATGGCCTTGCCCCTGGGTCCGGGTCCCGGACTCAGGCCGCTGAACGCGGCGACTTGTAGCGCGCGTAACCCCAGAGATATTGCTGCGGGCAGCGCGCGATCACCCGCTCCATCGCCAGGTTGATCTGGGCCGTCAGTTCGGACATGTCGTCCGACAGCGGCGCCTCGAGCACCTGCTCGAGTGGCAGGATATGCACGACATAGCCGCGGCCCCAGGACAGGCGCTCGCCCCAGGCCAGCAGCACGCGGGTGTTGGGCAGGCGAGCGAAGCGCGCCGACAGCGTCATGGTGTAGGCCGGCTGGCCGAAGAACGGCGCCCACAGGCCCTGACCCTCGGGCGGCACCTGGTCGGGCAGCAGCCCGACCGCCTCACCGCGCTTGAGCGCCACGATCAGCTGGCGCACGCCGGCCAGCGTGGTCGGTGCCGTCGCCAGCCCGGGCCGGGCCCGGCTGGCCTCGACCACCTCGCGCAGCCAGGCCTGACGCGGCGGCCGGTACAGCACCGTCATCGGGCGGGCCTCGCGGCCGAGACCGAAGCTGGCCGCATAGGCCTGGGCCGCGATCTCGAAGCTGCCGAGATGCGGCGTCAGGAACAGCATGCCCTGCCCGGCCCGGCGCGCGGCCTCAATGTGCTCGCTGCCGTCCCAGCGCCAGGGCACCGCCCGGCCCAGCCAAAGCCGGGGCAACTCGACGCTGAGCTTGCCGGCCTCGCCAACCGAGGCCCAGCGCGCCGCACCCGTCACACCGGCCAGGCCGGTGTTGCAGGCCCAGCGGCGCCGGTAGGACGGCGAACCCAGCCAGGACAGCCAGCCCAGCAGCCAACCCAGGGCGTGCAGCAAGGGCAGCGGCCAGGCCGCCAACGATCGAAAGACATGTTTCATCACGGGGTAATTATCGACGCTAGCCCTGGCAAGTCGTAGAATCGTGGCGTCGCCGAGTTAATGAACTACTTGCAGGGCGACCCATAAATCCTGCTAAAGCGTTCGCCAGGCTCCGTGAGGGGTTGGCAACGCGCCAACTTTTCACGGAGCTAACTGAATGTCCAGCGACTACCTCTTCACTTCCGAATCGGTTTCCGAAGGCCACCCCGACAAGGTGGCGGACCAGATCTCGGACGCCATCCTCGACGCGATCCTCGAGCAGGACCCGCGTTCGCGCGTGGCGGCAGAAACCCTGACCAACACTGGCTTGGTGGTGCTGGCCGGCGAGATCACGACCCAGGCCAATGTCGACTACATCCAGGTCGCGCGCGACACGATCAAGCGCATCGGCTACGACAACACCGAGTACGGCATCGACTACAAGGGTTGCGCGGTGCTGGTGGCCTATGACAAGCAGAGCAACGACATCGCCCAGGGCGTGGACCACGCCTCGGACGACTACCTCAACATCGGCGCTGGCGACCAGGGCCTGATGTTCGGCTATGCCTGCGACGAGACGCCCGACCTGATGCCAGCGCCGATCTACTACGCGCACCGCCTGGTCGAGCGCCAGGCCCAGCTGCGCAAGGACGGCCGCCTGCCCTTCCTGCGCCCCGACGCCAAGAGCCAGGTCACGCTGCGCTATGTCGACGGCAAGCCGCACAGCATCGACACCGTGGTGCTGTCGACCCAGCACAGCCCGGACCAGTCGGAGTCGCCGACCCGGATGAAGGCCAGCTTCACCGAAGCCATCATCGAGGAGATCATCAAGCCGGTGCTGCCCAAGGAATGGTTGCAGGACACCAAGTACCTGATCAACCCGACCGGCCGCTTCGTCATTGGCGGCCCGCAGGGCGACTGCGGCCTGACCGGGCGCAAGATCATCGTCGATACCTACGGCGGCGCCTGCCCGCACGGCGGCGGTGCCTTCAGCGGCAAGGACCCGACCAAGGTCGACCGCTCGGCCGCCTACGCCGCGCGCTATGTGGCCAAGAACATCGTCGCTGCCGGCCTGGCCAAGCAATGCCAGATCCAGGTCGCCTACGCGATCGGCGTCGCGCAGCCGATGAACATCACGGTCTACACCGAAGGCACTGGCGTGGTCGCCGACGAGCGCATCGCCCAGATCGTGCGCGAGGTGTTCGACCTGCGCCCGCGCGGCATCATCCAGATGCTGGACCTGCTGCGCCCGATCTACAGCAAGACCGCCGCCTACGGCCACTTCGGTCGCGACGAGCCCGAGTTCACCTGGGAGCGGACCGACAAGGTCCAGCTGCTGCGCGATCTGGCTGGCCTGTCGGCGGCCTGAAGAATCGAAGGGGCCGCAGGCCCCTTTGTCCATGGTTCACCCGCCGGCAAGCCAGCCGTTGAGCTCGGTGATGGCGGCCTCCCTGTCGCCGCCCGCGAGAGCCTGCAGGCGCACCCGCGAGATCAGGTAAAGGTAGCGCGCCTGTGCCAGATCGCGCCGCGTGGATTGCAGCTGCTGCTCGGCGTTCAGGATATCAACCAGGGTCCGGCTGCCGGCCTCGAAGGAGCGCCGACTCGAGTTGACGAGTTGCTCGGCGGATCGAACCGCCTGCTCCAGCGCGCCGACCTTGGCGACGCCCTCGGTGACGCCGCGATGTTCGCGATGCAGGCGCAGACCCAGATCGCGCCGGGTGGCTTCCAGGATTTCCTCGGCCCGCGTCTGCTCCGCCACGGCCTGCCGCACGACTGAGCTGGTGTAGCCACCGGCATAGAGCGGCACGTTGAGCTGCAGGCCCACAGCACGGTTGGTATAGCTCGAACTCGGCGTGGTCACGTTCTCGCTCGCACTGCGGGTTACCTGCAGCACGGCATCGAGGGTCGGGTGATGGGCCCCCTCGGCCTTGCCGACTTCAAGCCGTGCGGCCTCCAGCCGCGACTTGAGCGCGAGCAGCTCCGGGCTGCCGGACTCGGCCAGCGCCAACCAGGCTTCCAGGCCTTGCGGCTCGGGCTGGTTCAGCGAGAACTTGCCGGCATCGAGCCTGGCCAGTTCACCGACGGGGTGGCGCGTCAGCACCTCGAGCTGACGGCGTGTGTAGTCGAGGTGCTGGCGCGCCTCGAGTTCCTGCGCGCGATTCAGGTCCAGCCTGGCCTGTGCCTCGTCGATATCGGTCCGGGTCCCCGAGCCCGCCGCCAGCGCCTTGCGCGCCGCATCGAGCTGGGTCAGGGTAAAGGTCTGCTGGCTGAGCACGAGCTCGAGCTGGTCATGCGCGAGCAAGGCCTCGAGATAGGCACCAGCCACGCGCACGCCCAGGTTCTGCAGTTCGCGCTCGAAGGTGGCGTCGGCATCCTGCACAAGGTAGCCGGCCTGCTCGAGACCGTCCCACAGCGGCTTGCGTAACAGCGGCTGGCGCAGCTGCAGCGTCTGGTTGAAGCTGTAGTACTGCTCGTCGGTCGTGGACGGCTTGCCCAAAATCTCCTGAGTACGGCTCAGGTCGTTGCGATTGCGGCCGGCACTGAAGGCGATATTGGGCCGCAGCTGGGCCCGCGCCTGCGGCAGGCGCTCGCGTGCTGAGTCGGCCGCGGCGCGCGCCGCGCGCACGGTGGCATCCTCCTGCAATGCGGCCTGGTAAGCCTGCAGCAGATCCATGCTCCAGGCCGAACCGGCAAGCAACGCCGCTGCTGCAGCCAATGCACGCAGAGTCAGTCCCCGACCACGACAGCCTGTCGGGCCTTGTGCTTGCATCGAAGACTTCATCTCACTCCTCCTTCATCGAAGCAGCCAGACGCTTGGTCAGCGGATGGAGCAGATAGGTCAGCAGCGAGCGCTCGCCGGTCCTGATAATGACCTCAGCCGGCATGCCGGGCTGCAATTGACGGTTACCGAGCGCCTTCATGCCATCTGGCGTGACACTGACGCGCGCCAGGTAATAGGACACCGTCATGCTGCCCTGCTGTTCAGTCAGCAGATCGCTAGAGATCGACTGCACCTCACCGGACACGACAAGCTGCGGCGAATGGGCAAAAGCGCTGAAGCGCACATCGGTCGGCAAGCCGGCATGCACCTTGTCGATCAGATGCGGGGCAATGCGCGCCTCGAGCAGCAAGGTCTCGTCAGCCGGCACCACATCCATCAGCTTCTGGCCCGGCTGCACCACGCCGCCCACAGCCTGCACCACCAGCCCCACCACCTGACCCGAGGCCGGCGACCGGATCTCGGTGCGCTCGAGATCGGCCTGAACCGCGACAAACTTCTCGGCGTCGGACTGCACCTCGCGCGTAACCTCGGTCAGCTCGCGCTCGACCTCCTTGCGATGTTCCTGCTGGCGAGCAATGGCGCGCTGGCGCAGCTCGCCAACCGAACGCTGGGCCCGCGTCGTATTCCCGATCAGATCGGCGATGCCGGACTGCGCATCGGCCACTGAGCGTTCGAGCTCGAGCTGGCGGTTGCGTGGCGCATAGCCCTCCTGCACCAGCTCGCGCGTATGCTTGAGCTCATCCTGCAGCGATGCAAGCTGGCTGCGGCGGCTGGCCAGCATGCCGTCATAGGCCAGCAACATCGCCTGCTGGCCGCGAATGCTTTCTTCCATGCCTTCGAGCTCGGCGCGCAATGCCGCGCGGCGCGACTGGAACAGCTGCTGCTGGGTTGCCACCTGGGTCTGGATCAGCGGGTCGCTGGCCGCCGCTTTCAAGTCAGGGTGGAGTTTGATGGCACTAGCGCCCACCTGTTCGGCCAGCAAGCGCCCCTGCGCGGCACGCAGCCCCAGATAGCGCTGGCGCACCGACTCATAGTTGGCGCGTGCAACCGCCCCATCAAGCAGGATCACGGGCTGGCCTTCCTTGACCAGGGCACCCTCCTTGACCAGCACCTGCTTGACGATGCCACCGCTGAGATGCTGCACCGCCTTGCGCTTGGTATCGATCGACACAGCAGCCGGGCTCGGCACACCTTCGTCCAGCGGTGCCAGCGCGGCCCAGAGCAGGAAACCGCCGAAGCCGAGGCCCAGCGCCCACAGGCCGATGCGGGCGGCGCGACCGGCGTCGGATGGCGGCTGGCCGGAAGCGGCCGGGTGAGTAGGCTGGTCTGGCTTGTTCATGTCAGTTCTGGAGTTGGCCATCTTGAATCAGGGAGTCGAATTGGTTTCTGAGTGCTCTGTGCATGGGAGAGACTCAGCTGGCCATCGGCAAAGCCGGGCCCGGACTGGCCGGCGCCGGTGAAACAGGCCGAGCTGAAGGCTGAGCGGCTTTCATCTGTGCCAACACGGCGTCGCGTGGCCCTTGCAGCTGCACCTGGCCGTCGCGCAACAGCAACAACTGATCAGCCAGCTGCACGGCACCAGGACGGTGAGTGATCAGGAACACGGTCTTGCCCTTCGCCTTGAGCTCGCGCACGGCCTGCATCAGCGCCGCCTCGCCGACATCGTCCAAGTTGGCATTGGGCTCGTCGAGCACGATCAAGGCCGGCTCGCCGTAGATCGCGCGCGCCAGACCGATGCGCTGGCGCTGACCGCCCGAAAGCATGCCGCCGGCCTCGCCGATCGGCGTGTCGTAGCCCTTGGGGAAACGCAGGATCATCTCGTGCAGGCCGGCGCTTTGTGCCGCCGCGATCACCTGGGTCGATTCGATCTCGCCAAAGCGGGCAATGTTCTCGGCAATGGTGCCGTCAAACAATTCAATGTCCTGCGGCAGGTAGCCGAGGTGACTCCCCAGCTCGACCCGGTTCCAGCCGTCGATCGGCCGTTCGTCCAGCAGCACCTCGCCACGGACGTCAGGCCAGATGCCGACCAGCACGCGCGCCAGCGTCGACTTGCCGGAGCCGGACGGCCCCAGCACCACGGTCACGCTACCGGGACTGGCTTGCAGGCTCACGCCCTTGAGGATGGGACTGGCGCGGCCCGGCACACTCGCCACCACCTGGTGCAGCGCCACGGCTCCCTGGGGCGGCGTGCGGATCAGCGCCGGGTCACGCTCGGGATGCGCCTGCAGCAGCTGCTCGAGCCGCTCGAAGGCCGATCGTGCACCCAGGAAGGCACGCCAGGTATTGACCAGCAGGTCAATTGGTGCCAGCGCGCGCGTCATCAGCACATTGGCAGCGATCATGGCACCAGGACTCAACTGGCCGTCGATCACAAGCAGCGCACCCGCGCCCAGTGAAAGCGACTGCTGGCTGTAGCGCACCCATTTGCTGATCGCAGTGATGCGGTGCGTCAGCGCCTGTGCTTGGCCCTGTCGTCCCATGTAAGCCGCGTGGCGCTGTTGCCAGCGCTGCCTGAGCCCAGCCAGCATGCCCATGGACTCGACCACCTCGGCATTGCGCAGCTTGCTCTGCAGGAAGGCGTTGACTCCAGCCAGCGCTTCGGAGGAAGCCTGCGCTGGCGCGACCGTGCGCCGGTGGCCGAACCAGACCAGCGCGGCTTGCACCAGCGCAAAGACGATCGCCACCCCGCCCAGGAAGGGATGGAGGAAGAACAGCACCGCGATATAGATCGGCGTCCAGGGCGCATCGAAGAAGGCGAAGATCCCGTTGCCAGTCAGGAACTGCCGGATTTCGGTCAGGTCGGCGAAGGCGCGCTGCGCTGGCACGCCGGACTGGCTCAAGTTTGCCTCGAAAGTCGCGTTGAACACGCGCGTGCCCAGCGCGGCATCGAGCCGCACACCGGCGCGCACCAGCAGGCGCGAGCGCGACCATTCGGCCAACGCTATCACCGCGAACAGGAACAGCGTGATCAGCGACACCGCCAGCAGCGTCAGCTCGCTGCGGCTGGCCAGCACGCGATCGTAGACCTGCAGCATATAGATCGTGGGTGACAGCATCAGCAGATTCGCCACCATGCTGAACAGGCCCACCACCATGAACTCGCGCCGGAAGGCCCACAGCGTGGTCCTGAGCTCACTGCGCGCAAAAAAAGCCTGAATGCTCATGTCTAACCTTGCTTGGATGTTCAGTAAGCCGCAACGGCTGCCGGCTGCTGCGCCGAAGCCGGCCGGGCCTGCTGGGCGGCCTTGTTCAAGGCAGCCAGCACCTCGTCGCGAGGGCCGAAAGCCTGTTGCGCACCGTCGCGCAGAATCAGCATCTTGTCGGCTACGCCCAGCACGCTGGTGCGATGCGTCATCACGATGAAGGTGGTGCCGCGCGTCTTCAAGGCCCGGATTGCCTGCGCCAGCGCGGCGTCGCCGGCCTCGTCCAGGCTGGAGTTGGGCTCGTCGAGCACGACCAGCACCGGATCACCATAGAGGGCGCGTGCCAGCGCAACCCGCTGGCGCTGGCCACCCGACAGCGTGGCGCCGTCGCGGCCGACCGGACTGTCGTAGCCCTGCGGCAGCGACTCGATGAATTCATGCAGGCCCACCGCGCGGGCAGCGGCTTCCACCTTGGCGCGGCTGGGCTCGCCGAAACGTGCGATGTTCTCGGCCAGCGTGCCTTCGAGCAGTTCCACGCCTTGCGGCAGATAGCCCAGGTGCGGCCCGAGTTCCTGCTTGTCCCAGGCGAACACGTCGGCCCCATCCAAGCGAACCTTGCCGCCGGCAGCCGGCCACAGTCCCACCAGCAGCCTGGCCAGCGTGGTCTTGCCGGAAGCCGATGGACCAATCACAGCCAGCACCTCGCCGGGCTGCAAGCCAAAAGCCAGACCCTTGAGGATGGGAACCTGACTGCCTGGCGCCGCGGCGACCAGATTCTCGACCACCAACCTGCCCTTGGGCGGCGGCAGCGGCATGGCTGGCGGCTTGGGCGGCAACTTGCCCAGCAACTGATCGAGTCGGGACCAGGCATCGCGCAGGTTGACCACTGCGCGCCACTGCGACACGACTTGCACCAGAGGGGCCAGCATGCGACCACCCAGCACCGAAGCGACGATCATCATGCCCGGACCACCCGACAAGTCATTGATCAGAATCAGCCAGGCCCCCAAACCCAACAGCAGCGAGGCCATGGTGGTCTGCACGAACTTGCTGGCGGCCTGAAAGGCTCCTGCCTTGTCGGACGCATCGGCCTGCAGCCCGAGGAACTCGCGCTGTTTCTCCATCCAGCGGCGATGGATGTTGGCCAGCATGCCCATCGACTCGATCACCTCGGCATTGCGCAAGGAACCGTCAGCGTACTGCTGGGCATTGATCGCGGCCCGGTTGGCCGCCAACAGCGGCGGACTGGTGCTGCGCTCGTTGAACCAGGCCAGCATCACCTGTACTACCGCGCCCAACACAGCCGACCAGCCCAGCGCAGGGCTGATGGCAAACAGGATCAGCGCAAACACCAGCGCGATCGGCGACTCCATCGCCGCCGCGAGCACCGGGTGCGGCAGGAAATCCCGCAAGGTACGGAAATCATTCATCGGCTGGATCGACGGTGGACCCAGCCGGCGCAGGTTGGACTCGTAGATCGCCTGGAACACGCGCGGCGCCAGGCGCCGATCCAGCAAATCACCGGCCTCATGCATCGTCTCGGCGCGCGCCCAGTCCAGCACCTCCATCACCGCAAAGACAAACAGCAACAGCAACGTGAGCATGGCCAGCGTCATGTGACTGCGGCTGTTGACCACCCGGTCGTAAACCTCGAACATGTAGAAGGTAGGTGCCAGCACCAGCAGGCCCGCCATCAGGGCAAAGCCGAAGGCCCGCCAGAAATACGGCTTGAGTGCCAGCAAGGCCTCGGACAGTTCGGATTGTTTCTGGTTGGGATTCATGCGGTTTGTTCTTCCACCATCAAGTATTCAGGCCATTCCTCGTTGTGCGGTGCTCGCTCCGTCACCTCGCCAACACCCGCTGGTTCGAGCGAAAAACTCAGCTCGAACTCGCCGTCAGCGCGTTGCAACAACACGATCTCACGCAAGCGGCCTTGCTGGAACGCGGCCTCGTCCTCGGGGCGCAAGCAGAGCTGGAAACGCATGCGTCCATCGAGCGTGAACAGCGACAGTTGGCCTGACTTGAGACTGAGCGTGTGACGATCGAAATAGACCGGGCAGTTGTCAGCGAACCGGATCAGCGGCAAGGGACGGTCGCCCAGCCGTGCCAGGTTGAACGGGCTATCGCCGCCCTGGTAGACCGCCCGACTGGCGCGGCAGACCGAGTAGATGACATTGCATGCCATCTGGGAACCCAGCGTGGGAAATTGTTCGCGCAAGCCCTTGTAACTCATGTGATGCAGAACCACCCGGTTCCAACAGCGGCTGTCTCGCACAGTGGGCGCCAGGGTGTTGCAGGCACGCGCGAAGAGCTGCTGCAGCGCGTGCAGACGGGCCTTCTGCTCTTGACTGGTCTGCAAGCTGATGCGCAGGATTTTCTTCATATAGGAAGCATTCTAGCAATATCCTATATGAAGTCATTCGCAGCGGAAATGACAATGCGCCCAGGCGCCATGAGAAAAATAATTGGGGGGCACATCACCTGAACGCTCAGGCAATAGATGAAAGAAGGTTGTGGTGCCCATGGGCAGGATCGAACTGCCGACCTCCCCCTTACCAAGGGGGTGCTCTACCACTGAGCCACATGGGCGGATTGCCTAAGCACTGGAGCGGGATAAGAGACTCGAACTCTCGACCTATACCTTGGCAAGGTATCGCTCTACCAACTGAGCTAATCCCGC
>ERZ1034365.997-NODE-997-length-15040-cov-3.799840_pt1 | contig 15040 bp, 15 predicted proteins | sample MGYA00520615_ERZ1034365 | MGnify/ENA primary metagenome ERZ1034365 (study PRJEB33736, sample SAMEA104284505) | Azolla filiculoides | biome: Urban; feature: Water surface; material: Ditch water | place: Netherlands | collected 2015-10-28 | depth 0-0.1 m ... | reverse complement strand
ATTGCTGGTGGTATCGGTCAGTTGTTCAGCACCCACCCGCCGATTGAAGAGCGCATTGCCGCGCTGCAAAACAGCGCTGGTTGATCGCCGTCGGTTTTCGTGGGAGCGAGCCCCCGCTCGCGAATGTCTGCAGGGCCACAGCAGCCGTTCGGCCACAGGGGGCCTCCTACAAAAAATCCGATTCTGCAAAGCCACGTAACCCAAGTGACCCGCTTGGGCAATGACTCATCCTAAGATGACAGGGTGAATCATCTTTACCCCAGTGCTTGCGCATGAGGCCGCGCAAACCTTTTTTCTCACCCTCTCGTCAATGGTCGCTCGCCCACCGTCGTGGACGGCGCACGTTTTCGGCCTGGCCTGCAGCCGTGCGGGGCATGGTCTGGATGGTGTTGGGTGGCATGTTGTTCTCGGTCCTGAATACCATTGCCAGAAACCTGACCTTGCACCTGGACGTTTACCAATCCCAGTTTTTGCGTTACCTGTTTGGCTTGGTGGTGATGCTGCCCCTGGTGTACCGGGATGGCTGGCGGGCCTATGCGCCGGTCAACATGGTCGGGCAGTTCTGGCGCGGCGGCGTTCACACCTTGGGCCTGATTTTGTGGTTCACGGCCTTGCCCAAAATTCCACTGGCCGACATGACCGCCATCGGTTTCACCGGGCCGATTTTCATCATGATCGGCGCAGCCTGGTTTCTGGGTGAGCCCATGCGCAAAGACCGCTGGATCGCTGCCATCATCGGTTTTGCGGGCGTCTTGGTGGTGGTCTTGCCCAAAATGTCGGGCGATGGTGGTTGGTACAACCTGGTCATGCTGGCGTCTTCACCTGTTTTTGCCGCATCTTTCCTCATCACCAAAGCCCTGACCCGCTACGAAAAACCCGGTGTGATTGTGTTGTGGCAAGCCCTCACAGTCACCGTGCTCAGCCTGCCCATGGCTTTGCCCCATTGGCAAATGCCGACGCCCGTGCAATGGCTGGGGTTTGCGGCCACGGGTGTGCTGGGCACATTGGCCCACTATTGCCTGACGCGCGCCTTTGCCATGGCCGACATCTCGGCCACCCAGTCGCTGCGCTTTCTCGATCTGGTCTGGGCGTCCTTGTTGGGTTGGCTGGTGTTTGGCGATGTGCCCAGTCAATCAACCTGGCTGGGGGCTTTTGTGATTTTGTGCGCCACGGTGTGGATTGCCCGCCGCGAAGGCCGCAGAAAGATGACCGTGCCCGATTGAAGGCGTATATTGCCCAGTCAAAACAGGGAGAGCTGTGTGATCGACATCGAGCCATTGCGTTATGCATGGACGCCGGACAGCAAAGACACGCTGGCATTGGGCCACTTGCATGTGGATGCTGGCCAAACGGTTTTTTTGCATGGCCCCAGTGGTTGCGGAAAAAGCACTTTGCTGGGGCTGTTGGCAGGGGTGCTGACGCCGCAGCAAGGCCGTGTGTCTTTGCTGGGTCAAGACTGGGCTGCCTTGCGGCCGGGCCAGCGCGACGCGTTGCGGGCGAACCACGTGGGGGTGGTGTTCCAGCAGTTCAACCTCTTACCGTATCTGAGTGTGCTCGATAACGTGACGCTGCCCTGCCGGTTTTCGGCCCTGCGGCGTGAGCGCTGCATGATCAGCGGAGGGCCTGAGATCTCAGCCCAACGCTGGCTGCAGCGCATGGCGTTGCCTGCTGAGCTGTGGACACGCCGCGCCGACGCCTTGTCGGTGGGCCAGCAACAACGCGTGGCCGCCGCACGCGCGCTGATGGGCCAGCCCGAGTTGATTTTGGCGGACGAGCCCACCTCTGCACTTGACGCTGCCTTGCGTCAGGACTTCATGCAGCTGCTTTTGCAGGCAGCGCGCGATGCGCGCAGCACTTTGGTCTGCGTGAGCCATGACGAACAACAGGCTGCACGGTTTGATTTGCAATGGTCCTTGCCCGAGTTGCTCAAGGCAGGGGGCAAGCCATGAACAGCCTTTGGGGTATAGCCCGACAAAGCGCCTGGAACCGACGCAGCACCCTGGTTTGGGTGGTGGTCTCGCTGGCGCTGGCCACCGCCTTGCTGTGGACGCTGGAGCGTTTGCGCCATGACATCCGCAGCAGCTTTGCGCAATCGGTCAGCGGGGTCGATTTGATTGTGGGCGCTCGCAACAGTCCGGTGCAACTGATGCTGTTTTCGGTATTCCACATCGGCAGCAATGCGCAAAGCCTGTCCATGGACAGCGTGCGTGCTGTGGCGCAGCACCGCTCTGTGTCGTGGGTGGTTCCCCTCAGTCTGGGGGACTCTCACCGAGGCTATCCCGTGCTGGGCACAACGCCCGAGTATTTCAAGCACTTTGCCTATGGCGACAAACAGCCTTTGGTCTTGGCGCAAGGCGCAGTGTTTGCAGGCACCCTCGATGCTTTGTACGAGGCCGTGATCGGGGCCGAGGTGGCGCGCAATATGGGTTATGGCTTGGGCCAAGGCATCACGCTGGGCCATGGCCTGCACGAGCATGATCACGAGTCGAAAGAGCCAGACGAACACGCCGACAAACCGTTCAAGGTGGTGGGCATTCTGGCGCCTACGGGCACACCCGTGGACCGCACGGTTCATGTCAGTCTGCAGGCACTTCAAGCTGTGCACCTTGGCTGGGTGGCAGGCGCGCCCATGCCGGTTGGGCAGATCCCGGCCGATCAGGCCCGCAAATTCGATCTGGAGCCTCAGCAAGTCACGGCGGCTTTGGTGGGGCTCAAAACCAGGGCGGCCGTCTTCAACGTGCAGCGCTATGTCAACCAGTACGAGGGCGAAGCCCTGATGGGCGTGATGCCTGGCGTGGCCTTGGGTGAGCTTTGGACAGTGCTGGGCTTGGGTGAAAACGCCTTGCTGGCGGTGTCGGCTTTGGTGGCCTTGGTGAGTGTGTTGTCGCTCATGGCGGTGGTGCTGGCGGGCCTGAACGAGCGCCGTAGCGAACTGGCCGTGCTGCGCGCAGTCGGTGCCGGACCGCGCCATGTGTTGGGCCTGCTGGCATGGGAGGGCCTTTGGGTCACAGGCGTTGGTGTCTTGCTGGGTGGGTTGTTGGCGCAAGTGGGCATGGCACTGTTGGCACCCTGGGTGCAAAACGTGCTGGGCATTCGTTTGCAAATGGCTGCACCCTTGCTCACTCAGTGGGCGCTGGCTGCCGCCGTGTTGCTGGCGGGTTTGCTGGCCAGTTTGGGGCCTGCCTGGCGGGCTTACCGCATGTCTTTGGCCGATGGCTTGTCGCCACGCGTGTGATGGGTTAGCGGACGGTTTGAAAACAGTGCATCAATGAAAGCATGAGATGGGAGTGACGGAGTGAACAAAGTGTCGACATTTTTGCAAGTGGGGGTGCTGTTGTGCGGCGTGTGGGCACTGAGCGCTCCGGCGCAAAGCGTGCGTGAGACCGCTCGCGAGCTGGTGCCGCAGGTACAGCCTGCGCTGTCGGCTGAAGCCGCACCTGCCGGGGCCAGCACGCCGGGCCCGGCGCGCACCATCGGCTGGGAGCAACTGATCCCGGCTGGCTGGGACCCTTACAAAGACCTCAAAGCGCTGAACCTCGATGGCCTGAAAGACAACGACCCCAGGGCTGAAGAAGCGTTGAAAAAAATGCGCAAGATGTGGGACAACGCGCCCATCAACCCCTTGTGGCTGGGGCAAAACGTGCGTTTGCCGGGTTTTTTGGTGCCCCTTGAAGACGTGCCCGAGGGCATGAAAGAGTTTTTGCTGGTCCCTTACTTTGGCGCCTGCGTGCACTCTCCTCCGCCCCCGGCCAACCAGATCGTGCATGTGGTGCTGGACAAACCCAACAAGCGCTTTCGCCTGATGGACGTGGTGTGGGTCTCCGGTCTCATCAGTGCCACCAAAACCGACTCGCACATGGGCGCGGCCAGCTATCGGATAGACGCCAAGGCGCTGGCCCCCTACGTTGAAAAGAAGTGAGCTGGCTTTTTGCAGGCATTCGGCCGCAGGTGCGACCGCCCACAAAAATGACACCTTGACTTTTATTCCGGGTTCGATACCCCTGAAGCCACATGCCCAGAGGGTACATGCCTTGCCGCCGATTCGATGTGACCGGTTTGGTCGTCAAAGAAAAAATCCGGCTCGAACTCGCGCAAAAACTCACCTTTGGGCAAGCCGCCCAAAAACATGGCCTCGTCCACTTCGATGTTCCAGTCCATCAGTGTGCGAATAGCGCGCTCGTGTGCCGGGGCGCTGCGTGCCGTCACCAGCGCGGTGCGAACGCGCATGGCGGGGGTACCTTCCTGTTGCAGCCGGTGCAAAGCCGCTAGCAAGGGCTTGAATGGCCCGGCCAGCAAAGGCTGGGAGGCTTTGGCGCGCTCGTGTGCTTGAAACGCCGACAAACCTTCTGCCTGGAATACCCGCTCGGCTTCGTCTGAAAACAGCACCGCATCGCCGTCAAAAGCAATGCGCACTTCGTGGGGATGCGCTTCGGACGCGAGGGCCGAGTGTGGATAAACCTGCGCGGCGGGCACCCCCGCATCGAGCGCAGCGCGCACATCCGACAAATGCGCCGACAAAAACAAGTTGGCGTTCAGTGGCTTGAGGTAGCGCCACGGCGGCTGCCCCCGCGTGAAGCTGCCGCGTTGGATGGGCAAGCCGTAATGCTGAGCCGAGCGGAACACCCGCATACCCGAAACGGGGTCGTTGCGCGAGAGGATGACCACCTCGACCCGTTGGGCATTCGCATCGTTAAAAGCCAGCAGCTTGCGCACCAGCGAAAACGCCACGCCGGGTTTGGCAGGCTCCTCCAGCCGGTCAAGCTGCAGCTTCATGTAAGCCCGGTCGTCACCTTGTTCAAACAGGTGGTTTTCTTCTTCAAAGTCGAACAAGGCCCGCGATGAAATGGCGACGACAAGTTGGCCTTCGAGGGATGCGGGCATGGTGCCTCCTTTGGTTTATTTCACCCATTGATTCAATTCCATGATCGGCATCAGCACCGCCAGCACGATCAGCATGACCATGCCGCCCATGCCCACGATCAGCAGAGGTTCTAGGATGGTGGCCAAGGCCATGGCGCGGCGCTGCACTTCGGACGACAGTTGCGTGGCGGCCCTTTGCAGCATCACGGGCAGTTGGCCGGTTTGTTCGCCCAGCCGAGCAAACATGGACAGCAGACCTGGAAAACGGGCGTTTTGTGCCAGTGCTGTCCCCAAAGGCGCGCCTTCTCGCACGCGCACCAAGGCTTCGAGCGCGTCGGCGCGCAAAGCCTGGTTGGACAGTGTGTCGGCCGCCGCTTGAAGCGCTTTGAGGATGGGCACGCCAGCGGCCGTGAGCATGGCCAACGTGGAGGCAAAGCGTGCGCTGTTGTAGCCACGGGCCAGCCGGCCGATCAGTGGCAAGCGCAGCCAGGCGGCGTCAAATTTCAAGCGGAATGCGGTTTGTTTCAAGGCCCACTGGATGCCGAAAGCACCGCCAGCAGCAGCCACCAACAGCAACCAACCCCAAGTTCGCACAAAGGCGCTGATCGCCAGCATGGCCACGGTCAGCAGAGGCAGCTGGCGCTTGGTGCCTGCAAACACGCCCGCCACTTGTGGCACCACTGAGGTGACCAGGAAAATCACAATCGCCAAGGCCACCAAGCTGACGATGGCCGGGTAAAGCGAAGCCGACAGCAATTTGGATCGCAACACCTGCTGGTCTTCCAGGTCATTGGCCAGTTGGTTGAGCACATCGCCCAAGTGGCCACTTTCTTCGCCAGCCGAGATGACCGCCCGGTCGATCGCGGGAAATTCGCCGGGGTGCATGCCCAGTGCGCGTCCCAGGCTGCTGCCCGAGTTGACTTCGGCGCGAATGGCGGCCATCAGCTGGCGCTGCTTGTCGTGCTCGGATTCTTCGGCCAAGGCAGACAGTGCCCGCTCAATCGGCAAGCCGCTGCCCACAAGCCCTGCCAATTGCCGGGTCCAAATGGCGCGTTGGCTGGTGCTGAAGGCTCGGCTGTTGCCGATGCTCCTCTGCCACCAAGGCAGGCCTGAGGTGGTGTCGTCAGACGCCCCGGAAGCAATGACTTCCACCGACAAAGGCACCAGAGATTGCGAACGCAGTTGTGTGCGGGCCGATTTCAGGCTGTCGGCTTCGACAATGCCTTTGCGCGTGGCACCGTCGGCTTGCAGGGCTTCAAAGCGGTAAGCGGGCATGCGGCTCAGTCTCGCGTCACGCGCAGCAGTTCTTCTGCGCTGGTGATGCCGGCATCCACCAAGCGTTGCCCGTCGTCCCGCATGAGCACCATGCCTTGCGCCAAGGCTGTGGCGCGCAAGTCGGATTCGGCAGCTCGGTTGTGGATCTGGGCACGGATCTCGTCGCTGGCCACCAGCAATTCAAACACTCCGGTGCGCCCGGCATAGCCGGTGTGGCCGCAGGTTTCGCAGCCAGAACCACCGCAGTCCGTGCAGCGCTTGCGCACCAGACGCTGGGCCAGCACGCCCAGCAAGGAGGAGCTCAACAAAAAGGGTTCCACGCCCATGTCGGTCAGGCGGGTCACGGCGCTGGCCGCGTCGTTGGTGTGCAGCGTGGCCAGCACCAAGTGGCCCGTGAGCGAAGCCTGGATGGCGATCTGTGCGGTCTCGAAATCGCGGATCTCACCGATCATGATCACGTCCGGGTCTTGCCGCAAGATGGCGCGAAGGGCCTTGGCAAAGGTCAGGTCGATCTTGGCGTTGACCTGCGTCTGACCCACGCCGGGCAGTTCGTACTCGATGGGGTCTTCCACCGTCATGATGTTATTACGCGTGGCGTCCAGGCGCTGCAAGGCGGCATACAGGCTGGTGGTTTTGCCTGAGCCTGTGGGGCCGGTCACCAACAAAATGCCATGTGGCTGGCCAATGAGTTGGTCCACTTGCTGCAGCACGCGGCCTTGCATGCCCACGGCTTCGAGCGTCAGGCGGGCTTCGCTTTTGTCCAACAGGCGCAACACGGCCCGTTCGCCATGGGCGCTGGGCAGGGTGGACACGCGCACATCCACCGCGCGTGAGCCCAAGCGCAGGCTGATGCGGCCGTCTTGGGGCAGGCGTTTTTCGGCGATGTCGAGTTCGGCCATGATCTTCAGGCGTGAGATCAGCGCGGCGTGCAGGGCGCGGTTGGGTTGCACCACTTCGCGCAGCGTGCCGTCTACCCGAAAGCGCACGCTGCTGTGGCGTTCATACGGTTCGATGTGGATGTCACTGGCCCCGTCGCGTGCCGCCTGCGTGAGCAAGGCGTTGAGCATGCGGATGATGGGTGCGTCGTTGCTGGCCTCCAGCAGGTCTTCTACCGCAGGCAACTCTTGCATCATGCGCGACAAATCTGCCTCGGACTCGACTTCGCTGACCACCGCCGCAGCCGTGGACGAGCTGTTAGCTTGCCCACCCGAATAGGCTTGGTTGATGCGTTGCGCCAGCTCGCCCGAGGCGCAGTTCTGCATCTGAAAGCCTTGTGCAGCAAATTTGCGCGTGACTTCGGACAGCGCCGAGCGGTCGCTCTCGTCGCACCAGTTCAAGGTCAGGTGGTCACCATCTTCTTCCATCAGCAGTTGGCTGCTTCGGGCAAAGGCGTAGGGCAGGGGATGGCGCATGGCTGGGTGCTCAGGGCTGGCGGGACTGGGGTGCTGCAACTGCTGGTGCAGCAGGTGCCGCGTTCCCCGTACCCACGGGCGGCAACACCGCCGAGCCATTGACAGGCAAGGGGCCTGTCGCAGCAGGCTGGAAGCCTTGCTGATTCAGACGCATTTGTTCATAGCGTCCCATCGACAGGGCTTCGGTGGCTGCGCCATCGCGCGCCACCACCGGGCGCAAGAACACCATCAGGTTGGTTTTCTTGCGGCTGCGTGCCTCTGACTTGAACAAATTGCCAAACAAGGGGATGTCGCCCAAGCCCGGGACTTTTTCTTGGCTGGTGCTGGTGTCGTCTTGCAGCAAACCGCCTAACACAACGATGGAGCCATCGTCCACCAGCACGTTGGTCTCGATGGAGCGCTTGTTGGTGATCAGGCCGTCTTTGGAGCCGATGGATTTGGCGTCGACGTTGCTGACTTCTTGGTAAACCTGCATCCTGATCGTGCCGTTCTCGCTGATCTGGGGCCTGACGCGCAGTGTCAGACCCACATCTTTGCGTTCAACGGTGGTGAAAGGGTTGGTGGTGCCTGCTGCCGCTGCCGCATAGGAGCCGGTCACAAAGGGCACGTTTTGGCCAATCACGATCTTGGCCTCTTCGTTGTCCAGCGTGAGCAAGTTGGGTGTGGACAGCACGTTGGCGTCGCCGCTCGACTGCAAAAAGCGAGCCAGTGCGCCTAAGGCCAGCACGCCGTTTCGCTGCTGTCCAAGCGCGATGTTGAGACCCGTCGATGGCGTGTATTGACCAGTTGCAGCACCAGCAGCCAAGGTCAGCAAATTGGTCCCGCCCACCGAAAAGTTGGTCCCCAACACGCCCACGGTGTTGCTGCCTGTGCCCGTGCCGCTGATCCACTGCACGCCAAACTCGGCGGCTTTGTCGGCACTGACCTCGGCGATCAGGCTTTCCACAAACACCTGGGCGCGGCGCTGGTCGAGCATGTCGATGACGCTGCGCAGTTGTCGGTATTGCGGCTCGGGCGCTGTGATGATGAGCGCATTGGTGGCCGGGTCGGCCTGAATTTGGCCCCCTGTGGAGGGTTGTGCAGAGGGGCTGTTGGCACCGGGTGCTGTGGTGCCTGGGGCTTGAGCCGCTGTTGTGGTGTTGGCTGTGCCGCTCACTGCATTGCTGCCTTGGGCCGACATGGCCGCACGCAAGGTGACGGCCAGCTTGGTGGCATCGGCGTTTTTCAAATACACCACATGGATGTTGCCACTGGCAGCGCTTGCGCCGGTGGCGTTGGGCAGGTCCAGTTGTTCTGCCAAAGAACGGGTCAGTGCCAGCCTCGCGGGATTGGCCGCCCGCACGATCAGCGAGTTGGTCCGTGTCTCGGCCAGTACCGTGGTTTTGAACAAGGCGTCGGTTTGGCCTTGCGCGGCAGGCGCACCCGCTGCAGCTCCCGAGTCGATCAAGCGCTGCAGCATGGGGGCCAGGTCCCCGGCAATACCGTGTTTCAGGCGAATGATCTCGACGCCCGTGGCGTTGGACACATCGAGCGCTGCAATGATGCGGCCCAGGCGCTGCAGGTTGTCACCGTAGTCGGTGATCACCAAAGCGTTGGTACCCGGGTTCACGTTGATGGTGTTGTTGGGGCTGATGAGGGGGCGCAGTACCGGCACCAAGTTGTTGGCGTTTTCGTGGTTGAGCTTGAAAATTTGAGTAACGATTTGCCCTGAGCCTGCTTGCACAGAGCCGGCGGCCACTGCACTGCTTTGCAGCTTGGCTTCGGCTTCGGGCAGCACGGTGTAAAGACCCGCCGATTCGACCACGGCAAAGCCTTGTGTGCGCAATTGCGCCGTGAACAGGCGCAGGGCCTGGGCCGGTGGCACGGGCAGGTTGCTCGACAGCGATATGGTGCCTTTGACGCGAGGGTCAACCACCACGTTGTAGCCCGACAAGGTGGCCAACGTGCGGGCCACCGCATCGATTTCCGCATTGACAAAATTCAGGGTGACAGGTTCTTTGGCCCGTGCTTTCAACGCAGGCGGCTGAACCATCGGGTTGGGCATGTCTGCGCCGGGTGTTTGGGCTTGAGAGGCCGTCCCTGTCAGGCAGACCCATGCCAAGGCGCAAAGCTGCCAACGGGAAGGCGTTGGCAAAACGGCTGTCAATTGGCGGGGTGGGGGCGTGGTGTTCATGGTGTGTGTTGGAGTACAGGTCAGTCAGGGTGAAAGGTCACCCCAAAGAAATCAGGCTGCGCGCACCTTGTCGGCGGCCCAAGATGTTCAGCAAATTGTTGAGTGCTTGTTCGTGGCCCGCTTGCGCGCTGGCTTCGCCTTTGAAGCGCAGTCGGGCACCGACCCATTGGCCTTCACCGTTCAAGAGCAAAGGGCCTTGCTGTGAACTCAGTTGCAAGCTCGGGGTTGGCGTGCCTTCGGGGCTGCCACGCAATTGCAGCAAGTAACTGCCGATGGGTTGGCTGGCGCTCAGGCGCGTTGACATGTTTTGCAGCTGCAATTGGGCTTGACCTTTTAACTGCATTCGACCTTCTGCCCACTGCAGTTGCAGGCCCTGTGTGTTCAGTTGCAGCTGACCGTCAGGTTGCAAGGTGTTCCACGGGGCACCCAAGCCTGTGAGCAGAGCGGCTGGCCATGTCGATGTGTGGTCACTGGCTTGAATTTGCCAGGTTGACCAGCCCGCCTTGACGTGCCATTTAGCGGGTTCTGTCATGCAGCAGTTGGCGTTCCACTGGATGTGCAGGCCAGCCCAACGCGGTGTCAAGGTCCATTGCAATCGGCTGGGTAAAGCCTGGGCGTCTCGGCTTTCTGTGCCACCCGTCAAAACCAGTTGCGCAGAACCAGACCAGACCGTGCCGCGTGCATCCTGCCATTGGATTTGCCCCTGACTGGCTTGTGTGATGCCCCACGCCAGCCAACTGGCTGGTGCCCAGACGATTCCGGCCAAGCCTAAGCCCAGCAGCGCTCCCCACAAGGCATAAATCCAGGTCAGTCGGGCAGGTTGGGTGATCATGGCAGTCTCAACACCAATGTGCCGCGCAACAGGGCGGTGTTGTCGGCGGGGCTGATAGAAGGCTTGGCTTGTTTGTCTGCAGTGGCAGGGGTGGATGGACTTGGGCCTCGCTGCAGTTGGGCTTGAACGGGCATGGCCATGGCCCATTCACGCGCCATTCTCAGCCAGTGGGCCAGGGCCTCGGCGGGGGCTGCGTTCAGGCTCAGTGTGACCTGGTCAGCTTGCAGGCTTATTTTGGCGTCTGGTCCTAATTCGCTCAGATGGGTCTCTAGCCACTGAATGGACTCGCTCCGGCTGATGGGGCGGCTGGCTTGCCAAATTTTGGCTTGCGCTTGCAGCTGCCGCATGCTTTGGCTTTGGGCGTCCAAAAGGGCTTGCTGTGCCGGTGCTTTTTGCCAAGTGCGCCATGCGGGGGCCACAGCCAGGCTCCACAAGGCCGCCAGCAACAGAGCGAATGCACACAAGCGCAAGAGCTGTCTTTCTCGCGGGCTGCGTTGTGTCCACGCCTGCTGCAACGCGCCAAGCAGGGGACTCTTGATGGGCAACTGGCTCATGGCTTGGCCTCCACAGGTGTGGCAATCGTCATCAGCCAAACATCGCCTTCGCGTTGCCAGCGGTAGCCGCGGGCTGTCAGAGATTTTTGCAGGGCTTGTTGTTCCGTGCTGCTGGGCTTGAAGTGGGGTACGCGCAATTGACCGGGCTGGTAAACCCATTGGTCCGGTGGCACCGTACCCTCTGGCATGGCTTGTCCCAGGCTGCCCAGCATCGACTCCAGGTCGCTGGCACTGAGCTGACCCGAAGTCTGGCGCAGCCGCTCGACCTCTTTGGCCATTTGCAAGGGGGCATCCACCACAAGCTGCGTTTTAGGAAACGTCTCGCGCAGAATCTGGGACCAGTTGTCTTGCTGTGCTTGCCAATCGGCGCGGGTTTTCCACGCCCAGGCATTGAGACCGATCAGCTGCCCGGCCAACAAGACCCACAGCCCCCAACGCACAGGTCGCCAAGTGGTGCTGTGCCAAAACGTGCTGCCAGCGCGTTGCCAGACTTTCAGTTGGCGAGAACGTGCGTTTGCCTTGAAGTCAAATTGCGCGAGGTCCCAGTCTGACGCTACCGCTGCCAACCAGTGTTGGCCGGGTGACATCAACCGAGCTTGTCTTTCCAGACGGTCGCTGGTCCATGCCACCACCCCGGGTTCTGCTTGTACGTCGATGCTTTGTTTGTCTTGTTCAGAAAGCCCCAAGCCTTGGCCTTGTGGCTGCAGCGCCTGCATGGGATGCCCCCATACGCCCCGTTCAGGGTGGCTCATCCACAGCCAGCCAGACTCGGCGTCGCCCAAAGCCGTCAGTTGCAGTTCTGCTCCAAAAGCCAGTGCAGAAGACGGATTCAACTCGGGTGCGATGCGGTGCACGGTCAACCCGACTTGCTCCAGCGCCTGAAGGTGGGCACTGAGCCAGGCCCTGTCACATACAGCAACCCAAGGGCGGCTTGAGTCTTTCCAGTCTGGCTGCAAGGCCATGTGCAGTTGCGCCGGATCGTCCAGCAAGTGGTCTTCCAGCAGACCTTGCAAGGCCGACTGCAAGCGTGACGCTTGTTTATGAAGCCCGGGGGGCACTTCTGCGCGATGCCATGACAGCGCGGCTGCGGGCAGCAAGGCCACCACCTCCGTTTGCCGGTCGGCCAAAGGCAACAAGCTGGCGGTAGCCCATTGCATGGGCAAAGCTTTGGCACCGTGTTCTGCTTCAACGACCGCGTGCGGATACGTCAGTTGGGCCCCAGGCAGGCCAAGCGGCAATTGAATGATCAAGGTGCGCATGAGCAGCTCATTGTAGAGGGGGGGTCAATTGTTGTTGCGGGCTTTTGAGGCGCCACACCAGGCTGACTTGCTTGCCATCGCGGCGCACCAGCGACCGTTCTTGTTGCACCACGTTGTCGATCCGCATTTGGCCATTGACTTCGAAGTAACGGCTCTGAATGCTGTATTGCTTGTCGTCGAGCTGGCGGCCCGCTGCGCCCAGTGCTTCGCGGGCTGCGTCCAGGCTGGCCCAATGCCCGCGCTGGCGCAGGTCAACCACTTGGCGGGCGGTGGCCAGGTCCAGCCCTGGCAAGCTGGCCGACAGCACTTCGGCCGAGGCCGTGTTCAGGTTCACAGGCGTGGCTTCGGGCAGCAAGGTGATGTGGGGCTGCAAGGCGGCCAAGGTGCGGGGACTCAGCCCCAACCACACCAGTTGTGCTGTGTGCTGTGGCATCAAGGGGATGTTGGCGCTTGCTGGAGTGGGCTTGGCCTGAGTGGGTGCTTTGGCTTGCAAGGCGGTTTGCATTTGACTCGCCAGCATTTGAAGTTCGCCCAATGGCAAATTCAGCCGTTCAAACAATGCGCCAAAGCGTGACAGCATTTTGGGGGACACCTTGCCGTCTTCGATCAGGTTCATCACGTTCATGCGCGATTGCGCATCGGTGATTTGACCTGACAAAAACACCTCGGCATCGCCTTCGCGCCACTGTTGGTCCTGCGACAAAAAGGTCGATAACTTGGACTCTTGCACGGGTAAAGCCCAGGGCTCACCCAAATGGTCAACGCCCGTGCCTTGGGTCGAGACCGCGTCTTCACGCAGGATCAGGCGGGTCCAGTCCAGCGCACCCGTCATCATCCAGGTGGTCTGGCTGCGCCCGCGCTCGGCGATTTCGATCTCGACTTGCCGCCACTGCTGCCAAAGGGCCGCACTGGCCAGCGTGGTGACCAGGGCCACCGTGAGCATGGCCATGAGCAGTGCTGCACCGCGCTGGTGCTGTGCGTGTTGAACGGGCGCACCGTACCTCATGAAGGCGCTCCTGACAGGGTGGGGCGTACCCAGTCCATGGTCACTGCCCCGGCACCCGAAGGGCCGGGTGGCAGGCTCAGCACCAGGCGAACACCATCGGGGCTGCTGCCACTGGCGTTCGCGTTCGCGCTGGCCGAGGTGTTGGTCCCTGATGCCACCGCATCACTTGACAAGGGGTTCGCCCAGCTGCCACCTCGGTGCACAAACAATTGCCAACCCGCCAAGGGGTGAATCTGGACCTGCCCCGTGCGAAATGCATCGCTGGGCGTTTGCCCCCATTGTTGCGACAAGACCCAAGCGTTTTGCCAATCTTGCCGTTGTGTCAGCGGGGCAGATTGCCAGCGTTGCCAGTCACCGCCGCCCGGGCGTCCAGGATCGCGACGCCAAGTCCAGGCCACCACCTGTACGCTCGCTTGTGCGCTGGCGACTGTCGGCGGGGCTTCTGCACTTCGGCGTGTCAGGCGCAGCACCTGACCATCCCAATCCCAGCTGGGTGTGCCAGGCAATTCGGCCAGATGGTCCAAGTCGGTCTGCCACTGAGCCAGGCCTGCTTGCAAAGTGCGTATGTCGTCTGAGCGCGATTGCAGGCTGCTTTGCGTGCGCAGCATCCCGTCCAGCCCGCGCCAAGCCATCAAAGCCATCAAAGCCATCACGCCGATGGCCACCAGCACCTCAATCAGCGTGAACCCGCCTTGTACTGGCGTCGGCGTTTTGTGTTGGTGTATCTTTGCCGCCATCAGTTGCGCCCCATCACGGTAGACACCTGCAGCACATAGTTGCCCTGGTCCAGTACCCGTGCATCGACCCGCCTGAAATTGGGGTTGGGCGTGGGCCGAACCGACACATCCACTTGCAACACGCGCCCAGCCTGCGAGCAATCGACGCTGCGGTTGCCCGTGTCGGGCAATTGTCTGCGCAGACGCAAAGCGATGAGCTCGTTGTCCGCGCAGATTTGCCCCAGCATGCTCACCGTCTGGCGCTCTGCATTGCGGCTGAGCGAACCTGTTGCCTTCAACCCTGCCATCAACGCGACGGCCGTGATGCCCAGCGCCACAAGCACCTCAATCAGCGTGAAACCTCGCTGGCTCATCGTTGCACCTGCGTCGGTGTGTTTTGAACCTTGAAAGGCCGCAGGCCATCGGTGACCACCCACAGCTGCCGATCAGGCCGGGTGCGACTGGACAGGGCGATGGCTCGCGGCTCGATCAGGGGCTCTGGACCGAGCGTCACAGCGGTATCGGTGGCCACAAGGGTGCTGGGCGTTAGCCAATGCTTGGGTAGCCCAGGTGGCGGCAAACCTTCAAACACAAAACCTTGCGCATCACCTTGGGGATTGGCACGCCAAACCACGGGTATGCCATTGGCGCGGGCTTGTGCGCGGCCGGTTTCAAGCAGGCTCGCCAGGCGTTCGGCTTCGCGTTCCAGGGCGCTGTCTGCACTGTCACGCAGCGACAAACTCACGCCTGCCGTGGCCACCGCAATCAGTGCCACGACCACCAGCAACTCCAGCAGGGTGAAGCCTCGGTGCGGGTGCAGCAGGCGCTTACTGCCAGCTGCCAATGTCCGCATTGTTGCCCTCACCGCCGGCTTGCCCGTCAGCGCCAAAGGACAGCACATCCACCTCGCCCTTGATGCCGGGGTTCAGGTATTGGTAAGGGCGGCCCCAGGG
>ERZ1034365.995-NODE-995-length-15042-cov-11.230337_pt1 | contig 15042 bp, 27 predicted proteins | sample MGYA00520615_ERZ1034365 | MGnify/ENA primary metagenome ERZ1034365 (study PRJEB33736, sample SAMEA104284505) | Azolla filiculoides | biome: Urban; feature: Water surface; material: Ditch water | place: Netherlands | collected 2015-10-28 | depth 0-0.1 m ... | reverse complement strand
AGCGCATCGTCGCTGGCAGCCGCCGGGGCCAATGGCACCCGCACGGCGGTGCTGGAGATGTACCGCTGGTCAGCCGCAACCCCGACCACCTTCCCCTCTGGCAGCAGCACCTACACCTGGGCCACAGGCGCCTTCACAGCGCCCTCGACGCTCAACAGCTGGTCGCTCACGCCCGGCGCCGCCGTGCCAGGGCAGACGCTATGGGGATGCTCAGTCACGTATGCCGACACCGCCACCACAGCCACCACCGCCATCAGCTGGACCACATCCACCGCCTACGCTGTCGGCGCGGCCGGCACCGCCGCCAAAACAGCCATCCTGACCGCTGAGGGCCTGATTTTCAGGGCTGACAGCACCAACACCATCACCGCGCCCGCCACGATCAAGCTGACCGTCGTCAAGCAAAACACCACGGCGGCTGTCAGCTGGTCCACCGCGCCCGCCATGACCTTGTACGACGCTGCCACGGGTGGATCGGCTACCACCACAGGGGACACGGTGTACCTGCGCAAGGCCGATTTCGGAGCGAACGCCAGCGTGGTCATCACCTCGACCTGCGACAGCATCAGCGACGCCGTCACCGTCCTGCGCGTGCGAGATGGCGACCTCACGCCGCTGGTGGCCATGGACAACCCGCTGCATCCCATGCCTTGCGACAGCGCCGGCACGGTCAGCAGCTACACCTTGTCCGGCACAACGCTCACGGTATACGAGGGCGGCACGCAGCGCACTATCACTGCCGTCAGCAAATCCTCTACCGGCATCACCGCCGGAAGCCACAGCATTTCCGGCGGGGTGGCCACGGTCAACAACCATTCGACGATGACGGCGGACAAGGCCACGGTCGAATACACGATCACGTTCACCAAAGGCGACGGCACATCGGGCACAGCCTACGCCACCCAGTCCATTGTCAAACAAAAAGCCGGCGCCACGGGCAGCACCGGCCTGCGCGGCAGCCTCAAGGGCAATGGCGCGCAGTACAGCCTGAGCGTCGCCGCATGGTCAGACGCCAAGGCCAACCGCGTGATCGACAACATGCTGACGGGCGGCACCGGCACCACGGACCTGGCCACAACGACGCATCTGCGCCTGGGTGACACCGTGGTCATGGGCAACGGCACCAACTTCGCCGCCGAGAAGTTCTGGAGTGGCAGCGCCTGGCTGGTTCCCGGGCAGGTGATCGATGGCAATCTGCTGGTCACAGGCACCGTCGCTGCCGACAAGGTCAATGCCCTGGGCTTGCGTGTGGGCACGGGCGGCACGATTGCATCCACGGGCTACCCTGGCTATTCGCTCGACGGTTCCACGCCATCCGCTGCAGGCGCTGACATTGCCGGCGCCCGCTTCGGGCTCAACAGCAGCGGCTATGCCCACGTCGATACGCTGCTGTGTTGGGGCCAGATCTACACCTCGACATTCGGGGCCAAGGCCTCCGTGACCTCCGCCGTGGCCTACGCCGAAAACACCAGCAGCGGGCCCGGCCACATGGGCAAGTCCGCTTCTGGCAACGGGGGACATTTTTTTGGCAACGCCACTAAAGGCCCGATCAAGATCGACCCGCTTGCATCGCTGCCCTCTGACAAAACCGAAGGCCAGCTGTGTTCCATCGGTGGCGTGCTGTATTACTCCAACGGCAGCGTCTGGAAAACCGTCAACCTCACCTGATCCATCATGCCCAACTACAACGAATCCCAGGTATCCGGCACTGCGTGGCAGCGCTGCCACACCGTCACCGTGCGCAACCCGCTGGCCGGCGTGCCCACCATCGAATTTGCCGAAGAGCGCGTCATTGCGATCGATGGCGACGACATCAAACAATGGTGCCAGGGCTGCGGAAAAACCTTTGACATGGCCGGCACCTTCCCCCTGCTGGACCCCGCCACCAACGCCCCCACCGGCGCCACCATGACCCACGCCCAGCTGTACGTCGCGCTTTACAGTTTGTACATGCAGACCGCCGCCGAGCGGGACGCACAGGAGCCCACCCCATGACCAGCTACCCCATCACCATCCACACGCGCGGCACCACCTACAGCCGCGCCGGCCTGTACGCGCTGCCCGCCGGCACCTGGACGGCATCCGCTGTCGTGCGCAAGCCAGACGGCACGCTGATCGAAACGCTGGCCGTCAACTTTGCCGCCCTGAGCGTGCCCGACGCTGCAGGCAACACCCACGCCCTGAGCGTGCTGGCCACCGCCACGCAAACCGCCCTCTGGCCGCTGGCCGCGCTGCTGCAGGACGTGCTGTTTACCGATGCCAGCACCACCCCGGTGATCGTGCCGGCCGTCACCACCATCATCACAGTCAGCGCCCACACCGCACCCATCAATGAGGCCGACAACCCGCTGCAAACCATCAGCCCGGACCTTGCGCCCGTGCTGCGCGGCGAACAAGGCCCCGCGGGCGACGCAGCTGCAGGCGCCGTTACCAGCGTGGCCGGCCGAACGGGCGCTGTCACACTGGCCAAGGGCGATGTGGGCCTGGGCAGCGTGGACAACACGTCTGACGCCAGCAAGCCGGTCAGCACCGCGCAGGCCGCAGCCGACGCCGCCGTGCAAGCCGCCGCCGCAGCAGACGCCACCAGCAAGGCCAACGCCGCAGCCGCTGCAGCCGTCGCCGCACTCGGCACCGCCGCCGCGCTCAACGTCCCCGCCACGGGCGACGCTGCAGCCGGCGAAGTCGTCAAGGGAACGGACAGCCGCCTGAGCGACGCCCGCACGCCCACCGCGCACAATCAGTCCGCCAGCACCATCAGCGACAGCACCGCCACCGGCCGCGCCGTGCTGACCGCGCTTGACGCCGCAGCAGCCCGCACCGCCATCGGGGCCGGCACCAGCAGCTTTGATGGCGCCTACGCCAGCCTGTCGGGCAAACCCACGCTGGGCACTGCCGCCGCCACCGCCAGCACCGACTACACCCCCGCCGCGCACGTCGGGGCAGGCGGCACCGCGCACGCCAACGCCGTGGCAGCCGGTGCGGCCGGCTTCATGACCGGCGCGGATAAATCCAAGCTGGACGGCATCGCCGCAGGTGCCACAGTGGCCCCCACGACCACCGACGCACTGACCGAAGGCAGCACCAACCTCTACAGCACCGCCGCACGCATCCGCGCCACCGTGTTGACCGGCCTCAGCACCGCAGCGGGGACCGTAGTCGCCGCCACGCATACGGTATTGGAGGCCATCGGTTTTCTGCAAAAGCAGGTGTCGGACAACACCACCGCGATTGCAGGCAAGCAAGCCACACTGGTCAGTGCAACGAACATCAAGACGATCAACGGAAACACGCTGCTGGGTTCGGGTGATCTGACGGTCAGCGGTGGAGGCGGCACGCCCGGCGGCTCCACCACGCAGGTGCAGTACAACAACGCGGGGGCTTTTGCGGGCAGCGGCAATTTAGTCTACGACGGAGCGGCATCCCTTGACGTCGGATCAGGATCCACTACGTCGCAAGGTGTTCGCATCGGCAATGCCGGGCTCTCTGGCTGGAGTGGCATCGGCACTGCTGGTTCCGCGCAGTCCGCCGGAAGTACGACGGGGGTGCACTGGACAGCAGGGCGGCTGCTGCTTTCAACAACATCGGGATCGATTGAATTTTATCACTCCGGGAGTTGTTATTACAAAGCAGACGCCAGCGGGTTTTGTCCAGAGAGCAGCACATATCTGGGTAAACCCACTGCACGGTGGGTCGGCCACTTTAAAAGCATCAATATTTTGTTGACCTCCAAGACTGCCGACTACACCAGCACATCCAACGACGGCACATTGACTTTTGACGCATCCGGTGCCGCACGTACTTGCACCCTAGAGACCGCAGTGGGTGCAGCCGGGCGCATCAAGGTAATCGTCAAAACCGACAGCAGCGCCAACACCGTCACGATCGACCCCAATGCCACTGAGACGATCAACGGCGCATCAACGCTGGTGCTGTCTTCGCAATGGGATCGCGCAGTCATCCAGTCGGATGGCACCAACTGGATCAGGATCGCATGATGACACCGCAACTCTATCTCAAGCTGCAGGCGCAGATTGCGCGCCAAACCCCTGAAGCCGAGGCTCTGGAAGCGCAATCCGCTGCCTTGCAACCCGCTATTGACAGCGCGCAAGCGTGGCTCGATAGCTGTCAAGCCTCACACGACGCAGCACAAGCCGCGCTGACAGAAGCGCAAGCCGTCGAAGGTGCAGACACGACCGCGCAGCAGGATGCAGTAAGCGCAGCGTCCACCACGCTCGAATCCGCGAAGACTGACCTCGCCAAAGCCAAGGCCCCGCAAGACGATGCAATGGCGCACGCAAAGCAGATCAGGGCCGCAATGGCACAGTGCCAGGAGGCACTGGATGATGGTGGGCTGACGCTGACCGAGCAGGAGGCCGCGGAATACGCGCTTACGCAAGACCGGGCCACAGTGTGGGCGCGCATCAAGTGGCACCGCGACATGTGCAAATCCGAAGGCGTTAAAGTGGGTGACAAGTGGTTCCACAGCGACGCCGACAGCCGCATTCAGCAGCTCGCGCTCGTCATGATAGGCGCCAACGTGCCGCCGGTTGCGTGGAAAACGATGGACGGCACCTTTATCACGATGTCTCAGGCGCTGGCCGGGCAGATTTTCCAAGCCACCGCCGCGCGCGACATGGCCGTGTTCGCAGCAGCCGAGCAGCACCGAGCCGCCGTCAACGCCAGCGCCGACCCGCTGGCCTACTCATTCACGGCGACCGGCTGGCCTGCGGGCTACGTCGGCTGAACATCATGCTGCTGGCGTCCTACCACTCCACGCGGCCAGGCTGGCAAGGCATCGCCAACCGGTTGATCCGCTGGCGCCTACATGGCCTCTACTCGCACAACGAGATTGTGTTCGAGCCGGGCGATGGTGTAGACGCCTACATGCCCGATGGCACCTGCCAGCCAGACAGCAATGGCGCGCTGTGGTGCGTATCCAGCGTCGCCGCCGAGCGCCTGCCCGCGTGGTCCAAACGACGCGCTGGCCGGGTGGGCGGCGTGCGCTTCAAGCGCATCGCAATCGACCCCGCCCGCTGGCACGTCTGGCCGCTGCACACCGACCCCAAAGCCGCTGCGCTGATCGCGCGCAGGTACGAGGGTTCAATGTACGACTGGCAGCTGATCGCGGGATTCCTGTCGTGGCTGATCCCCAACAAGGCCAGCCGCTGGACCTGCTCGGAATTCTGCGCGCACCTGGCCGGCCTTTACCAGGCCGAGCGCTTTGACACCTGCAGCCTGCACATCGTCGCCGCGTGGGCCTACACCAACCCGCCCGGTCCACGGGCATGACACCAGACCCCACCATGCCACCTGATGACGCCGCCTTCGCAGTCCTCGCCCACAAGGTCGATTCCATGCACGCCGATTTTGGCGAGATGCGCGCCGTCCTGCGCGACTTGACCAACGCGATCAACAAGCTGGCGCTGGTGGAAGAGCGGCAGACGCAATTCGCGATCGCGCAAGAGCGCGCGTTCAAAGTGCTGGAAAAAGTGGAGTCCAAGCTGGACGCACTCGACACCCGCGTCGGCTCGCTCGAATCTGCCGAGCCGCTCCAAAAGCAGACCAGCGCATGGGTCATGGCCGCCGTGTGGGCCGCTGCCGGGCTGGTCATGGTGTTTATCGCAAAAAAGCTGGGGATCGCATGACACAAGATTCACGCAGTCCGCGCACCGCCATCGCCGGACTGGTGCTGGCGGCCACCACGCTGGTGGGCTTGGGACTGTCTGAGAGCTACACCGACAAAGCCGTCATCCCGGTGCCCGGCGATGTGCCGACTCGCGGATTTGGCACCACGCGCAACGCAGACGGGTCGCCGGTCCGTATGGGCGACACGACCACGCCGCCCCGTGCCCTTGTCGATCTGCTGCGCGACGCCAGCAAGTTCGCGCGCGCGGTGAAGCGCTGCGCCCCGGTGCCCATGTACCCGCATGAATTTTCGGCATTCGTGCAGCTCACGTACAACATCGGAGAGTCGGCCTTCTGCGGCTCGACCCTGGCCAAGAAGCTCAACGACCGCGACTACGCCGGCGCCTGCCGCGAAATTTTGCGCTGGGACCGAGCCGGTGGGCGCGTAGTGCGCGGCCTGACGCTACGCCGAAAACGCGAATTCACAGAGTGCATCGGGGAGGGCGCATGACCCCCAAACCACCACGCCCGCGCACCATCCGCACCCAGCGCCAGTCCGACCAGCGCCGCCTGCACCAGCAGCGTCAGACCCGTGACGCACTGGAGAGCCGCTACAGCCGGGCAGAGTATCCAGAGCCAGAGCCTGCCGGGCGGTACCGGCCATGATCTACACCCACGCCGCAGCCGCCTTGCTTGCCGCCTCCATTGCCGCAACGGGCGCATGGCAGGTGCAAAACTGGCGCTTTGACGCGCGCGAGCTGGCCCGCGTGCAGGCACAAGCCGAAGCCACCCAGCAGGCCGCGCGCACCGCCAATGCTGCCGCCGCCGCGCACGAACAGGACAAAACCCATGCAGCCCAAAAAACCCGCGTCATCCGCCAGATCGTTGAAAAGATCGTGGAACGCCCCGTGTACGCTGGCGTTTGTTTTGATAGCGACGGGCTGCGCGCACTCGCCACCGCCATCAAGCCCGGAGACCCTACCGCCCAGCCTGGCGACGCCGTGCCCTGATCCGCCCATGCCTGAGGACGGCACTGGCCGCGCTGTGCTGCGCTGGGCGATTGATGTGGTGGCGCTGTACCGCGAGTGCCAGAGCCGGCATGGGCGGCTAGTCGAGGCGTGGCAGAAATAAATTTCGCAACCATGCAAAAAAAGCTTGATGTTTACGCCAAGACGTATATAATCAAGGCATGCACTTAAAAGAGTGCACCGCCCCGGCGGCACCGGGAATCCTGACAGGAGCACATCATGACAACCATTTACCACATTGACATCACTGCCGGCGTCATCACTTTTGACCATGCGCCGGCCCCCCGTGTCGCCAACGAATACCACGCTCCAAACGCAAAGCAATATTTCGCCTCGCGCGGCAAAGAAAAGCCTGAGCCAGTTGCTGTTCGCGGGTGGCCGTTCACGAAAATCTACATGACCCACGGAACTGAGGAAAACGGTCAGGCAGTTGCCTGGGCTTGATCCCACCCTGCTGCCCAGCATGCTGGGTAGTGGAGTGCGATCCGCACCACCGGCCGGGCGGAACCTGGCACTGAAAGGTAAATCATGAAGCTCTATATCTACTCTGTCTCCGACATGCATCACATCGCAACAGTCAGCGGCGACACCAACTCCGCATGTGAGCGCGCCGCATCCGCTGCTTACGACCTCAACGACGAGTACGCTACGACCTACACGCCAGCCTTTGGCTCTGTTGATGGCATTTTGGAAAACGAAAATGCAGAGCAAATCACGGCCTGACGACACCATCGTCATCCGAGCATCGGCAGGCACAAAAGCCCGCTGGGTACGCCAAGCGGGCGGAATGAAACTATCTGATTGGGTGGTCCAGCAGGTAGACCGTCCCGCGAACAAAACCACGCCCGCACCGTGCCCAAAATGTTGGTCTGTAGTGCTGGTCGCAGATGGACAATTTTGGCAATGTGCTCAATGTGGACTTGTAGCATGACCCCCAAGCAATTCGCCGCACTTGCCAGGCTGACCCGAAGCCCGGCCGGCCCCGCGCAGAACGCCGCGCGTATGGTGCTGTGCAACCAGATGCGGCCCGCAGATGCAGCCCGGGCCACTGGCGCTGCGCCTGCGTCCGTGTCCAACGCCGTCACGCGCCTGCGCGCTGCAATGGAACTGGCGCGGGTGGCTGCTGGGTAGTGAGTGACGCGGCTGATGCGCATCGTTGAGAGGCGTGCCGCGTCTGTGGGTTGATGGCGCCCGGGAACCCCCAGACCGACGCACAGAGCATGAAGCCCGCTTTGGCGCTTGACCATCAAGCAAGCGCAGACTATTTGCCGAAGTACGTCCGCAGTGTGCGCAATGCCCCGCCTTACTCCGGTTACGCCAGTTTGCGACTGGCGGCTTCTGCGCTTGCTTGATGATCCTCGTCTTTCCGGGGCGCCAGCATTGTATTTCGTGCGCCATGTCCCGGCAATGTCCCGGTTTGAAATACAGCGTTGATTTTCAACGGGTTTTTGGTGCCCCCGACAGGAATCGAACCCGTTAATGCCTTAATTCGGCATAGTTCAGCATATTCACTGTGCAATCCATCACTCTAAGGGCTATGCCGAACTATGCCGATTTATGAGTTTATGTCCCGGTTTATGTCCCGGTTTTCCCAGCGGCTTGACCGGAAAGGAAGGCGTCCAGCTTGCGCCGCTCTGCGCCATCATCTGCGCCTGCGATCCACTTGCTGTAGACCCTGTAAAACATTTCCGCACTGTGCCCGAGCTGCTGCGCGGCCCATGCGGGGGTGATACCGGCGTGCAGGCAGAGCGTGGCAAACGTGTGGCGGGTCTGGCGCGCGTCGCGGTAGCGGATGCCAGACAGCTTCAGCGCAGGTTTCCACCATGCATCCAGCGGCCCGTCAGTCCCCGCGCAGGCCGCGCCATCGGGGCACAGGAATACGTGCTGGCCTGCCACTTGCGTCACGGCGCGCTGGCGCTCAATGGCTGCGCGTGCGCGGCTGGTCAGCTCGACCGTCCTGACGTGACTGGTCTTGGTGCCCTTGTCCTGACTACGCGTGCGGGCCTTGTCCACCGTGACCGTCCCCGACCTCAGATCCACCTGAGCCCAGCGCAGCGCAATCTGTTCGGACGGACGAAGGCCGGAAAAGAACGCGAATTCGTAGAACGTGCGCGCCTGCGAGTCTTTCATCTTGCCCAGCACAATCTCCACTTCTTCCATGGTCAGCGGGTCCGGCCCCGGCTTCTGGTGCCTGCGCATTTCGATTTGATCGTGCAGCGGTTCGCGCAGCAGTTTGGCCCGGTGAGCATATTCCAGCACCTGCGAAAGCAAGGACGCTAAATTATTGAAGGTCTTGCCGTTGGCAGGCATGACCGCCAGCAGCGCCATCAATGCGCGGTAGTCCAGATCAGCCATGCGCTTTTCGCGCCAGGCGTCGAAGTGGTAGCTGCCGAGCGCCTGGGTGTAATTGTGCAGCGTGCTATGGGCGATGGACGGCTTTTTGACGGCCAGCCACTCCCGGATGACCTGCGCAAAGGTCAGGCTGGCCGCGTCGGTGCGGGCGCGTGGAGAGGCCGGGAAGTAGTCGGCCAGCGCGAAGTTTCCGCGCTCGATCTTTCCCAATATTTCCACGCGCAGCCGCTCGGCATACCGGATGTTGTTGGGCGTGGGCTCCAATTCCAGCCGTTCGCGCCCGAATCCCTGCGCCCTGAGATCAATCTGCAGGTGGGCATCCCGGATGATTACGCCGCTTGCGCGTTTTGCTGTGGACATGACTGGTTCGCTGCTTTGCGCCGGCCTCGTTGGCTGGCGGTGCTGGGGCGCTGGTCGATAAGGCGATACAGCGCGTCCAAATCAACCAGTTTACGCCCGTCGAACCACTTCCATACCGGGCCTTCCGGCCAGCAACCGCCCGTGCCTGTGCGTTCATGGAAGTACAGCGCCGTGAAGCCCGTTTCGCTTGCTGCTTTATCGATTGTTACCCAGCGTGTCATTCGCTTGCTCCAAATACGGGCAGCGGCGCCCAATGTGTCCAGTGACCGGGGTCGCCTCCGAGCGCGCCCAGGGTGGCGACACCAGCGACGCGGTTGATCAGCAGCAGCTTGACGCCGCGCTGGGTAGCGGCGTCAATCGGCCGCCAGTGATATTGCGAGTCAACCACCGCCAAGCCGGTGGAGTCCGGGGTGGTCGCTTGATGCGGCGTGCTCATGGCGTGTGCCCTCCTTAATCGGTTGATACTTGTTCGGCGGTAATTTGCCGTTGATGACTGCGCAAGGTCCGCATCGCATTAGCACAGCCATAAGCGGCTTGTGTGGCGCATTGCAAGATTTACAGTAGTCTTGCGCTTTAGTCATGGCGCGTCCTTGATGCCGTGGAAGCGCTCAACCGCATCAATCAGCCATGCCTCGCGCTCCATGTCTGTGATGAGCCCATCGTCATCTCGCGCATTGATGGCTGATTCAATCAGCGCCTTTCGGTGCTCTCTCGGAATCGGCTTGCGCTCTGGCTGCGCTGCCGCGACCTCAAGCCCGCGCTTGATCGTCTCGCGCAGATCTTTCAATGCCTTCAGGTGCTCTCGCTGGTGATCGTTGTCAGCGTCACACTGCAGCTCTGTGTAAGCATCGGCGTATTCAATCGCCGCGTCTTCAATGGCTCGCGCCCAATCAATTTTGAATTCAGCCACCATAGACTCCATTCCATCCTCTGATGAGATTTGCGCATTCCTGCGCGCCTACTTTTGCCCCATGACGCCGGCCACTGTCGCAAATCTTTGCCCACTCAATGCAGAGTCTCGAGTGCCGTTCTTCAGCGTCTCGCTCTGATGCCATCCAGCCACCGTATGCGGCATCTGTCGTTCTGACTGAGTAGCCTCCCTCGTCATTTTTTCGCGTGTCCCAGCCTTGCTCATGCGCCCACTTTTCAAAGCGTAGTTGAGTCGTCATAAGAGCGGCTCCCCCATCCATGTCGGGCTCTCGCGCTCATGGATCGCATTCATTGCCTCGCGGTATGCGCCCAGGGTCTTGATGGCCGTGTCCCACCACTTCCCTGAGTAATCGGCCAGCACGCACTCTAGATCGAGTGCCAGCTTGTGGGCGTACTGCTCGGCTATCAAGTTCATGTCATGCGCTGTCTGATCAAGCATCACAGATCGGGCCAAAGATTCACATGTAGTGCAATGCTTCGTTGCTGGCTGTGGCCCTGCTGCGAGCGCAGCACGGATGCGCGCTATTTCTGGTGTATCGGTCATTCCGTCACCCCTTCCGGCAACGCCACCGCATGGATTGCGCACACGTCGCGCGTTTCGTTTTCGCTGGGGTCGGGTTGCGCGGTCATGTTTGCGGCTCCAGTAATCTCTGTAAATCGGCTGTACCCAGGCCCCGCGACGACTGGATCATGGTGTCCAGCTCGGCTGCTGCAATGGCGAGGCGCATCTCGGTGCAATCAGGGATCAGCCGGTCAACAGCCAGCAGGCCGGACTGAATTGCTGCACGGTGCACGTCCAGCGGGTCACCGCGCTCGCGCAGGTCGCCCAGCGCGTTGCCCATGCCTTGCAGGATGCGGATGTCGGGTGCGTCGGTGGCCATACCGCCTGCGATGGCGGCATGCATCACGATCCACAGCAGGCGCCCGGCGTTGTTGAGGGTGTCGGCTGCGTTGTCGCCTGCCCATGTATGCAGCCCGGCGGCCAGGCGCAGCGCCTGCAAGTCGCGCTGGATGGATTGGCGCAACACCGAGACCGTTACCGGATTGATGCGGCCACGATTGCGGTCCACCTGCGGCCTGTCGTGCTGCGCGGCCCGACGTTGCGCGCGGTTCATTTCAGCGGCTCCTGCACGCCGGGCTGCTGCATCAACATCTTCACGGCCTGCGCCAGCGCAGGCCAGTCAGTGTCGTAGTCCAGGCAGATTTTTCCGGCGTATTCGGGGTCGCCAGAGCCGTCCTGGCTGATCACTACAAATGGCCCGGCGGCATCGTCGGCCACCTCTACAAACAGGGTCCCCTCTCCAAATACCGGGCTGGTGCCAGGTGCGTGGATGGCAATCTGCGTGATGGTCAATAGGCGCGGAATCGGCTTCATGCTCTGGCTCCTAGTCCTGAAAATACCCCGCCCGCGTGGTGCGAGGTGTCGCGGTTTCGCAGGCGACGAATCAGCGTGATTGAGACGCCACGCAGAGCGGCTTCATCAGCGCAAGTCGTGGCGGCCGACAGTACGGCGGGCAGGTCGGCTGCTGCAATCTTGCCGTAGCGTGCCCGCTTGGTCGCCGTCATCTTGGCCACCAGGATTGCCTTTGCGCTACCCGTATTCACGATCTTTGACATCCCGTGCATGTGCTGCTTGAGGCTCAGGCGCTGGGCATGTGCATGGGCCACGCAGCGGGGATTTCCGCAAATGTGGCCCCACAGGCCCATTGGTGCGCGTCCGGCCTCTTCGGCCAGCGCCATCGGGTCACCGGCCAGCAGCGCAACCAACCGGCGCACGCTGCACATGCGGCCGTTGTGCGAAACATTGGGGATGCCCTGCGTATTGGTGTAACCCGTCCATATCAGGCAGTCGGCGTCTTCACGCAGTCGCGGGGCCAGGGTCGCCATGGTGTGCTGGATCTGCTTCTTCATGCGGCCTCCAGATAGCCCAGGTCGCGCATCGCCGCGCGCCGGTTTTGTGCGGCCCAGCGCAGCAGCGTGGCGTGCCAGTCGGGCCGGTGGCGCTGGGTGCGGGCTTGTGCCAGGTACACCCGGGCCATGTAAATCGCGTCCACGCCGAGGTTGCTGCGTTTGCGTGGTTTGGTCACAGCAACCCCTCCCGCACCGCGCGCGGCTCCACCAGCCGGCTGCCGATCCGGCTGGGAAGCCGAAACGCGTCCATCGCGCCGTGCCGTCCCTGGTAAGGCTTCAGCTCTGCGCCGGAGTACGCGCCCCGGCTGGTGGCATTGGTCACCGTGACCGAGGGCGTTACCACCGCGCGGCTGGTCAGCTTGCGGGCGGTCATGCGGCCACCCCGGCGCGCACCGTGCGCATCACCCCGAGCCACACGCCCACCGGCATCGTCCAGACGCCGGTTGACATGGCAATGTGGCGCTCCAGCTGGGCGCCTTTGCTGTCCTCCCAGCCGTCCATGAGGGCCACGCCGTCGCAGGCCAGCAGCATCGGGATGTCGGCGCGCATGTGCTGACTCCAGGGTGCGTCCTTTGGCAACCCGTTGTCGGCCGGGCTGACCACGTCAAAGCCCGCAGCGCGCAGCTTGGCGGCTGTGGCCGCAAAAGCCGGGTAATTGAAATCAGGCAATCCCGTCATGGGGCAGGCGAGGTAGATCTTCATTCCGTCACCTCGCCCAGCTTGCGTGCGTAGTGCAGCGCTTTGTCCGCATCGTCCAGGGCGCCGTCTTTGTGCCCTGCACGCATCGAATACTTGATGATGTTTCCCTTCAAAAACCCCCGGAATTCTTCAGGCGACAGCACCGCCTGCATCACGGCCCAGGGTTGCATGGGCATGTCTTTGTAATGGCTGCCGCCGACTTGTACGGAATCGGCGCCGGTGTTGTTTTGGCTGGGTGACTTGAGCATGTTTAGTCCTGTATTGATAGCAGCTAATGACCATTCGACACTGGGCTTATGCCAACTTGGCGGACAAATAACCCGCCAGCATGCCTAGCACGACCAAGGCGGCCAGCACGCACGCCCACCTCAGAAAAAAAAGGCCGATCGCATCCGTGCGGCTGTTGGTGTTGCGGCTTGCGGGCTTGGGACCAGAAGGCGTGGTGCTCTGGGGGTCGGTGCCGTCGCTGTTGGCCGTGCGCAGCGTGGCGCAGGCATCGCGGCAGGTGTAGGGCGTGGGGCATAGCTGGCGGCCCTGGGCGCAGTGGTAGCTCTGGCAGGTCATGCGGGCACGACCTTGCTCACGTACCCGCCGGACAGCGTGCGCACCCGCTCTGTGGTGCTTGGCTTGGGGATGACAAAGCCCGCATGCTCCGGCCGGGTAGCCAGAATCTTGGCCGCCTTCGCGCCAGGCTGCTTTGCGAGGTGCGGCATGGTGCCGCCTTCGTGGCCAAAGGCTTTGTGACTGGTGCGCCCGCCCAGGTTTCGCGGTGGTGCGCTGGGCTGGATGCCGGCATTCAGCGGGCGCGGGTCCATGCCGGCTGTGCGCCAGTTGAATGGCGTGTGCAGGCTCTTGATGACGGCCGTTCCGGGCCAGGTCTTCGGGCAGGTCTTGGCGGTGCTCATGCGGTGGGCTCCTGGGGTGGGGTGGTGGGCTGGCTGGTGGACGAAGGCCAGGAAGTTGAAATTTTCTGGGCCAGACATGAGGTAAGCGAGATGGATGCAGCCGTGGTGGCGTAATGAGAGATGGGTAACGCAGTCTCCAATTCAGCAGCTTCGCAAAGCCCAAAGGACGATGAGCACCCGGACCCCTCATCCAGAACCCGGAACATGTCGTACTTCGTTCCGCCCCGCTGGGTCTTGCTCCACTCCACGACCTGCCGCACGTTGCCGCGCTCATAAGCGCCGTCGTTGGTGCCTGGAGATGCAAAAAACGTCGCGCTCGAACGCTGGCTGGCTTGCCCGCAAATAAACTCCCACTCTGCGATGCGCTCGATGTGCTGAGGAAAACGCTTGCTGATATTCAGGATTTCGTCCTTGCCGGAATTGATGCAAGGCATGCATCCGACTCGGTTTGCGCCCATCATGTAAAGCGGGTTCGGCTTCAGCCCAGCGGCCCGGTGCGCGTCAAACACATCCAGGGCCGTCCACCGCAGAATTGGACGGTAGGTGTAGAGCCCCCCCCCCGTTGACCTCGAACGACTTGACGCAGGCGCCGCTGCCTTGAAGCCTTGTGCGGCGCGAGTGACTTTCGTCAAGACGGATGCCCTGCCAGCTCCAGACAGCGCCATGCTGCTCGATCAGCTCCAGTGCGTACTCCACAAGCGGCTCGGTCTTCAGGTATTGCGTGCAAAACTGCGCGCGGCGTGAAGGGAAGCGGCCTTTAATGATGCACAGATCGAGGTATGGGTTTCCGGTTGGGCCCGTGTCGAAGACCGCCAGGGCTCTGGAAACGACATCATCCGGGACGCCCTTCAACGGCCACTTTGCCCTGATGTACTCGCGCTTGCGCGCCCACCAAGCGCTGAAATCCTGCTTGATACTGTGGATGTGGACGCCGGTTGCCTGCTCTAAGTAGGCGACATATTCGTAGACGGCCTCGTGCTCATTTCCCGTATCAGCAAAAACCCCCATCACGGCGTCATGCCCATGCTGCTCCAGCGCCATTGCCAGTGTTGCGGTGCTGTCTTTCCCGCCACTCACGCTTACAAGATGCTTCATTCTGCTTGTGGGCATTACCGCCCCCCTGACGCCACCGCAACCGCCACGCGGCCCCGGTGGTCGGTGCAGACCAGCGTGCCGTCGTCGCTCCACCTGTAGCCGGCGTTGCCGTGCGTCTTGGCGCAAAGCTGGGCGGC
>ERZ1034365.991-NODE-991-length-15077-cov-6.767200_pt1 | contig 15077 bp, 12 predicted proteins | sample MGYA00520615_ERZ1034365 | MGnify/ENA primary metagenome ERZ1034365 (study PRJEB33736, sample SAMEA104284505) | Azolla filiculoides | biome: Urban; feature: Water surface; material: Ditch water | place: Netherlands | collected 2015-10-28 | depth 0-0.1 m ... | reverse complement strand
AATTCCAAACTTTCAATCGACCGTCTATGCGGGTATCCATGACTAGCGCATTATGAAATCAATGTCATAAATTATCACATGTCATGACTGTGTGGGTGCTTGGGGGTAGAGACGTGTTAACTAGGTAATGGCGTTGGGGTGTAGCCATTTCGTAGCTACGTCCCGTTAAATCAGGGCTTCAATGGCCTTTCTAGGGCTGCTCCAGAGGTTGGCGAGAATTGCAAGGTGCTGATTTATAAAGAGTCAGCTAATGGCTAGTGATTCTGTTAATCCGTAGGTCCCTGGTTCGAGCCCAGGTCGGGGAGCCAGAAAACACATCAGAAAGCCCAGCCAATTTGGTTGGGCTTTTTGTTTTCCGGCAGAGAATCCTATCGATTGGGATCAAGCCAGGAATGCCTGCCTTGACCATCCAGTCTTACGCAAAATCACCGCAGTTTGCGCAGTTCCTCGGCAAACATCTGGCGGGAGGCATCGAGCATGTCGCCGCTGCGCCGGTAATAGGTATCCAGGTCGAACTGGCCCGCTCCGCGGTTGTAAGAATCCTTTTGCGTGGTTTCAACCGCCATGCCGGTGGCGCTGAAGGTCTGGGTGCTGACCTGCCCCTTGACTGTGGATGTTTCCGCAATCAGTCGCACATCCGATACCAGAGGCTGCTTGAGCTTGACGAACATGAGTTCGGGCTGGGTTGTGCTGATGAAGCGGTAGGAGGTGTTGTTGGCGTGCAGATGGTGCAGGTTGGCACCACGGGTCGATGCCACCGAGAGGAAACTGCTGCCTGAAGTTTTCAGCGCAGCAAAATCGACCACCATGTTGACCGATACCAGATGCACCTCCTGGTTGAGGTCGTAAGTCATCATGATTTCCTTCAGGCGGGTGTTGGTACCGAAGGTAAAGCCCAGTCCCTTCAGGAAATCGGCCCGGTTGGGGTTGTCCATGTAGAGTGGCATGCCGGTTGGGGCAATGAAAACAGACTGTGAATCCTTGGTATCGGTCAGCCAGGGTGAGGCATGTTGCGCGGGGGCCAGTTCGGCATAGTTCTTGGTTGCTTTGAGTCGCTCAAACGGCACCACTTCGATGCCCATCGAGGCGAAATCCTCGGCAGTCTGGGCATATAGCTTGTCAACTAGCTGCTGCAGGCGAGCCACGTCGGGCGGCGGGATTTTCATCGACTTGGTGGCGTCACGCGCTGTGCCACCTTGATACTGGCTGCCACCCATGGCCGAAACCTCCTTGAACAAGGCGAATTCGACACTGAAATTGACGATGCCAACCTTCTTGATACTCTTGAAATTACTGCCTCGCACGGCTTCCACATACTGTGCTGACTGACTGGCCGCCGGCGCTTCAAAGCGATAGGGCGGGAATTTCTTGCTGGTGTCGTCTTCGAAATCGGCGTCACTCTTCGCATCGGCCTTGGCCTTGCCGTCGCTGATCGCTTTGGAGAGGTCGGTAATCGCGTCGAAAAGCCCGGCCTGCACTGGAAGCGAGATGGCGAGCAGCAGCATGGCGGCAATCCGTGGAAACGCAAATCGATTTGATCGGCTTACCCAAGCGCCGGAGAGTGGGCTGAGAAACGCTTGAAACATAGTCATGGCTCCTGTGGGGTGGTTACATTTCGTCGTTCTGGTGCGTCCTTTGACACATTTTTTCATAAATTTCCGGCGCCGGGATAGGTCCCGCCCAAGTCATTGAATTTTCCGCCGCAAGAAACTTTCCGGAATTTTGATGTCTCTACTTGTTGGGCGCCTGTCGTGCGTTGATAATCGCCGACCAGACAGTAACTTACCTTTTGTCGGCCATCCAAGAATCGTCCACCATGCAGAATGAGACACTCAGGCAGGAAATGACGCCAGCCGGTCTTGCCGATTTCACACCTCACGTGACGCCACCGGCAGCGGGGCATCGCGAAGGCACGCTGCTCGACAAATACGGGCGGCGGATTTCCTATGTGCGGCTGTCGATCACCGACCGCTGCGATTTCCGCTGCACCTACTGCATGGCCGAGGAAATGACTTTTTTGCCGCGCCATGCGGTGATGAGTCTGGAAGAATGCCTGCGCGTGGCGACGGTGTTTGTCGGCCTGGGCGTCAGCAAGCTGCGGATTACTGGTGGCGAGCCGCTGGTGCGCAAGGATGCGATGTGGCTGATCGAGCGCCTCGGCGCCCTGCCCGGCCTCGACAATCTGGTGCTGACGACGAACGGATCACAGCTCGACCGCTTTGCTGGGCCCTTGAAGGCGGCTGGCGTCAAGCGCATCAACATCAGCCTGGATACCCTTAACCCGGATCGCTTCCGCAAGATCACCCGAATCGGCGATCTGGCCAAGGTGCTGCGCGGCATCGAGGCAGCCCGTCAAGCCGGGTTCCGTCGAACCAAGCTCAACGCCGTCATGATGCGCGGCACTAATGATGACGAATTCGTCGATCTGGTCAAATTCGCCGTCGATAACGAACTGGATATTTCGTTTATCGAAGAAATGCCGCTGGGCGAGATCCACGGGCGCAGCAACACCTATATCTCGTCGGAAGAAACGCGGGCGCTGCTGGCGCAGCATGTCGAGCTCATTCCATCGACCGAGGACTCCGGTGGCCCGGCGCGTTACTGGCGCATTCCGGGCAGCGAATCCCGCGTCGGCTTCATTTCGCCACACAGTCACAATTTCTGCGATACCTGCAACCGCGTCCGGATTACCGCCAAGGGCGAGCTTTACCCCTGCCTAGGCCAGAACGATGCGGCCAATCTGCTACCTGCCTTGCGGGCTGGCGACGACGATGCGCCTTTGCGCCAGGCGATTATCGACAGCATGGGCATCAAGCCCTACGGCCATGACTTTACCCAGCAGATGGATGCACCCCAGGTCGTCCGCTTCATGTCGATGACCGGCGGCTGATTCCCGGGCTAACAGCCGCAATTGGCCAGCGACAGACACAAAAAAGGCGATCCGCAGATCGCCTTTTTTACGTTGGGCCAGCTTACAGGCCGCGAACCGCGCGCTTGCGCTCGATTTCGGTCAGGTAACGCTTGCGCAGACGAATCGACTTCGGCGTCAGTTCGACCAGTTCGTCTTCCTCGATGAACTCGACGGCGGCTTCCAGGCTGAGCTGGACGGCCGGCACGAGACGAACGGCTTCGTCGGTACCGGAGGCACGGACGTTGGTCAGCTGCTTGCCCTTGATCGGGTTGACCACGAGGTCGTTTTCACGGCTGTGGATACCGATGATCATGCCTTCGTACAGCTTGTCGCCCGGCACCACGAACATGCGGCCGCGATCCTGCAGCTTCCACAATGCGTAGGCGACGGCTTCGCCGTTGTCCTGGGAGATCAGCACGCCATTACGGCGCTCGGCAACGGTGCCGTCCTTGACCGGGGCGTATTCGTCGAAGACGTGGCTCATCAGGCCATTGCCGCGCGTCAGGTTCATGAATTCGCCCTGGAAGCCGATCAGGCCACGGGCCGGAATACGGTATTCGATACGGACGCGACCGCGACCGTCCGGCACCATGTCCGTCAGGTCGCCCTTGCGCATGCCGAGGCTTTCCATGACGCCACCCTGGGTGTCTTCTTCGACGTCAACCGTCAGCAGCTCATACGGCTCGCACTCGACGCCGTTGATCGTCTTCTTGACGACGCGCGGACGACCGACGGCCAGTTCATAGCCTTCGCGACGCATGTTTTCGAGCAGGATGCCGAGGTGCAGTTCGCCACGACCCGAAACGTCGAACACGTCGCCGTTACCGGTGTCATGAACGCGCAGGGCCATATTGGTCAGCAGTTCTTTGTGCAGACGGTCACGGATCTGGCGGCTGGTGACGAACTTGCCTTCAGTACCGGCCAGCGGGCTGGTGTTGACCATGAACTGCATGGACAGGGTCGGCTCGTCGATCTTGAGCAGCGGCAGGGATTCCGGATTTTCCGGATCGGTCACGGTACAGCCAAGCACGAGGTCTTCGATACCGGTGATCTGGACGATGTCGCCAGCGTGGCCTTCTTCCAGTTCGATCTTGTTCAGGCCCTTGTAGCCGAAAACCTGACCAATCTTGGCCTTGATCGGGGTGCGCTCGTGTTCGGCGGCTTCCTCTTCGGTACCGAACATGACCAGCACGTTCTGACCGGTCTTGACCTTGCCGCGATTGATCTTGCCAACGCCGATACGACCAACGTAGGAAGAGTAATCGAGGGCGGTAATCTGCAGTTGCAGCGGCGCTTCGATATCGGTATCCGGAGCCGGCACGTGGCGCAGGATGGTATCGAACAGCGGAATCATGTTTTCGCGCGGCTGGTCGAGTTCCATGGCTGCCCAGCCGTTGAGGCCGGAAGCGTAGACAATCGGGAAATCCAGTTGTTCGTCGGTGGCACCGAGCTTGTCGAACAAGTCGAATGTCAGATTGACGGCCTGATCGGGATCGGCACCGTCGCGGTCAACCTTGTTGACCAGAACGATGGGGCGCAGGCCGAGGGCCAATGCCTTCTTGGTGACGAAACGGGTCTGCGGCATCGGGCCTTCAGCGGCATCGACCAGAAGAACGACGCCATCGACCATGCCCAGCACGCGCTCGACTTCACCACCGAAGTCCGCGTGTCCCGGCGTATCGACGATGTTGATGTGCACGCCCTGGTATTCAACGGCGGTGTTCTTGGAAAGAATCGTGATGCCACGTTCTTTTTCCAGGTCGTTGGAGTCCATGACGCACTCGACCAGTTGCTGGTGAGCGGCAAAGGTGCCGGACTGGCGGAGCAGTTGGTCGACGAGGGTGGTTTTACCGTGGTCAACGTGGGCGATGATGGCGATGTTGCGGATCGGGCGAGCGGACATGGGAAGGCCTGAAAAATCAAAGCGGTGATTCTATCACTGATGGTGCGCCGCAACATCCCCGAGCGCGTTTTTATCCGTCTTTATTACGCATGAAATCGGCAGTATTGAAGAAATTGTGCAGCAGCACCTTGCGGATATCCTCACTCAGACCGACATCCTCCATGGCCAGCGCCATGCAGGCCACCCATTGATCGCGCTCGCGGACGCCAATGGTAAACGGCATGTGGCGGGCGCGCAGACGGGGGTGGCCATAGTTTTCAACAAACAAATCGGGGCCGCCCATCCAGCCAGACAGGAACATGAACAGCTTTTCCTGCGACCCGGCCAGGCTCTCCGGATGAATCGCCCGCAATTCGGCAAATTGCGGAACGCTGTCCATCAGTTCGTAAAACCGGGCGGTCAATCGGGAAACGGTGGCTTCGCCGCCGATTTTTTCGTAGGTGGTTGTGGTGCTGGTGTTTTCCATGGATGTTTCCGACATCGTGATTTAAGGTTTTCGTCCCGACGGGCGAGCGCGTTGCGGCATCGCCGCCTTGCCCGGCCGGGCTACTGGCTGTCCGGGCTGACGCGTTGGGCGCTGGGCAGGGCGTGGCGCGCTACCGGGTTTCTGGATTTTGGAGGCGTGCTCCGACGTTCCGAAGGTCTTGCCGGGAACGCCGGCCGGCTGCCAGGCTGGAATCAATTGTTTCTTGCCATTACCGATAAGGTCGGCGCGGCCCATTTCTTTCAGCGCCTCGCGCAGCAAGGGCCAGTTGACCGGGTCGTGGTAACGCAGGAAAGCCTTGTGCAACTTGCGCTGACGGCCATTGCGCACGGTCCCTACCTGTTCGCTACTGCGCGTCACCTTGCGTAGCGGATTGCGTTCGCTGTGATACATCGTCGTCGCCATCGCCATCGGCGTCGGGATGAAGGTCTGCACCTGGTCGAGGCGGAAGTTGTTCTTTTTCAGCCACAAAGCCAGGTTGAGCATGTCCTCGTCTTCCGTTCCCGGATGGGCGGCAATGAAATAGGGAATCAGGTACTGCTCCTTGCCGGCCTCGCGGGAGAAACGGTCGAACAACTGCTTGAAGCGGTCGTAGCTGCCGATGCCCGGCTTCATCATCTTGGAGAGAGGCCGTTCCTCGGTATGTTCCGGGGCGATCTTGAGGTAGCCGCCGACGTGGTGGGTGACCAGCTCCTTGATGTACTCGGGCGAACGCACGGCGAGGTCGTAGCGCAAGCCGGAACCGATCAGCACCTTCTTCACGCCTTTGAGTTCGCGGGCCTTGCGATAGAGCGAAATGAGCTTGCTGTGATCGGTATTCATGTTCTCGCAGATGTCCGGATAGACACAGGAGAGGCGACGGCAGGCCGACTCGATCTTGGGGTCCTTGCAGGTCAGGTGGAACATGTTGGCGGTCGGCCCGCCGAGGTCGGAGACCACGCCGGTGAAGCCTGGCGTCTTGTCGCGCATTTCCTCGATTTCGCGGATGACCGAGTCTTCCGAACGGCTCTGGATGATGCGCCCCTCGTGCTCGGTGATCGAGCAGAAGGTGCAGCCACCAAAACAGCCGCGCATGATATTGACCGAGAAGCGGATCATCTCCCAGGCCGGAATCTTCGCCTCGCCATAGGACGGGTGCGGCCGGCGGGCATACGGCAGTTCGTAAACCGCATCGAGTTCTTCGGTGCTCAGCGGAATGGGTGGCGGATTCAGCCAGACATCGCGCTCGCCATGCGCCTGAACGAGCGCCCGCGCATTGCCGGGGTTGGACTCGAGGTGGAAGGTACGCGAAGCATGGGCATAGAGCACCGGATCGTCCTTGACCTGCTCGTAGGACGGCAGGCGAATGACCGTGTGGGCGCGACGCTCCCGGCGACCGGCCAGCCTCTCCTCACGGGACACGATACGCACTGCGTGCTCCCCGGGCGCGCTCGGCGTGGTGGCGGATTGACCTGGAGTACTGCTATCCATCGCATAGGGATCGGTATGCCTGACCAGCGGTCCCGGCGTATCGACCGAGGTCGAATCCATGGCATCCCAATCGTCCGACGGCAGCCAGCCGGAGGGCACCATGAAGGCCGTGCCGCGCAGGTCGCGAATGTCGCTGACCTTTTCGCCCCTGGCGATGCGATGGGCGAATTCGACAATAGCCCGCTCGGCATTGCCAAAAAACAGCATGTCGGCCTTGGAATCGGGCAGTACCGAGCGACGGACCTTGTCCGACCAGTAATCGTAATGGGCGATGCGGCGCAGGCTGGCCTCGATCGAACCGGCAATCACGATGCTGCCGGGAAAGGCTTCGCGACAACGCTGGGCATAGACCGTCACCGAGCGGTCCGGCCGCTTGTTCGGCTCGCCGTTGGGCGTGTAGGCATCGTCGGAACGGATCTTGCGGTCGGCCGTATAGCGATTGACCATGGAATCCATGTTGCCGGCGGTGACACCGAAGAACAGGTTCGGTTTGCCCAGCTTCTTGAAATCAGCGGCGGAATTCCAGTCCGGCTGGCAAACGATGCCAACGCGGAAGCCCTGTGCTTCAAGCAAGCGCCCGATCAGCGCCATGCCGAAACTGGGATGGTCGATATAGGCATCGCCGGTAACGAGAATGATGTCGCAGGAGTCCCAGCCCAGTGCATCCATTTCGGCGCGAGACATGGGCAGGAAGGGTGCCGGGCCGAAGCGATGCGCCCAGAATTTGCGATGACCGAAGAGCGGACGGGTGACTTGCTGATTTGAATCCATGCAATATTTTACCTGAGAGCGTTTGGTGACGTGGCATACTTGCCTTTTGTCATAGAATCCTCCTTACGCGATGATGACACTTCCCACCCGCGAACAGGCTGGTGTGCTGATCGTTTCCGTCGGCGGTCGCATAGACCACACGGCGAGCGAAGAGTTCACAAAAGCGCTGGATCCCCTGCTCGATCGCTGCACCCAGGGAGCGGCTCCCCTCCTCCTCGATTTCTCCGGGGTCGAATACATCAGCAGTGCCGGACTGCGTGTCCTCATGATGGCTTCCCGGCGAGCCAAGGGACAAATGGGCGTATTCGCCATAGCCGCGCTGCAACCCTTGGTCCAGGAAGTCTTTGCAATCACGCGCTTCAACCTGATCGTTCCGTGTTACGCCAGCATCGAATCAGCCTGCAAGGTGCTGGGATCATGAAACAGGTTGTTTTCTGGGGAACGCGGGGTTCGCTACCGGTTTCCCTCACCCACCGCGACATTCGCGAAAAGCTCGTCGCCGCCTTGACAGCCGCGAACGGAAAATCCTTCAAGACCCGCCCTGCCCTTGATGAATTCATCGACCGACTCCCTTTTTCGGTAGCCGGCACTTTTGGCGGCAACTCATCGTGCGTCGAAATCGTCACCGACAGCAACGACCATTTCATCTGCGACATGGGTAGCGGCGCCCGCCCCCTCGGCCAGGCAAAGATTGCCCGCTTCGGCACCCCCAATCCGCAGACGTACCACATCTTCCTATCCCATCTGCATTGGGATCACCTCATGGGTTTCCCGTACTTCGCACCCATGTACATCGCCGGGAACCGCATCGTTATTCACGGTTGCCATCCGGACCTTGAACAGGCTGTCCGCCAGCAGATGCAGTCGCCCAACTTCCCGGTCGATTACGCCCAGGCCGGTGCGAAAATCGAATTCGACCTCATGCAGCCGGACGAAGCGCACTACATCTCCGGCCTCAATGTGACACCGAAACACCAGCGGCATGCCGGCGACTCCTATGGCTATCGCTTCGAGAGCCTAGACAGAACCATCGTCTATTCCACCGACTCCGAACACCAGCTTGATAACCCGACCGAATACGCGACGTTCAGCCAGTTTTTCCGCAAGGCCGACCTGGTCATCTTCGACGCCATGTACTCCTTGGCCGAGGCTGTCTCGGTCAAGGCCGACTGGGGACATTCGAGCAACATGGTGGGCGTTGAGCTCTGTCAGGCGGCAGAGGCCAGGCGGCTGGCCCTGTTTCACCACGAACCGGTGCACGACGACAAGCAGCTTTCCCGACTGGTCGCCGAAACCCGACGGCTCGAACAGATCACCCGGGGCAGCCGGGCGCCGCTTGAGATCATCTCCGCCTACGACGGCTTGACTATCGACCTGTGAAGCGCCTGTCCGGCCTGCTCCTTGCCCTTATCCAGCGCGGACGCGGCAGGGCTTTTCCCCTGCTTCTGCTAATTGCCGGCCTGCTCGTACTAAACAGTATCGAACAGACGCCGTTGCTGGCCTTGCGGGAAGCCCTCTTCGACCAGTACCAGCGGCAGATGCCGCGAGAACGCAGCAGCGAGCCGGTCATCGTTGTCGGCATTGATAGCCAGAGCCTGGTCAAGCATGGCCAATGGCCGTGGTCGCGTGACCTGATCGCTCAACTTGTCACCCGCATTCAGGCCGGCAAGCCGCTGGCCCTGGGCATCGACATCGTTTTTGCCGAGCCCGACCGCTACAGTCCCCAAGCCCTGACAACGCGCTATCCGGGTTTGCCGCCGGAGGCGCTGGCCACGTTACCCGATCCCGACCGCCAGCTTGCCCGCGCCCTGAGCGGCCAGCCGGTCGTCCTCGCGGTTGTCGGGCTGAGCAAGGCCCTGCCCGGATCGAAGCAACCGGCCCGCCCATTGCCCGCACTGAATGCCGGCGCCGGGCTGGAGCAGCATCTGCCCCGCTATCAAGGCGCGCTGGCCAGCCAGGCTATCCTTGAACAATCAGCCGCCGGCGAAGGCCTGATCAACGCCAGCCAGGGGCAGTTCCAGGCGGACAGCGAACGTGGCGTGCTGCGCCGTGTACCGACGCTGGGCACCATCAGCCAGTTGCCCTTCCTGTCGCTGCCCCTCGAAATGGTGCGACAGGCATTGGGCGACGGCATTGTCGTGCCGGAAAGCAGCGGCCAGGGGATGAGCGCAATCCGTATCGGCGACTATCGGCTACCCACCCAGGGCAATGGAGAAGTGCTCCTGCATTTCGGGCATGCCACATCCAATTACTACCTCTCGGCTGCCGACGTCCTGGCCGGTGTGCATCCCCCCGAGACATTCGCCCAGCGCTTCGTCATCATCGGCTTCAACAGTACCGGGCTGCAGGACCGGATCATCACGCCGCTCGGCGAAAGCCTGCCCGGCATCGACATCCACGCCCAGGTCATCGAAAGCCTGCTCGACAGCCGGGCCTTGCAGCGCCCTGACTGGATGCCGCGTCTGGAAAGCATCACGCTGCTGTTGGGCGGGCTACTGCTCATTGCGACCATCCCCGTGCTCCGGCCGCGCTACGCCGTCATGAGCTTTGCCGCATTGAGCCTGATCCTGATGGGCGGCGGCTACCTCGCATTCTTCATCAGTTACTGGCTATTCGACGGCTTGTCCCAGGCGCTGCTGCTGGCCCCGGTTTTCATCCTCCTCCTGGGCAATACCCTGATTGCTGCCGACAGCCGGCGCCGCGAAGCCGAACGGGAGCTCCAGCTGAGCCGCGAAGCCGCCGCCCGGGATGCCGGCGAACTCGACGCGGCACGGCGCATCCAGATGGGCCTGTTGCCCGACCCGGCAAGCATCTTTGCCGATGAAAAACGCTTCTCCATCGCCGCCCTCCTCGAGCCGGCCCGGGCGGTCGGTGGCGATTATTACGACTGCTTCATGCTTGATGAGCAACGGCTCTGCGTGGCCATCGGCGACGTCTCCGGCAAGGGTGTGCCGGCCAGCCTGTTCATGGCCATCTCGAAGACGCTGACCGGCACATTGATGCGGCGACAAGCCGATCCCGGCCTTGCCCTGCGCGACATTGAATGCGAGCTGAACCGGGAAAACAGCGAATATCTTTTCGTCACCGCCTTTGTCGGCGTGCTGAATCTGGTATCGGGCGAGTTCAAATACGTCTGCGCCGGCCACGATGCGCCCATCCTGCTACGCGATGGCCAGGTGTCGCGGATCGATACCACAGCGACCGCCGGCCCGCCGCTCTGTGCCCTCGGCAACTATCCGTACAGCGCCGATCGCTTGCAACTGCGGCCGGGCGACCGGATTTGCCTGTTCACCGATGGCGTCAGCGAGGCCACCAACGGAAGCGAAATGTTTGGTTCTGTCCGTCTCGAATCGGCAATCCTGAAGGCGGACAAAGCCGATGTACACCTTGCAGCCCGGGCTCTGCGCGATGCCGTGCGCAACTTCGAAGCGGGCCACCCGCCGGCCGATGACCTGACCTTGCTAGTTCTGCAGTGGCACGCTCAAACGGCTAGCGAACGCTGATTTCAACCCGCCGGTTTTTCGGCTCATCGACTTCGTCGTCAGTCGCCACCAGCGGATCGCGTTCACCACGTCCGACCGCTTCCAGTTTACCGGCCGCAACACCAGCCTCGATCAGCACATCACGCAGGCCTTCGGCGCGTTTCAGGGAAAGCCGGTCGTTCGCCTCAACGCTGCCGACGCGGTCGGTATGACCAATGACCATGACTTCGGAGGCCGGACGATCAGCGATTTCCTGGCGGATACCGGCGAGCGCCGCCTGCGACCCGGGCGTCAGGACATTGCCACCGGTTTCAAAATAAAGCACGTAGCTGGTCGGCCGGGGCGGTTGCGCGGCCAGCGCCTCGCCAAAACGCGCCTGGACATCCTCGACGGAAGACTGATAGCGCGTTTTGCCACCCACGCTGCGCATGGTTGCGGCATAGGGATTGTCGAGAGCGACCTCGCCGCCAGCATCGCGCACGACAACAGCGCCTGGCCGGCCATCGGCCGACGGCAGCAGGACGAAACGTTCGCTGGCGCAGCCAGCCAGCATCAGGAGCGCGAGCAGCGCCAGGGAAACATGGGACTTATTCATCGCTGCCGCCCACAACCTCGACGACAAACTCGGTGCCACGCACACCCAACACCGACGTCGGCGTATGGAAATCGACCGATTCGGGCGTCCGTTTGGCGATCTTGCCCGAGGCGACAGAGAGCGTCCCCTTGCGAATCCCGATGGACATGCTGCCATCCTGCGTCGTCTGGTCGTAGGCAAATTTATCGATGACGATGAGCGAATGGGGGCCCGCCGAGAGCAAGGTGTTGTCGCGCAGCGTGACACCCACCGACGACTCCTTGCCGGTGCGAACCCGGTCAGCGATTTCGACCTGACTGCCGACGGTAGCCGGCATTTTCTTCCCGTCGCGTTCGATGCTGACCGAACCCTTGACCACCTTGATCGTGCCGGCCGGTTCGGCCGCCTGGGCGGAGCAGGCCAGCAATACGCAAAGCGCGGCCCAATGTGCTTTAATCATGGTGAACCCCTTGAAAACTCGATGACTCACAATTCTACGGACATTCTTGTCAGCGCGCGCTATTCGGAGCTACCCGGACTACTCGCGCGCATGGCTGAGCAGGCAACACGTCTCGGCGTCGCCTACGATGCGGCCTTGCGCCTGCAACTGGTGGCCGAAGAACTCTTCGTGAACACGATCACCCACGGCCATCAGGGTGAAAGCGAGCACAAGGTCGGCCTCACGCTGGTGCGCCAAGACGAGGTTCTGACCCTGCGCTACGACGACGATGCGCCGCTTTTCGACATCACCCAATCAGAACAAAAAGCAGCCTCGCCCGCCGCCATCGGCGGCTTGGGCATAGACTTGATCCGGGGCATGAGCAAAGCGGTTCGCTTCCGGCGGCAGGGCCTGCGCAATGTGACGGAGATCGATTTTTAGTCTCAGGCGCCGTGTCGCAAGGCCAGCAAGGGTGGCGTCGCAATCAACTGGCGGACAGCCAGCCAGCCGATGAGCACCGCCAGCAAGCCGCCGCCGACCGTCGACAAGACCGGCAGCCAGAAACCAAACGAGAGTTCAAGCTGAAACGCCTGCTGGCCAATGATGTAGCCGAGCAGCATGGCGCCGATGGCGGCCATCAGCCCGGCCAGGCCGCCGACCACGCCGAGTTCGACCAGCATGGCCTGGCGCAGTTGCGCGCGCTGGGCGCCCAGCGCGCGCATGACGGCCAGTTCGTGGCGCCGTTCGTCAAAGCTGATCAATAAGGCCGAATAGAGCACGATGCCACCGGCCAGCAGGGCAAAGACAAAGACAAACTGCACGGCACCGGCCACCTGGCCAATGACGGACTGCAACTGGCGCAGGATGGCGCCAACATCGATCATGGTCAGGCCGGGAAAACGTCGGGCCAGTTCAGACGCCGCATCAGCCCGTTCGACGGGCAGATGGAAACTGGTGATGTAGCTGGCCGGCGCATCGTCGATGACGCCGGGCGGCGTCAGCACGAAGAAATTGACCCGCATCGAATCCCAGGCCAGCTTGCGCAGGCTGCTCGTCCGCACCCGCTTCTCGACGCCGGCGACCATGAACACCAGTTCGTCGCCCAGCTGGATGCCCAGCGTTTTGGCCAGGCCCTCCTCGACCGAAGCCAGGCCCTGCCCGGCCTCTTCGGGCCCGAACCAGCGGCCTGCCGTCACCCGGTTGCCGGCCGGCAGCACGCTTTGCCACGACAGGTTGAACTCCCGCTCGATCAGGCGCTGGGCACGTTCATCGTCGGGGAAACTGGCCGGGCTGACCTCCCGCCCGGCGATTTTGATCAGCCGGGCGCGAACCATGGGCAACAGCTCGGCCTCGATGCCGCTGGCGCGCAACAAGGCGGCCACTGGCTCCCGCTGATCGGGCTGGATATTGATGACGAAACGGTTGGGCGCATCGGCCGGAACGGACTTTTGCCAGGCATCGAGCAACTCGGCCCGGATCACCGTCAGCAACAACATCGCCATGAGGCCGATGGCCAGCGCGACAATCTGCACGGCGCTCGACGAGGCATGGCGGGTCAGGCTGGCCAGCCCCTGGCGCCAGCCGAAGCCGGCGCCGCCACGCAGGCGGGCAATGACGGCAATCATCAGGCGGGCCATCATCCAGAAACTGCCGAGGGCCAGCATGAAGCCCACAACCGCCGAAACACCGAGACGGACATTGCCCGCCATGCCGATGATCAGCGCAGCCAGCAGAACGAGGCCGATGGCGTACGCCCCCAGGGACGAGGCTCGGGGCGGCCCGAGTTCGCGCCGCAGGACGCGCAGGGTGGGCACGCTGGCCAGTTGCATGAGTGGCGGGAAAGCGAAGCCGAAGAGCAGGACGGCTGCCACGCCAAAGCCGCCGACCAGCGGCCACCAGCCCGGCGCCGGGAGTTCAAGGACGAGCAGGCTGGATAGCCAATGGATCAAGACGAAATGTGCAGCATAGCCAGCAAGGCTGCCGAGACTGGCAGCGAGCCCGGCCAACCAAAGAAAAAGCCAGCCATGCAGGCGCAGCAGCCCGCCCTGGGTCATGCCCAGACAGCGCATGACGGCGCAGGCATCGAGATGGCGCTGCATGTAGCGGCGAGCCGCCATGGCCGTGGCGACGGCAGCGAGAACCACCGTCAATACTGTCGAGAGTGCCAAAAACCGCTCGGCCCTGTCCAGCGCGCCACGGATTTCCGGCCGGGCATTGCGGGTATCTTCGAGACGCTCGCCACGCGCCAGGCGTTCGCTCAGCCAGCTTTGATAGTCGGCGACGCGTTTTGCCTCGCCGGCCGCCAGCAGGCTGTAGCGAATGCGCGCGCCGGGCAGGATTAGCCCGGTTGCCGGCAAATCATCGACATGCATCATCAGACGCGGGGCCAGACTGAAGAAATTGACGCCCCGGTCCGGCTCACGGGTCAGGATGGCGGCAACCCGCAGTTGTTGCGTGCCGACCGTCACACGCCCGCCCGGTGCCACCTGAAGGGCTGCCGAGAGCCGTTCATCGAGCCAGACCGAACCCGGTTGCGGGCCGCCTTCGACAGGCAATCCCGGCTCGCCCGCCCGCTGGCTGGCTTCGAGCCGTCCGCGCAAGGGATAAGCCGGACTGACGGCCTTGATGTCAGCCAGTTGCGCCCCGCTTGCGCTGATGACCATGCTGGGAAATACCAGCGTTTGCGCCAGATTGAGGCCGCGTCGGCCAGCCTCGGCCGTGTAGTTATCGGGCAAAGCATGATCGGCAATCAGGATGAGGTCGCCACCCATCATCTGCCGGGCCTCGCGCTCCAGCGCCAGACGCACACGATCGGCAAAAAAACCGACCGCAGTCACGGCGGCTACGGCGATGGCGAGTGCGGCAAAAAGCAGCCTGAGCTCACCTGAACGCAACTCGCGACTGAGTGTGCGCCAGGCCAGCCCCGATTTCACGGCAGGGCCGACCAGCGGGCGCGAAACTCCTGGGGGGCCACCGCCTTGCCATGCAGGTGTCCCTGCAATTGCTGACAACCCAGCGCCGCCAGGAAATCCGATTGCTCGAT
>ERZ1034365.989-NODE-989-length-15091-cov-3.429399_pt1 | contig 15091 bp, 11 predicted proteins | sample MGYA00520615_ERZ1034365 | MGnify/ENA primary metagenome ERZ1034365 (study PRJEB33736, sample SAMEA104284505) | Azolla filiculoides | biome: Urban; feature: Water surface; material: Ditch water | place: Netherlands | collected 2015-10-28 | depth 0-0.1 m ... | reverse complement strand
CACATCGGCAGGGGCAAAACCCTGGTGTACGATGCCGCCATCGGCGTCTTGTATGCCACGCAACCATCCTGAGCAAGACTTAGCAAGAGGTGACAATGGAAGAGTATTTAAGCTTGGCGTTTCTGCTGCAGGTGCTGCAGATCATCGCCATCGACATCCTGCTTGGCGGTGACAACGCGGTCGTGATCGCGCTGGCCTGCCGCAAGCTGCCCGAGTCGCAGCGCAACAAGGGCATCGCCTGGGGCGTGGTCGGCGCGATCGGCCTGCGCATCGTGATGATCTTCTTCGCGCTGCAGCTGCTCGCGCTGCCGTTTCTGAAGATAGTCGGCGCCCTGCTGCTGCTGTGGATCGGCGTCAAGCTGCTGCAGTCCGAGGACGACGACCACGACAACGTCGAGGGCGCCACCACCTTGTTTGGCGCGATCAAGACCATCGTGATCGCCGACGCGGTCATGAGCCTGGACAACGTGATCGCCGTCGCCGGTGCCGCCCATGGCAACATGGGCCTGGTCGTGTTCGGCATCCTGTTCAGCATCCCGATCATCGTCTGGGGCAGCAAGTTCGTGCTGACGCTGATGGACCGCTTCCCGGTCGTGATCACGCTCGGCGCTGCCCTGCTGGGCTGGATTGCCGGCGGCATGTTCGTCACCGACGAATTCCTCAAGGATTACCTGAAGGATGCGCCTTCTTGGCTGCACTACGTCACCTCCGTCATCGGTGCGCTGTTCGTCGTCGTGGTTGGCAAGCTGATGGCTGCGCGCCAGGCGCCGGCCGAGCAGGCCCCGCTTGTGGACCTGGCCAAGAAAGATTGAGAGGACTCGTACATGACCAAGATCCTGATCCCCCTCGACGGTTCGGCTGCCGGCGCGCGCGCCATCGAGCAAGTGTTGCAGCGTGGTGCTGCCGGGCTCGAGCTGCATCTGCTCAATGTGCAGCTGCCGGTTGACGGCAATGTGCGCAGCTTCGTCAGCAGCGATGAGCTCAATGCCTACCACCGCGACGAAGGCCTGGCCGAACTCGCGGCTGCACGGGCCCAGCTCGACGCCGCCGGCGTCGCTTATCAGCAGCATGTGCTGGTCGGTCACCCGGCCGACCAGATCAGCCGCTTTGCGGCCGAGCAGGGCTTTGACGAGATCGTCATGGGCAGCCATGGCCGCACCAGCCTGCTGCAGCTGCTGATGGGTTCGGTCGCGGCCGAGGTCTCGGAACAGGCCAAGACCCGGGTCACGCTGGTCAAGTGATCGGAACGGCGGCGCTGCGACCCCAGCCCCAGCCGCTGGCATACTGGCCGCATGCCAACATTTGCTGCTGCCACGACCGACCGGGCCGCCCTCCTGCGCGTGCTCGACCAAGGGCCGGCCGTGCTCGTGTCGGTCAGCGCGACCCGGGGCTCGACCCCGCGCGAGGCCGGGGCCTGGATGGCGCTCGGCGCCGACCGGCTGCTCGGCAGCGTCGGCGGCGGACATCTCGAGCAGCAGGCGATTGTGGCGGCACGCGAACTGCTGCGGCAGGGCGGCACCTCCCCCTTGAACGGACAGGTCCGGCGCTATGCGCTCGGGCCCAGCCTGGGCCAATGCTGCGGCGGTAGCGCCGAGCTGCAATTCCATTACTTGGCCGATGCGGCCGCGGCCAGCCGGCTGACCGGGCTCGAGCCGATCCGCACTCCCGTCGCGATCTTCGGTGCCGGCCATGTCGGTCAGGCGCTGGTGCAGGCCTTGCTGCCGCTGCCTTTTTCCTTGCGCTGGATCGACAGCCGGGATGGCCTGTTTCCTGCCGGTCTGCCCGAGACGGTGCAGGCCGAGTCGTCAGATCCGGTCCAGCGCGTTTTGCCCGAGCTCGCGCCGGGCAGCCAGGTGCTGATCATGAGCTTCAGCCATGCCGAGGACTTCGAGCTGGTCGTGGCCTGTCTGCAGCGCCAGCGCGCCCGTGCCGACCTGCCTTTCATCGGCCTGATTGGTAGCCAGACCAAATGGGCCAGCTTTCGCCAGCGCCTGCTCGCCCGCGGCTTCGAGCCGCAGGATCTCGCGCAGATCACCTGTCCGATCGGTTTGCCCGGCATCGCGGGCAAGCAGCCGGCGGTGATAGCCGCCAGCGTTGCGGCCCAGCTGCTGCAGCTCGGCAGTGTCGCGGCTCCCCCCAGGTCCGACCCGGCTTGGCAGCCGCCCGCGCAGGCCGGTGCGTACGGACCCTGTATAAACAACTCTTCGGTTTTTTCGAAGATTTGACCCGGTCCGGACTGCTGGTTAGTTTCGCAGGGATTCGTTATCGTCAAGGATCTTGCCTGCCCAGGCTCACTCACCTACGGAAAAAAAAGATGGAATTCCTGTTCGACCCCAACATCTGGATCGCCTTCGCCATGCTGACCACGCTCGAGATCGTGCTCGGCGTGGACAACATCATCTTCATCTCGATCCTGGTCGGACGCCTGCCGCCCGAGCAGCGCGACAAGGCGCGTCGCCTGGGTCTGGCCTTCGCGATGGTCTCGCGCCTGCTGCTGCTGGCTTCGCTGAGCTGGATCATGGGCCTGAAGAATGATCTGTTCACGGTGCTGGGCCAGGGCATCAGCGGGCGCGACATCGTGCTGCTGGCGGGTGGTCTGTTCCTGCTCTGGAAGGCCTCGCACGAGATCTTCGTCGAGGTCGAGGCCCGCGAGCAGGACCATGCGCCCGAGACCGATGCCGCCACGCTCAAGGCCGCTGGCCAGCGTCTGTTCTGGGGCATCATCGGCCAGATCGCGGTGATCGACATCGTGTTCAGCCTGGACTCGGTCATCACGGCCGTCGGCATGGTCGACAACCTGGCCGTCATGGTTGCCGCCGTGATCGCAGCCGTCGGCGTGATGATGTTCGCGGCCAAGCCGATCGGCGACTTCGTCGATTCGCACCCCTCGGTCAAGGTGCTGGCGCTGGCCTTCCTGGTGATGGTCGGCATGGCGCTGACCGCCGAGGCCTTCGAAGTGCATATTCCCAAGGGCTATGTCTACGCGGCGATGGCTTTCTCGCTCGCGGTCGAGGCGCTCAACCTGCGTGCGCGCAGCAAGCGTCTGGCCAAGGCCAACGCCAACGCGGCCTGATAGCAGGTGCAGGTGGCCCGGCCCGGCTGTTCAGCGCGGGCGCTGCTCCAGGGTCCTGAGCAGCTGGCGCAGCGTTGCGCTGTGCTCGCCCTCGGGCAGCGGGCGCAGTCCGGCCGCTTCCTGCAGCAGGCGCTCGAGCGTCTGGATATGCGGTAGCAGCACGCCGAAGAAGATCGGCTGGCCGTCGACGCCGATCAGCAGGGTCGGGAAGTTCTCGACATCGAGCTCGTCGAGCAGATCGGCCTCGTCCTCGACGTCGACCCAGTGGCAGCGCAGCTGCGGCTGGGCCCGGGCCAGCGCCTCGAAGGGCTCGGCATATTCGCGGCAGGTGCCGCACCAGGCGGCGCAGAGGCAGACCACCTGGACGGTGGCCGTGGCGGGGGAATGGCTCATGGGCCTAGCTTACCAAAGCCGGTTGCCAGGTCGCCATCTGGCCCCTGCGCTTTCAGCGCCAGCCCCAGCCCCAATTGAAAAGAGCGCCCGAAGGCGCTCCTGATGGCAGCTGCCGGGGCTGCGCGCGGCCCCGGTGATCAGGCTTTAGCCCTTGTCGGCGCCGCTGACGGCAGCCACGGCCGTCATGTTCAGCACGCGGCGCATGGTCGCGGCCGGCGTCAGGATATGCGCGCTGGCCGCCGAACCCATCAGGATCGGGCCGACGGTCACGCCGCCGCTGGTCGTGGTCTTGAGGACGTTGAACAGGATGTTGGCCGAATCGAGGTTCGGGCAGATCAGGATATTGGCCGAGCCGCTCAGGGTCGAATCGGCCAGGTAGCTGCGCCGGATGTCCTCTTCCAGCGCGGCGTCGCCGTGCAGTTCGCCGTCACATTCGATCTCGGGGTGGGCGGCGGCGAACAGCTCGCGTGCCAGCCGCATCTTGCGCGCCGACGGGCGGCTCGACGAGCCGTAGCTCGAATGCGACAGGAAGGCGACCTTGGGCGGAATGCCGAAGCGCTGCACTTCCTGCACCGACAGCCAGGCGATCTCGGCCAGCTGCTCGGCGCTCGGGCAGTCGTTGACATAGGTGTCGGCGATGAACAGTGGGCCGCGGTCGGTGTTCAGTGCATTGAGCGCGGCGAACTGGTTGGCGCCCGCCTTCAGGCCGATGATGCTCTCGATGCGCTCGAGGTGGGTCTCGTAGTTGCCGACCAGGCCGCAGATCATCGCGTCGGCGTCGCCGAGCTTGACCATCAGCGCAGCGATGATGGTGTTGGAGCGGCGCACGGCTGCCTTGGCCATCTCGGGCGTGACGCCATCGCGACCCATCAGCTGGTGGTAGGTTTCCCAGTACTGGCGGAAGCGTGGATCGTCCTCGGGGTTGACGATCTGGAGGTCGATCCCGGGGCGGATGCGCAGGCCGGCCTTGGCGATGCGGGCCTCGATCACGGCCGGACGGCCGATCAGGATCGGGGTCGCCAGATGGTCGTCGAGCGCGGCCTGGGCGGCGCGCAGCGCGCGCTCGTCCTCGCCGTCGGCAAAGGCGATGCGCTTCTTGTCGGCGGCGATCGCCTTGGCGGCGTTGAAGACCGGACGCATCAGGATGCCGGTCTGGTAGATGAAGCGGCCCAGGCTCTCCTTGTAGGCTTCCATGTCCTGGATCGGGCGGGTCGCGACGCCGCTGTCGGCGGCAGCCTGGGCGACGGCCGGCGCGATCTTCAGGATCAGGCGCGAGTCGAAGGGCTTGGGGATCAGGTAGTCGGGGCCGAACACCAGGTCCTGGCCGGCGTAGGCGGCGGCGACTTCGTCGCTGATCTCGCTCTTGGCCAGGTCGGCGATCTGGCGCACGCAGGCCAGCTTCATGGCTTCGGTGATCTTGGTCGCGCCGCAGTCGAGCGCGCCACGGAAGATGTAGGGGAAGCACAGGACGTTGTTGACCTGGTTCGGGTAGTCCGAGCGGCCGGTGGCGATGATGCAGTCCGGGCGCGCGGCCTTGGCGATCTCGGGGCGGATCTCGGGTTCCGGGTTGGCCAGCGCCAGGATGATCGGCTGGTTGCCCATCGACTTGACCATCTCGGCGTCGACCACGCCGGCGGCCGAGCAGCCCATGAAGACATCGCAGCCGATCATGGCGTCGGCCAGGGTGCGCTTGTCGGTGTCGTGGCAGAAGCGCTGCTTGGAGGCGTCGAGCTTGCCAGCCAGGGCATCGGCGCGCTGGCTGTGGATCACGCCCTTGGAGTCGCAGACCAGGATGTTCTCGACCTTGACGCCCAGACCGATCATGACGTCGAGGCAGGCGATCGCGGCGGCACCGGCGCCCGAGACGGCCATCTTGATGTCACCGATGTTCTTGCCGACCAGTTCCAGGCCGTTGAGCAGGGCGGCGCTCGAGATGATCGCGGTGCCATGCTGGTCGTCGTGGAACACCGGAATGTTCATGCGCTCCTTGAGCTTCTTCTCGATGTAGAAGCACTCGGGCGCCTTGATGTCTTCCAGGTTGATGCCGCCCAGCGTGGGCTCCATCGAGGCGATGATGTCGACCAGCTTGTCGGGATCGTTCTCGTCGAGTTCGATGTCGAACACGTCGATGCCGGCGAACTTCTTGAACAGGCAGCCCTTGCCTTCCATCACCGGCTTGGAGGCCAGCGGGCCGATATTGCCGAGGCCCAGCACGGCGGTGCCGTTGGTGATCACGGCGACCAGGTTGCCGCGGCTGGTGTATTCGGCCGCCAGGGTCGGGTCCTGCTCGATCGCCAGGCAGGGGTAGGCCACTCCGGGGGAGTAGGCCAGCGACAGGTCGCGCTGGTTGGACAGCGGCTTGGTCGCGTTGACGGTGATCTTGCCCTTGCTGGGCGAACGGTGATAGTCCAGTGCGGCGTCGCGCAACGCTTGTTCTGCGGGGGTCATGTTTTCTAGTGCTCCTTGGGAGCTCCAGGCAAGCCTACCTTGCCTGGAGCTGACATACAGTGTAACGGTCCCGGATCGTTACAATCCGAGTCATGAGTTGCAAGAGCCTGGTGCGACGATGGACTGCGGGCTGGGTCCTGTGGGCTGTCCTGTGGCACGCCCTGGTGCCTGCGGCCGCGCAGGCGGCGCTGCGGATCGCGCCCAACTTGCCGTTCGAGGTCTGCAGCGGCACCGGCATCTTGCGCCCGGTCGAGCCGGCACGGGACCCCTCCCAGGGCAGTGGCCCAGTCCTGGCTGGCCTGCACTGCGAATGGTGCCTGCTCGACGCGCCGGCCATCCTGCCCCCATCCCTTCCCGTCGGTTTCGATGCCGGCCTGGATTCGCCCGATCCTGTCGCGGCGTTGCGCGCGCCGCCCGCGCGGCTGACGGATTGGCGCGTGCAGGCGCGGGCGCCACCTTCTTTCGTCTGACTCCATCCATCTCGCGACGGCCGGCCCAAGGTCCGCCGTCATTGGAACCCAGACAGAAAGAAAACCGATCATGCAGAAAATCCTTCGCCATTCCCTCATCGCCGTCCTGGCCGTCGCCAGCTGGGGTGCCTCGGCCCAGTCTCAGTCCCGGCTCAAGGTCGAGGACGCCTGGGTGCGCGGCACCGTGGCCCAGCAAAAGGCCACTGGCGCCTTCATGCGGCTGACCGCCGAGCGCGAGCTGCGCCTGTTGTCCGCCCGTTCGCCGGTCGCGGGCGTGGTCGAGATCCACGAGATGGCGCTCAACGACGGCATCATGCGCATGCGCGCCGTCCCCGGGCTGGCGCTGCCGGCGGGCAAGACGGTCGAGCTCAAGCCCGGTGGCTACCATGTGATGCTGCTCGACCTGAAGGCGCCGGTCAGCGCTGGCCAGCAGGTGCCGCTGACGCTGCTGCTCGAGGGCCAGGACGGCCAGCGCGAGCAGGTCGAGCTCCAGCTGCCGGTGCGCGCGCTCAATGCCCAGCCGATGGGGCAGGGCCATCCGCATCCGTCCGGCCATATGCATTGAGGCCGGTCCGTGGGGTGGCGCCGATCAGGCGCTCGCGGGGCTGAAAAGGCCCCAGACAGCAGAAAAGCCGCGACCGTGCAAACGGTAGCGGCTTCATCAATGGTCTCCCCGACAGGAATCGAACCTGTATTTGCCGCTTAGGAGGCGGCTGTTCTATCCATTGAACTACGGAGAGGACCCCCGCATTGTAGCGGCGCCATCGACTGCTTTCTGCGCGGCCGGGCGCGAACGTGCGCGCCGGCCATCGTATTGGCGCGTGTAGATCAGCTCGACGGCGTTGTCGTCGCCGGCCTGGGCCCGCAGCGTCAGGTGGCGCGCCAGGTCGTACAGGATGGCGACGGTGCCGGTCGTGCCGACCACGCTGCGCGAGTAGCTCAGGTAGAGCTGGCGCGAGATCCGCTTGCCCAGCGTCAGCGCGGCCGCCTGGGCGCTGCCGTCGACCTTTTGCGTCTCGCCCCGGAACGACAGTTCGTCGAGTCCGAGCGCGCGCTGGAAGCCGCCCTCGTTGGCCCGGCCGCGGCGGCTGAACAGGGCCAGCGCCGCCTGCTGTAGCAGGGCGGTCTCGGCGCCTGTGCCGCCGGCCGGTCGGCCGAGCACCAGCCAGGCCAGTTTCTCGCTTTCAGGCAGATCGGGGTCGGCGTACAGGCGCAGCCGCGGCGCCAGCGCCGTGCCGCTGAGTTGTACGCCGACGCGCTGGTCTGGCAGCGGTCGCAGCGCCAGCAGTTCGAGCGTAGGGTTGTCGTAGGGTCCGTTGAAGTTCAGCAGTCCGGTTTCGATCTCCAGCCGCTGACCCCAGGCACGGTACTGACCGCGCACGGTCTGCACCTGGCCGATGAGCTGGGGCACCGACTGGCCGGGGTCGAGGCTCAGCAGCAGTTCGCCCTTGAGCCGACTGTCCAGCCCCTGTCCGCGCAGCTGGAAGTCGTCGCCGAGCGCAAGCTCGAGCCGCAGCCTGATCGGCTTTGACGGGGTTGATGTGGACGGCTCGGTTGTGGTGGCAGGCGCGTGCTGGCCCTGTCCGCGCACGATGACATCCTCGCCCAGCGTCGGCCGGTTCTCGTCGGGCAGGATGAACAAGGCCTGATCGGCCTCGAGCCGGCCCGTGGCCTCGAGCAGTTTCTCGTCCATCCGGACCGCTAGCCGGCCCGACAAGGTCAGCCGGCGGTCGGCGCGCGCGAGCAGTCGCAACTGCTTGGCCTGCAGATCGAGCGTCATGACCGGCACCAGCGGGGCGATGGCCTGGCCGGCTGGCGTGTCGGGCCGGCTCCAGCGCAGCAAGCCGTTGCCCAGCAGCAGGCCGCCGTTGTCGCCACCGGCGCCGCGCAGCTTCAGGCTGTCGAAGCGCAGCTGGTCGCCGGCCAGCGTGGCGCGCAGTTCGCCGCCACTGAAGTCAATGCCGTCGACCAGCGAGCGCAGCGCCAGCTCATTGACCTGCAGCTTGCCATGCCATTCGGGCTGGTGTCTGCTGCCGCTCAGGTTGGCGTCGGCCTGCAGACTGCCGCGCAGGCGCCAGCCTGGCGGCAGCAGGTTCGACCAGAGGCCGAACTGGGGCAGTTCGGCCTGGACCCGGCCCGTCAGCGCAGCCTCGGCTGGCCAGCTCCATTGCGGCAGGGCGGGCGAGGGTGGCGCCAGCAGGGTGCCGAGCTCGGCGTCGAGCCGGCCCGCCAGCCGGCTGTTCCAGCGCAGCCGGCTCTGCAGTTGCGCTCCGTCCAGCGTCACGCTGGCCGAGACCTGCTCGAGCCCGACCGGCTGCGGCTTGCCGCCGCTGGCGTCGGGCAGCAGCAGGTTCAGGTCGCCGCCGCTGCGGGCCAGTTCGATCCTGGCCTTGGCAGTCTTGTTGTCCTTGCCGATGGGCTGCAGCGGCAGGCTCAGGTCCCAGCTGCCCTGCAGCGTCAGCTCGCCGGTGAGCCCGGCCTGCGCCAGCGGCCCGCGCGGTGCCGCCGGACTGACCAGCAGGGTATCGATCCAGGTCAGAGGCAGGCCAGTGGCGCGACCGCGCGACTCGAGCAGCCCATTCGACCAGCGCGTGCTGTCCCAGGCGAGTTCGGCCGGCAGGCGTGATCCCGTCCCGTCTCGCGCCGATAGCGCGAGGCTGGCCCGACCTGGTGCAAGGGTCAGCCCCCCGGAGTCCCAGCGCAGCGACGTGTCGCCCGGGCTCGTGAGCTGGCCCGAGAGCTGACGGGTCGGGTCCGAGAGCTGCAGTTCGGCCTGCTCGAGCCGGATATCGGCCACCGGGCCCTGGCGGTCGCGGCCGAACTGGCCGCTGGCGCGCAGCCGGCTGCTGGCACTCCAGTCGGCGGTCGAGGCAGCGCCGGCCAGGCTCAGATTCACGGCCTGATCGTGGCCGGTGAGCGCCAGCTGCCAGTCCTTCAGTTGCAGCGTGGGCAGGTCGCTGGAAGCCGGCCACTGGACCTGGGCCTGCGGCGCCTGGAACCCGGCATTCCAGTCCCGCGGCAGCCGGTCCGTGCGCAGCGGACCGGTCCAGCCGGCTTGCAGGCTTGCCTGTCCGCGCCAGAGGGCGCTGCGCCAGGGCTCGGGCAGCTGTTCGGTGCCGATGCCGGCGGGCAGCCAGCGCTTGAGCGGGCCGTTGAGCCAGCGCTGCAGCTGCTGGGCATCGCTCAGCGCCAGCTGCAGTTGGCCACCTGGCGCGCGCGCCTGGGCGTTGCCGTTGGCGCCGGGCAGTACCAGGGTCAGTTCGCCGCTGAGCTGGTGATCGCCGAGGTCCAGCGTGCCGCTGGCTTGGGCGCTGGCATCGGCCAGTCTGAGTTCGGACGGGTGCAGTTCGGCACGCTGGCCGTTCCAGCTGCCGGCGGCCTGCAGTCGGCCGTTGTCGCTGAGCTTGGCATCCAGGCTCTGCAGTTGCCAGACCCCGCCCGAGAAAGCCAGCGCGGCGCGCAGCTGCTCGAGCGGCAGCGCGCCGCGCTGCCAGGGGCCGGCGGCACCGTTGCGCAGTTCGCCAGTCAGTTCCCAGCGCGCGCCTGCAGCCGGAGCGTCCGACTTGGCCGGCTGGCTGCTGGCTTGCCAGCGGCCCTGCAGGCGGGTGCGCGGGGCTTGCGGCCAGAGGGCGGCCAGATCGATCTCGCGCAGTTCGAGCTCGGCCGTCGGCAGCGGTAAGGCGGCCCAGGGTGCGATCGTGGCGCTGGCCTTCAATGTGGCACCGGCACCGGCACCTGCACGGGTCTGGGTCGATGCGGTCGGGATCACGCGGGTCTCGAGCGCGAGCGTGGCATCCTGTCCCGCCAGCTGACCGTTCAGGCTGGCCTGGACTGATAGCGACTGGCCGCGTCCGCCGGGCAAACTGGCCTGTGCCAGGCCTTGCAGCTGCGCGTCGAGCTGCATCGGCGCGGTCGCCTGCAGCTGGGCCTGCAGCTGGTACTGCCCTTGGGCCCAGTGCAGCTGCTGCAGTTGCAGCACATGCCGCAGGCCGCCGTCCGGCCCGCGGTGGTAGCGGTAGTCCGCCTGCAGCGGGCCCAGCGCCAGCCGCGGGCTGCCCTCGATCGCGATTGCCTCGACCCGCAGCGGCAGCTGCACCGATTCCAGCCAGGGCAGCAGCAGGTCGGCGGGCGGCAGGCGTTCGGCGCTCGGCGGGCTGTCGTCGCGCAGGCGCAGTCGCGCCAGCTCCAGCGGGTCGAGCCGCAGCTCGCGCCGCAGCAGCAGGTCGGGCCAGAGGCTGGCCGGCCAGCGCAGCTGCAGGTCTTCGAGCTCGATCTCGAGCCCGTTGCGGCGCCAGCGCAGATAGCCGATGCGGCCGCCCTCGCGCAGGCTGCCGCTGGCGTCGCGCACCAGCAGCGGCCCCTCGCTGTCCGGGCCGCCGAGCCAGCCTTGCAGCCAGCCCAGCGTCAACGGCAGCGAGCGCGCGTGGCCGGTCCAGAGCCAGGCCGACAGCAGCAACGCGGCGAGCAGCGCCAGCGTGGTGCCGAACAGCCAGGCCAGGCCGGCGGCCGGGCGCCACAGCGCTCGCGCCAGGGCCGGACGGCGGGCGGCTGTCGGGGCGGGTGCTGGAGTCGGGCTCAAAATACGAATCCCACGCTCATGTGCAGGCGCAGCGCCTGGCGCTCGACGCCGTAGGCCAGGTCCACCTGCAGTGGGCCGACCGGGCTGCGGTAGCGCAGGCCCACGCCAATGCCGACCTGGGGGCTCAGCGCGCGGCTGTGATTGGCGACCGCACCGGCATCGACGAACAGGGCAGTTTCCCAGTCGCTGCGGCGGCCGTCGATCCAGATCGGGCGTTGCCACTCGAGGCTGGCAATCGTCAGCAGCAGGCCCGGGTCGACGCCGCCTTGCGCGCGCGGCACGCCGATCTCGCGCAGGCCGTAGCCGCGCACGCTGCCTTCGCCCCCGGCCAGGAAGCGCTGGGTCGCCGGCACGCTGTCGCCGTCGCGACTCCAGACCGTTCCGCCCTCGAGCCGCAGCGCCCAGCGGCTCGGCCGATCGCTGCTTTCGAAGGCTGGCCGGTAGGCCTGCCAGCGCACCCGCGCGCGCAGATAGGGTTGGCGTTGCGCCAGCGTCAGACCGGCGCCGAGCTCGAGCGCCAGGCCTTGCCCGCGCGTCGGGTTGTAGAGGTCGTCGAAGGCGCGCCGGGTCCAGCCATAGTGGGCGCTGAGCGAGGAGGCCGCATCGTCCTGTACCGCCAGCGCGGGGTCTTGCGTGCTGGCGCGGTCATATTGGGCGTAGAACTGGCGCTCGAGCTGACGCCCGCCTTGCGAGCGTCCGGCCCGCAGCTGCTGGCTCGAGGTCACGATCGGGCCGTTTTCCTGGCGCTGCAGCTGCGCCGCCAGGTTCCAGCGCCAGCCTCGTTCGTCGATCGGCGAGTCGAGCGCGCCGTTCAGGGTCCGGGTGTCGCGTTCGAGCTGCAGCTTGGTGGCGGCGCGCCAGTCCAGCCCCGGCACGCGGCGATGCAGATGCTCGAGGCTGAGCCGGGCGCCGTTGTCGGTGCTGGCACCGACGCCGATCACCAGCTTTTGCTGCTTGGCCTCGCGCACGCTGGCCTGCACCGGAGCCGCCCCGGGGTCGGCGCCGGTGTCGAGCCGGACGAAGACCGACTCGAAGTCGCCGCTGTCGAGCAGACGCTGCTGCGCGGCTTGCAGCAGGCGCTCGTCGTAGTCCAGGCCCGGCTCGACGCCGGCCAGCCGCACCAGTCGCTCGATCGTCTCGGGCTCGTAGCGCTCGCTGCCCTGCACCTGCAGCGGCCCGAAGCGGTAGGCCGGGCCGGAGTCGAGTTCAAGTCGCAGGTGGGCCAGGTGCTGCTCCGGGTCGATGTCGGCCAGACTGTGCGTGATCCGGGCCTCGGGATAGCGCAGCTGGCTCAGCGCGCGCAGCGCCGCCTGCTTGGCATCGTCCCAGTCCTGCTGGGTGAAGACCCGGCCCTCGGTCAGCTTCCAGCCCGCCAGCAGGACCGCGCGCTGCTCGGCATCTGCCGGGTCGTCCCGGATCGGGCCCGTCAGCAGGATCTGCCAGTCAGCGACCTGTGCCAGCGGCCCGGGGTCGACCTCGATCCGCACCAGAGCGGGCGCCCTTGTGGCACCTGTGGCGTCCTTGGCATCGATGGACCCCATCCGCTCGATCGTGATCCGGGGCGAAAAATAGCCCTGGCTCGCCAGCAGCTGGCGCAGGTCGGCCGGCGCGGTCAGCAGCAGGCGCTCGAGCTCGGTGTCGCCGAGGTCGGGCAGGGTCCGCAGTCGTTCGAGTTCGGCATGGCGCAGCAGCCAGGCGTCGAGCGGCGCGGGCGCGATCAGCTCGATCCGGAATGGCGTGTGGGCCGCCTGGGGCGCGGCAGCGCTGGCCGGATCTTTGTCTTGCCTGGCGGCTGCCTCCGGCGCTTGCGAGGCGTCTTGCACCTGTGCCCAGGCGCCGCCCGCACCGGTCAGGCTGGCGAGCAGCAGCGCGGCGGCCAGCGCTGGCCCTCGGCTGAAACTCGGCGGGCTGGGCAAGGCGGGCCTGTGGTTGGGCATCATGGCTGGAGGGCGCGCACGGCCGCCAGTCGTTTGGCGCCAATCGGCTCGGGATTCGCGACAAGCATGGTTTCCTTCGGAGGCTGATGCTGTGAATTTAACAGTCCCAACAAGGCTTGGCGACCGGCTGATCGGTCGGGTCCGCCTGGTTCAGTCGGGCTGAGCCAGCCGGTATTTGCGGATCTTGTCGTGCAGCGTGGTCTTGGCCATGCCGAGCGCCTCGGCGGTGCGCGCCAGGCTGCCGGCATGGCGGCCCAGCGCCTCGGCGATCAGGGCGCGCTCGAAGTCTTCCACGGTCGCGGCCAGCGACCGGGGGCCGGCGGGTGCTTCGTCGCTGAAGGGAGGGGCACCGGCCGCGATGCCGAGCACGCAGCGGTCGGCCACGTTGCGCAGTTCGCGCACATTGCCCGGCCAGTCATAGGCCAGCAGCCGGCCCTGGCGCGTGGCGTCGGCGGCGGGCAGCGGGCGCTGGTGGCGCGCGGCCGCCTGCAGCAGGAAATGCTCGAACAGCAGCGGGATGTCCTCGCGCCGCTCGCGCAGCGGCGGCAGTGCCAGCGTGACGACGCTGAGCCGGTAGTACAGGTCGGCGCGAAAGCGCCCCTGGTCCGACAGCGCCCTGAGGTCGGCCTTGGTCGCGGCGACGACCCGGCAGTCGACCGGTATCAGGGTGTTGGAGCCCAGCCGCTCCAGGCAGCGTTCCTGCAGCACGCGCAGCAGCTTGATCTGCAGCGCGATCGGCATCGACTCGATCTCGTCGAGGAACAGGGTGCCGCCGCTGGCGTGTTCGATCTTGCCGATGCGGCGCTTGCCCGCGCCAGTGTAGGCGCCCGCCTCGTGGCCGAAGATCTCGCTTTCGAACAGGGCCTCGGGCAGGCCGCCGCAGTTGATCGCGACGAAATGGCCGCTGCGCCGCGGACCGGCCTCGTGCAGGCAGCGCGCCACCAGTTCCTTGCCGCTGCCGGTCTCGCCCTGGATCAGGATGTCGGCCGCGCTGTTGCCGAGGTCCGCCACCAGCCGGCGCACCCTGGCCATCGCGGGCGAGCGGCCGATCAGCTGGGCTTCGAGTCGGTCGCGGCTGGCCAGCTGGGTCTTGAGCTGGCGCAATTCCAGCGTCAGGCGGCGCTTGTCGAGCGCCCGGCGCACCACTTCGACCAGCAGGTCGGGCGAGAACGGCTTCTCGATGAAGTCGTGCGCACCTTCCTTCATCGCCTGCACCGCCAGTGACACATCGCCGTGCCCGGTGATCAGCACCACCGGCAGCTCGGGGTCGATCAGGCGCAATGCCTTGAGCAGGGCCATGCCGTCCATGCCCGGCAGCCGGATGTCGCTGACCACCACGCCGGCAAAGTCGCGCCCGACGCGGCGTTGTGCCTGCTCGGCGCTGGCCACGCCGCTGACCGCGATGTCCTCGAGCTGCAGCGCCTGCTCGCAGCCCAGCCGCACATCGGGGTCGTCCTCGACCAGTAGCACTTGCAAGGGGTCATTCATGTCCGGGCTCCGGGGCAATGGGCAGGTCCAGGGTGAAGACGGCACCGCCTTGCGCGTGATTGTCGCCGGTCAGGCTGCCGCCGAAGTCGGCCACGATGCCGGCCGAGATCGCCAGTCCGAGCCCGAGGCCGCTGCCGGCCTCCTTGGTGGTGAAGAAGGGCTCGAACAGATGGGCGCGCGCCTCCTCGGCCAGGCCGGCGCCGCGGTCGCGCACCTGCAGCTCGATCCGCTCGCCCTGGCGGCTGGCGCTGATGTCGAGCCGCGGCGCTGGCTGGCCCGCCATGGCATCGAGCGCGTTGCTGACCAGGTTCACCAGCACCTGCTCGAGCCGGTTGGCATCGCACCAGGCCAGCAGCTCGGGCGGTGCCAGATCGATGTTGATCAGGACCCCGGCGCGCAGGCAGCGCTGCTCGAGCAGGAACAGCGCGTTGTCGATCGCGCGCCGCAGCGGCACCGCCTGCGGCCGGCCCGAGGATTTGCGTGCGAAGGACTTGAGCTGGCCCGTCAGCCGGCCCATGCGGTCGACCAGCTCGGCGATGCGCGCCAGGTTGCCGTCGGCGGTGGGCTGGTCGCCACGCGCCAGGAACTTGCGCGCATTGCCCGACAGCGTGCGCAGCGCGGCCAGTGGCTGGTTCAGCTCATGCGCGATGCCGGTGGCCAGCTGGCCGATCACCGCCAGCTTGCCGGCCTGCACCAGCTCGTC
>ERZ1034365.988-NODE-988-length-15092-cov-3.070263_pt1 | contig 15092 bp, 11 predicted proteins | sample MGYA00520615_ERZ1034365 | MGnify/ENA primary metagenome ERZ1034365 (study PRJEB33736, sample SAMEA104284505) | Azolla filiculoides | biome: Urban; feature: Water surface; material: Ditch water | place: Netherlands | collected 2015-10-28 | depth 0-0.1 m ... | reverse complement strand
CCAGGAAAAAAGGTGGCGGTGCTTGGCATGGGTGGCTTGGGCCACCTAGCGGTTAAGATTGCCGCCGCACTTGGCGCCGAGGTAACCGTGCTTGGTCACTCACTCAAGAAAAAAGATGATGCAATTTCTTTTGGGGCGGTTGATTACCGTTCGACTGCAGACAAAGAAACTTTTGTTGATATAAAAAATAAGTTCGACTTTATTTTGAACACCACCAGCGCAGATATTCCAGTGGACAGCCTGCTGAGCCTGATCAAGCTTGATGGCGCTTTAGTTTTTGTTGGTCTTCCGGTTGATGCGCAGTCTTTCAATGTGTTCAGCGTCACCGGTAACCGCCGTTCAATAAGCGGTTCACAGGTTGGTGGCCAGGTTGAGGTTCAGGAAATGTTGAACTTTGCGGCCAAACACAACATCAAGGCAAACATCGAACTTGTTGATGCGACTAACCCAGCAGATGTTGATGCAGCCTATAAGGCGGCCGCAGCAGGCTTCGAGGAGTGGAGCAACTTCACTCCGGGCGAGCGCCAGTTGGCCTTGTTCCGCATCGCTGACGCTCTAGAAGCTCGCGCCGAAGAGGCCGCAGCGGTTGAATCTGAGAACACCGGTAAGCCTCGCAGCACTCTAGTTGAGTACGAGATGGCTCCATCGGTTGATCAGATTCGTTTCTTCGCCGGTGCTGCTCGCAACCTTGAGGGTAAGGCAACAGCCGAATACGCTCGCGATCACACCTCTTCTATCCGCCGCGAGCCTATCGGTGTAATTGGTCAGGTGACTCCTTGGAACTATCCGCTGAACATGGCGGTGTGGAAGTTCGCCCCGGCTATTGCCGCAGGAAATACCGTTGTGATTAAGCCGTCTGACACGACTCCCGCATCAACTCTGTTGCTGGCCGAGATCGCCGCAGAATTTTTGCCAAAGGGCGTCTTCAACGTTGTCGCCGGTAACCGCGACACCGGGCGCGCGATGATCGAAAACGAAATTCCACAGATGGTTTCGATTACCGGATCAGTTCGTGCCGGTATGGAAGTTGCCAAGTCAGCCGCTACCGATTTGAAGCGCGTTCACCTTGAGCTTGGTGGCAAGGCGCCGGTAATTGTTTGTGCCGATGCCGATCTGCAGAAGGCAGCCGCGCAAATCGCGATTGCCGGTTTCTTCAACGCCGGTCAAGACTGCACCGCGGCTACTCGAATCTTGGTTCACGAGTCTGTGCACGATGAGTTCTTGGCGCTGCTAGTTGCCGAGGTAAAGGCAAACGCAGTTACCGGTGACCCAAAGCGCGATGACATTCTTTATGGTCCAGTGAACAACGCCAACCAGCTTGAGCGCGTTCAGGGCTTCATCGACCGTCTGCCAAACCACGCCAACCTAGAAACCGGTGGAGTGCGAATTGGTACTGAGGGCTACTACCTAGAGGCTGCCGTGCTATCTGGCTTGAAGCAGAACGATGAGCACATTCAGAGTGAGATCTTTGGGCCGGTTGTAACGGTGCAAAAATTCAGCAACGATGACGAGGCAATGCGCTGGGCCAACGATGTGAAGTACGGATTGGCCTCATCGGTGTGGACACAAAATCACACCCGTGCCATGCGCTTCTCTAAGGGCTTGAACTTTGGCTGTGTCTGGATCAACACCCACATTCCATTGGCTGCTGAAATGCCACACGGTGGTTTCCGTCACTCTGGCTATGGTAAAGACCTTTCTGCCTATGGCTTCGAGGACTACACCCGCATCAAGCACGTGATGTCATATATCGGGGACTAATCCACAGATTCAGGATTTTGGGCTTGGGGCATGCGCCTCAGGCCCAAACTCTTTTAATGCAGTTCGCCTGGATGTTGCCATCGGTGCTTTTTGGCATGTATCTGGGGGTTTCAACGGGCGCCTGGCACATGCTGGTGATGAGTTTGGGCAGTGCAATGATTTGGTTAATTGCCAAGAGGTTCAATGAAAGCCGTGAAATAGATCTAACCGAGCCGGTAACTTTTGACGGCCCAGAGGTATGGATAGGCGAGTACCAGCTTCCCAAGCGCGAAATTCTTTGGAAAAAGAAGTGGCACCAGGTTGTCTACAGCGCGTATAGGGCTCAGGGCAATCAACCCGTCTTCAACGTTGATTTGGCACTGGAATCTCAAGTTGGTCATGCGCTAATAATTGGGCCTACCGGCTCTGGCAAGAGCGAGCTATTGAAATTGCTGCTGCGCCAGGTATTGAACAAGGCGCCAGATGCTGAGGTTTTATTAATTGACTTCAAAGGCGGTGCCACCTTTAGCCCGCTGGCTAGTCTGGCTCAGGTAAAGTCGCTGACCACAGACATAGATGGCCACGATCCGCAGGTGTTTTGGCAAGCAATTCAAGCACTAGTTAGCCAGCGCGAATCTATGTTGGCTACCAGTGGAGTATCCCGTATTGAGGATCTGGCCATCCACGGGGTGCCAATTCCCAGGTGCTATATATTTGTCGACGAATTGGTTGCCGCGCTCGCCGAAGCCGCGTTGGCTGGTACGGCTTTGAATTCAATCGCTGCCAGGGGTAGGTCACTTGGAGTGCATCTTGTGGCCGCCACGCAATCCACCCAGGGCGTACCTAGGTCCATGCTTACAAACCTTAGAGCTCGAATAGTGCTTGGTGATGCAGACCCAATAGAACTTGCTCAGCTAAATATTCGGCGCCCAGTAGGGCAGTCGACATGCCCCAAAGGTTGGTCCTCAGGCATCCTGCAAAAACCGGGGGAGTTAAGTTCACATTTCAATTTCCCTCTAGGGGCAAGTTTTGGTTTCTAGAAGGAATTTTTGTGGCAGGATTTCCTTAGATGCGTGAACCATGCGTGTCAGGTTGTGTTGGTAGGGCCCATGACGGTCCCTCTATCTAAGGAGTCACGGCAATGAATAAGCCACTTCCAGAAGACCCAATGATGCGCGAGCTAGTAGTTATGGCTCGTCGTCACCAAATGACTCGACGCGCAGCTCTTGCAGGTGCAGGTGCCACTGCGGCAACCCTTGCACTTGCAGCTTGTGCACCGGGTGGTTCAACGGGTGCCGCACTTACGCCGGCCAAAGATCTTTCAGATTCTGAAAAGAATTTGATCTGGCACAACTGGTCTCTTTACATGGATGAAGATGACAATGGCAACTACCCAACTCTGCAAAACTTTGAGAAGCAGACTGGTGTAAAAGTTGAATACAAAATTGAAATCGATGACAACGACTCATACTTCAGCAAGGTACAGAAGCAACTTGCTAAGGGGCAAGACATCGGCGCCGATGTTGCTTGCCCAACTGAATGGATGGCAGCGCGTTGGGTAACCCTTGGTTACACCCAGCAGTTTGATCTAGCTAACATTCCAAATCACAAGAACCTAGCTGCGGCATACAACGGCCCAGCGTATGACCCAGAGCGCAATCACGCGATTCCTTATCAGGGAATTCTGGCCGGAATTACTTATAACAAGGTTGAGTACAAGAAGGCCACTGGCAAAGACTCACCAACTTCACTTGAAGACCTATGGGATCCAGCACTAAAGGGTCGCGTTGGTGTTCTCTCAGAAATGCGCGACACCATTGGTTTGATTCTGCTTGCAAACGGAATCGACATCACCAGCGATTCATCACTCACCGAAGATGCGTTCATGGACGCAATTGACTTCTTCGCTGCCAAGGTTGCCGACGGCCAGATTGCCCGCATTAAGGGAAACAGCTACTCAGAAGACCTAGAGAACGGTGACACCATCGCCGCTATTGCTTGGTCTGGCGACACTGTTCAGTTGAACCTTAGCGCCGAGAGCGAAAAGTATGGATTCTTCATTCCTGAATCAGGTACAACTATTTCTGCAGACTGCTTCGTAACTCCAATGGGCGCAACTCACAAGCGCAATGTTGAAGAACTAATCAACTTCTACTACGACCCAAAGAATGCTGCTGAACTTGCAGCATGGGTGAACTACGTGACTCCAGTTGTGGGTGCTCAAGAAGAAGCAATGAAGATTGACCCAGCCTTGGCTGAGAACCAGTTGATCTTCCCTTCAGAAGACTTCATGAAGAACGCGCATGGTTTCCGTTCACTTACCGGTGAAGAATCAGTTCTATTCTCAAAGGCGTTCCAAGACGTCATGCTAGGCGCATAGTACGTTGGCAACCGAATTCGTTGCCCGCGGCGCTGACTTAGAACTGAAAGGAATCCGCAAGGAATTCCCTGGTTTCACTGCAATTGAAGGTCTTGACCTACACATTCCTGCAGGCGAATTCTTCGCGCTATTAGGGCCTTCTGGCTGCGGAAAAACCACAACCCTTCGTTTGGTAGCCGGCCTTGACGAGCCAACTAAGGGGCAAATCCTTATTGGTGGTAAAGACGTAACTCATACCAAGGCTCACGAACGTCCGGTCAATACCGTGTTCCAGAGCTACGCGTTGTTCCCGCACATGTCTGTGCTCGAAAACGTTGCATTTGGTTTGAAGCAGCGCAAGATTGATGACCCAATGTCAAAGGCTCAGGCCTCACTGGATTTGGTTGAGTTGGGGCACCTTGCCCTTCGCCGTCCGGCGCAACTTTCTGGTGGCCAGCAGCAACGCGTTGCTCTTGCACGTGCGCTGGTAAACCGCCCATCGCTTTTGCTACTTGATGAGCCACTAGGTGCACTAGACCTAAAGCTTCGTCGTCAGATGCAGATTGAGCTCAAGGCCATCCAGATGGAAGTTGGCCTCACCTTCTTGCACGTAACTCACGACCAAGAAGAAGCCATGGATATGGCCGACACCGTGGCCGTGATGAACAAGGGCCGCATTGAGCAGATGGGTTCACCAGAGAAGCTCTACGATCGCCCAAAGACCGTATTCGTATCTAAGTTCCTTGGTCAATCAAATCTTTTTGTTGGCAATGTTGAAGAAGAAAATGCATCTTCAATCAGCATCAACGTTGCCGGTAGCAAAATCACAGTGCCTAAAGATCGCGCCGAAAAACACAAGGGCAAAATTGCTGTTGGAGTGCGCCCCGAAAAGGCTTTCTTCCACGAAGAGAAGCCAAAACTTGGTGCCGGTCACAACTTAATTGGCCCAGGTGAAATTATTGACATTCGTTTCACTGGTGTTAGCAATCAGTACCTGATTGAAATTCCGAACCTTGGAAACGTCACAGTGTTTGCGCAGAACATTGGCAAGAGCCCGGTAACTGAGCTCGGCGCCAAGGTTTGGGTTAGCTGGAAGGTTGAGCACGCCTTTGGTTTGTCTGACTTGCCAACCAACACTGGCAACGAGACCATCACCGAGTCAATCACGGTTCAGTAATGGCATTCGCAGCTTTTAGTCACGGTGGTGGCGGTTCAAAAAAGACCGCAGCTCCGGCAAGTAAGGGCAGTGGCAAGGTGGCGCTGCTTCTTTTATTGCCAGGCTTGCTTTACCTTGCAGTGTTCTTTATTGCGCCGTTGTTTTCGCTAATCGCGACATCGTTGCAGACCATGGATATCTCAAGCGGATTTCCTATCTACAACTACGGATTTCAGGTTTCAAATTATGTTGATGTGGTCAGCCAGTATGGCCCGCAAATTTTCCGCTCATTCTTTTACGCGCTCCTGGCTACAATTTCAGCCCTGGTAATTAGCTACCCACTTGCTTACTTCATTGGTGTCAAGGCTCGCCGCTGGCCATTGCTTCAGGGTCTTATGTTGACCTTGGTTATTGCACCATTCTTTATTTCTTTTTTGCTTCGCACGTTCGCTTGGAAACAGATCTTCTCTAACGAATCTTGGATAGTAACCAGCTTGCAGCAAATTGGACTACTCTCACCAGACCAGTATTTGGTGGGTACACCGTTCATGGTTATTTTCGGTTTGACTTATAACTTCATTCCATTTATGACTTTGCCGCTTTACACAACACTTGAGCGTTTAGACATTCGCTATCTAGAGGCAGGCGCAGACTTGTACGCCAGCCCGCGCAAAACTTTCATGAAAGTAACTTTGCCGCTGTCTATGCCTGGCATAGTCTCGGGCACATTGCTTACCTTTATTCCAATCGCGGGCGACTACGTCAACGCCAGCGGTTTGTTCCTTGGAAGCACCGAGACATCTATGCTCGGAAACGTTGTTGAGTCAAAGTTCCTAAAGAGCTACGAGTATCCAACCGCTTCAGCTCTGTCAGTTATTTTGATGGGTGCAATTTTGCTTCTGGTAACCCTTTACGTTCGTAAGAGCGGAACGGACGACCTGCTATGAAAAACTTCTCACTGGGCAAATACGCACTTCCGGTTTACGCCGTTCTGGCATTTACGTACCTGCTAATTCCAATTGCCTATACTTTTGTTTTCTCATTCAACGACTACCGTCGCAGCAACATCGCCTGGCGCGGATTCACGCTAGATAACTGGGCAAGCGTATGTGAGGCTCAGGGTGTTTGTGAGGCCTTCGGAACCTCGGTCACTATCGGTGTTATTTCAACCTTGATCGCCACAGTGCTTGGCACAATGATTGCTATTGCTTTAGTGCGCTACCGCTTCAAATTCCGCTCAGCAGTCAGCTTGCTGCTGTTCTTGCCAATGGCAACTCCAGAGTTGGTGCTCGGTGCCGGTCTTGCAGCGCAGTTCTTTAACGTTGGCGCAGAGATGGGCTTCGGCACCATCGTTATCGCACACGTGATGTTCTGCTTGAGCTTTGTCGTGGTCACCGTAAAGGCGCGAGTTGCCAGCCTTGACCCAGCCCTTGAAGAGGCCGGCCGCGATCTTTACGCGTCTCCAGCACAAGTCTTTTGGAAAATCACCTTTCCGTTATTGCTGCCAGGCATCATGGCGGCTGCACTACTTGCCTTTGCACTTAGCTTTGACGACTTCATCATCACCTACTTCAACTCTGGCCCTACCGAGACTTTCCCTAAGTACGTTTACACCGCTGCCGCCAAGGGTCTACCTGGCGAGGCAAACGTTATTGGTATGAGCGTGTTCTTCTTAGCAATTGCCATTGTGGTTACCGTGCAGGTACGTAGTTCTCGCAAGGCAAAGCGACTAGCAAAAATTAAGTAGCCAAGATTAATAATTAGTCCAAAGAAAAATCCCCTCGATTTTCATCGAGGGGATTTTTCTACTTCTTAAAGCGACTTCAGCGCTTCTTCTAGAACGTTTAGTGCATCTAGCAGCAGCGCATCGCTGATTGCCAAAGGTGGCAAGAAACGAATTACGTTGTAGTAAGTTCCTGCCGTAAGCACAAAAACACCGTTTGAGTGCATGAACTTTGCAACCGCATCAACAGCAGGCTTGTTTGGGTTCAAAGTGCCTGGCTCAACAAACTCGATTGCAATCATTGCTCCGCGGCCACGAACATCACCAATCACTGGGTACTTAGCTTGCAATTCGCGAAGCTTAGGAACCAGTAAAGCTTCAATCTGTTGCGCGCGTTCAATAACTCCGCCGGCTTCAATCTGCTTTAGAACAGCAACTGCAGCCGCTGATGAAACCGGGTTACCACCAAAGGTTCCGCCCATTCCGCCAGGGTGCGATGCATCCATAACCTCTGCACGGCCGGTTACTGCCGAAATTGGCATACCGCCGGCAATACCCTTTGCAATCGTGAAGAGGTCTGGCTCAAAGCCTTCTTCCCATTCGCTGGCAAACCACTTACCGGTTCTAGCGATACCGGCCTGTACTTCGTCGGCAACTACAAGCACGCCGTTAGCGTGTGCCCAGTCGCTAAGTGTCTTTAGGAACCCGGCTGCCGGAATGATGAATCCGCCTTCACCTTGAATTGGCTCGATAAATATGGCCGCTAGGTCTTCAACGCCAACACGCTTTTCCATGTAGGTGATTGCGCGTTGTGCTGCCTCAACACCGGTCATGCCCTGAGGGTCACGGTATGGGTAAGACATAGGCACATGCTGAATGCTGGCAGCAGTTGGCCCAAAGCCGTTGCCGTAGGGAGCGTTCTTGAAGTTCATAGAGAAGGTTAGGTTGGTGCGGCCGTGGTACGCGTGGTCGAATACCACGATGCCGTTTTTACCAGTGGCCTTACGAGCCAGCTTCACTGCATTTTCAACGGCTTCGGCGCCTGAGTTGAACAGAGCGGTCTTCTTCTTGAAGTTACCTGGCACGTGCTTATTTAGAAGCTCACAAACTTCTACATAAGGCTCATATGGGGTGGCGGTAAATAGTGTGTGGGTAAGCTTTGCCACCTGGTCTTGAACCGCGGCAACAACGCCAGCATTGGTGTGACCAATGGTCGTAACACCGATACCCGAACCTAGATCAATCAGCTGGTTTCCGTCGGCATCAACCAAAATCGCACCATGTGCTGCTTCGATGTATACCGGTAGGGCTGCACCTGCACCAGCAGATACGGCATCCAGGCGGCGTTTGTGCAGTTCTTGCGACTTAGGGCCTGGAATAGATGTGACAACTTTGCGCTCTTGCGCGATCGGGGTCTCGCTCATGGCTTAAGTCTAAGCCTTTCATTGGTGGCAAGATGGTCTCATGCGTCGCGTAATCATTCTTGGTTCCACCGGGTCTATTGGCACCCAGGCCCTTGAGGTCATTGCCGCAAACCCAGACCGCTTTGAAGTGGTGGGTTTGGCAGCTGGCAAGAACACAGAGTTGCTTGAGCAGCAAAAACAAGCCTTCAATGTTTCTAACGCTGTGCTTGGCGCCGCCGAGGCCACCAAGTTGGTTGAAAACACCCAAGCCGATGTAGTGATCAACGGAATCACCGGTTCTATTGGTTTAGCACCAACCCTTGCCACACTGAAGACCGGCAAGACCCTAGCCCTTGCAAATAAAGAGTCACTTATCGTAGGTGGGCGTTTGGTAACTCAGGCGGCAAAGCCTGGTCAAATCGTTCCGGTAGACAGTGAACACTCCGCGCTGGCGCAATGTTTATTGGGCGGCACAAAGCAAGAAGTGCGCAAACTTATTTTGACCGCCTCCGGTGGACCGTTCCGCGGTTGGTCCAAAGCGCAACTTGAATCGGTAACCCCAGAGCAAGCCCTGGCCCACCCAACTTGGGTTATGGGAAAAGTTGTAACCACTAACTCTGCAACTTTGGTCAATAAGGGCCTTGAGCTAATTGAGGCTCACCTGCTATTTGATATTCCATTTGATCGCATAGATGTAACTGTTCATCCGCAATCGGTGGTGCACTCCATGGTGGAGTTTGTTGACGGCTCAGTCTTGGCGCAGTGCTCACCACCAAACATGAAACTGCCAATTGCCCTTGGCATGTCTTGGCCAGAGCGTGTGCCAAATGTTGCACCTGCTTGTGACTGGACCAAAGCTGCAACCTGGACCTTTGAACCACTTGATGAATCGGTGTTTGGGGCGGTCAAGTTGGCGCGTCAGGTTGGCCAAGCCGGGCTCACTTACCCAGCTGTTTATAACGCTGCAAACGAACAGGCCGTTGAGGCCTTCCACGGTGGCTTCTTAAAGTTTGATCAAATTGTTGATTTGGTTAAACGTGTTGTAGATGCGCACGAACCAGAGAAAGAGCTGTCACTGGATACCGTTTTGGCCGCCGAGCGTTGGGCTCGTGATCGCGCCGATGCGCACTTTGCAAGGGCGTGTTAGTGCCGCTGTTCATAACTTGCAGTATTTTGTCAGCCACCGCGGTTAGGTTCTGAACGTGTCTGAAACTCTTTGGTATGTCGGCAGCATTGTCTTTGTTGCTTTAGGAATTGGCCTTTCAATTGGCCTACACGAGGTTGGTCACCTTTGGCCGGCTAAAGCTTTTGGGGTAAAAGTTCCAAACTATGCAATTGGTTTTGGCCCAACCTTATTCAAATACAAACGCGGTGAGACCACCTACGCAATCAAGCTAATTCCACTTGGTGGTTACATCACCATGATCGGAATGTATCCGCCGGCTAAGGCAAATGGTTTGAATCCAGCTGTTGAAACTGAGAACAAGAAACTTGGGTTCTTTGCCGACATGATTCTGTCGGCTCGAAACGCACACGCCGAGCACATCACCCCTGCCGATAAAAATCGAATGTTCTACCAGCTGCCGGTTTGGAAACGCATGATCATCATGTTTGGCGGCCCATTCATGAATTTGGTTTTGGGTACATTGCTAATGATCGCGGTGCTAGTTGGAATTGGCACCCAACAGCAGTCAAATGCAATTGCCGAGGTCAGCCCGTGCGTAATTATTGATCCTGTGGCTCAAACAGAGTGCACTAGCGACTCACCAACTTCACCAGCAAAGGTAGCTGGCCTTCTGGCTGGTGATCGCATTGAATCTGTAAATGGTGTCAAGTTTGAAAACTGGAACACCATAAGTCAGCAGCTCACAGTGGGCTCCAGTGCAAGCCTTCAGGTTTTGCGAAACCAGAAATCTGTAGAAATTTCTGTAACCCCGGTTGCCGCACTTCGCGCAACCACAGACGCCAACGGGCAAGTGGTTCTAGATAAGAGCGGCCAGCCAGTGCTTTCTGAGCGCGCAGTCTTAGGAATCGTCTTTGATGTTGAAAGAAAACCAGAGAGCCTTGGTGTAGCGCTTGCCAAGTCAGCCTGGGGTGTGGGTCAAGTTGGCCAGATGATCATGACCTTGCCTCAACAACTCACTGACGTTGCCGTTTCAACCTTTACCGGCCAAGAGCGAAACCCTAATGGTGCCGTATCGGTAGTTGGAATAGCCCAGATCTCGGGCACCATTGGTTCCTCTGAGTCCATAGATCTGCTTGATAAATTCGCCACCGGCTTGCTTATTCTTGCCTCTTTGAACTTCGCGCTTTTCGGCTTTAACATGCTGCCGCTGCTGCCACTAGACGGCGGCCACCTTGCCGGCGGTATTTATGAATGGCTAAAACGTGGGGTGTTTAAGTTGCTTCGCAGGCCCGCACCTGGCCCAGCCGATACCGCCTTGCTAATGCCAATTACCTGGGTGGTCTTTATAGCCCTAATGGCAATGAGCGCATTGTTGATTATTGCCGACCTGGTAAACCCAATCTCCATTTAAATCACTTAAGATTTAGACAAACCTGAAAGTGAGCTAATTGTGGCTGCAATCAACCTGGGTCTTCCAAAGACTCCACCGCCAACTATTTCTCCACGCCGCAAATCTCGCCAAATCATGGTCGGCAAGGTTGCAGTGGGTGGCGATGCACCGGTTTCAGTGCAGTCAATGTGCACCACTCCAACCACAGATGTGAATGCAACATTGCAACAGATTGCCGAACTCACCGCATCTGGTTGCGACATCGTGCGCGTAGCCGTTCCTAGCCAAGATGATGCAGATCGTTTACAGCTCATTGCCCGTAAATCTCAAATTCCAGTAATCGCCGATATTCACTTTCAGCCAAAGTACGTTTTCCAAGCAATTGATGCAGGCTGCGGTGCAGTTCGAGTAAATCCAGGAAACATTCGCCAGTTTGATGACAAAGTTGGCGAAATCGCCAAGGCTGCTAAAGATGCTGGCGTCTCGATTCGTATTGGTGTGAACGCTGGTTCCTTAGATCCGCGCCTTCTAGAAAAATATGGCAAGGCAACCCCGGAGGCACTCGTTGAGTCGGCAGTTTGGGGGGCAAGTCTTTTCGAGGAACACGATTTTCGCGATTTCAAGATTTCTGTAAAACACAACGACCCGGTAATTATGGTCAAGGCCTACGAGATGCTTGCCGAACGCGGAGACTGGCCTCTGCACCTTGGTGTAACTGAGGCGGGCCCAGCTTTTCAGGGAACAATTAAGTCTTCGGTGGCTTTTGGTGCACTTTTGTCACGAGGAATCGGAGACACAATTCGTGTTTCTCTTTCTGCTCCTCCGGTTGAAGAAATTAAAGTTGGTTCACAGATTCTTGAGTCGCTAAACCTTCGCCCACGCAAACTAGAAATTGTTAGCTGCCCTTCTTGTGGCCGTGCTCAGGTAGATGTTTACACCTTGGCCAATGAGGTAACCGCCGGGCTAGAAAAACTAACTGTTCCTTTGCGTGTGGCCGTTATGGGCTGTGTGGTTAACGGCCCAGGTGAAGCGCGCGAGGCAGATCTTGGAGTTGCCTCAGGTAACGGAAAAGGCCAAATCTTTGTTAAGGGTGAGGTCATCAAGACCGTGCCTGAAAGTGAAATCGTGGCAACCTTGATTGAAGAGGCAAACCGCCTTGCCGAATCAATGGATCCAGCCTTAGTTGGCTCTCCTCAGGTAGTTGTAGCCCAAAAGGACTAGTTGTTATTGGCGGTCAAGGTAACATTGACCCCATGCCTATTCGCTTATCCAGCCTGTTCCTGCGAACACTTCGTGAAGACCCAGCCGACGCCGACGTAGCTGGCCACAAGTTGCTGCTTCGCGCCGGATACATTCGCCGAGCCGGAGCGGGTCTTTATACCTGGTTACCACTTGGCCTGGCCGTGAAGGCAAAGATTGAAAAGGTTATCCGCGAAGAGATGGCCGCCGCCGGCGCACAAGAAGTTTTCTTTCCAGCGCTGCTTCCACGTGAACCTTTCGAAGCAACTGGCCGATGGACCGAGTACGGAGACAATCTATTCCGTTTGCAGGACCGCAAAAAAACCGATTATCTTTTAGCCCCAACTCACGAAGAGATGTTCACTCTGTTGGTGAAAGATCTTTACTCAAGCTACAAAGACCTACCGTTGTCGATTTATCAAATTCAAAACAAATACCGCGATGAAGCGCGCCCTCGCGCCGGTCTGCTTCGTGGTCGTGAGTTTGTTATGAAAGATGCCTATAGCTTTGACGTCACAGACGAGGGCTTAAAGGTTTCTTACCAAGCGCAGCGTGATGCTTATGAGCGAATCTTTACTCGCCTGGGCGTTGACTACGTGGTGGTCAAGGCAGATGCCGGTGCCATGGGCGGTTCTGCCTCAGAAGAATTCTTGTCACCTTCTGCAATTGGTGAAGACACTTTTGTGCGTTCGCCTGGTGGTTACGCCGCAAACGTTGAGGCGGTTGCAACCGTTGTGCCTCCAAAGATTGCAATTGAAGGCCAGCCTGCCGCCGAAATCGTGGTGACCCCTGAGTGCTCAAACATCAAGCGAATTGTTGCTTGGTCTAATGAAAACCACAAACGAACCGATGGCACAGAATGGCACGCTGCACACACACTTAAGAACAACGTCATGGCGCTTGTGTCTCCAGAGGGAAAGCGTGAGCTTGTTATTGTTGGTCTTCCTGGGGATCGTGAAGTTGATGTAAAGCGAGCCGAGGCCGCTTTCTCGCCAAACGAAATTGAACAGGCAAATGAAGAAGATTTTGCAAAACACCCAGAGCTAATCAAGGGCTACATTGGTCCGGTTAAAGACGGCCAAGCAATTCTTGGACTGAAGGGTGCAACCAAGATTCGATACCTGCTTGACCCACGTGTGGTTGAAGGTTCGGCATGGCTTACTGGTGCAAATGACAAAGAAAAGCATGTTTATGGTTTAGTTGCTGGCCGTGATTTCACTGCCGACGGCGTTGTTGATATTGCCGAGGTGCGAGCCGGAGATCAAGCGCCAGACGGTTCCGGAGCACTAGAACTTGCACGCGGAATTGAAATCGGCCATGTTTTCCAGCTTGGTCGTAAGTATGCCGAGGCCCTAGGTCTTCAGGTACTTGATGAAAACGGCAAGCTAATCACCGTAACCATGGGGTCATACGGAATTGGCGTGACTCGTTTGGTAGCCGTTCTAGCTGAGGCAAATCACGACGACAACGGTCTCATTTGGCCAGAGGCAGTTTCGCCGGCCGATGTCTACATTGTTGCTGCCGGAAAAGACGAGGCTGTTTACGATACAGCTGAGAAACTTGCCAACCAGATTGAGGCAACTGGCAAAAGTGTAATTCTGGATGACCGTCAGAAAGTTAGTCCTGGAGTTAAGTTTGGAGATGCCGAACTTATCGGTGTTCCAAATATTGTCATCGTTGGAAAAGGCCTAGAAAACGGTGAGGTTGATCTTTGGGATCGCCGATCTGGAGTGCGCCGCGCGGTACCGCTAGAATCGGCTGTAGCAGAAATACTTAAAGGCTAAAAACTAAAGACCGCCAAGGAGGCAAATAAATGGACATCGATCTAAGTGTTCTGAAAGTCCTTGAGCGCGAAGCCGAAATTCCTTTCAACGAATTAGTCTCAGTTATCGAAGAGGCTATTCTTGCTGCTTACCTAAAGATGGTCGCCAAGGCCGAGCCGGCTGCTGAGTCTGGAACAAAGTCAGCCCCAAAATCTTTTGACCGCGATGCCGTAAAGGCCCCTGAGGCACGTGCTGAACTTAATAAGTCAACCGGTCACGTAACAATTTTTGTTCCTGTTCTAGATGAAGAGGGAAACAAGATTGGCGAAGCTGAAGCAACACCAGAGAACTTTGGCCGTGTAGCAGCAGGTGCCGCAAAGCAGGTCATCGCACAGCGCATTCGATCAATTAACGACGCTTCTTTGATGGGTGAATTTAAAGGCAAAGAAGGTGACATCGTTGCCGGTGTAATTCAGCAGGGCCAGAAGCCTTACATGGTTTACGTAGACCTTGGCACAATTGAGGCAATCATGCCTCCTGAAGAACAGGTGCCTGGCGAAGATTATGCGCACGGCAAGCGCATTCGTGTTTATGTGACAGCTGTAAACCAGGGAACCAAGGGTGGCCCAATGGTGACTGTTTCACGCACCCACCCTTCTTTGGTTCGCAAGTTGTTTGCCATGGAGGTTCCAGAAATTGCCAGTGGAGTAGTAGAGATTGTTTCTCTTGCTCGCGAAGCCGGGCACCGCACCAAGATTGCCGTTCGTGCCCACGAGCCAGGCGTAAATGCCAAGGGTTCTTGTATCGGTGAATTGGGTCAGCGAGTACGTGCGGTTCAAACCGAGCTAAACGACGAGAAGATTGACATTGTTGATTTCTCGGAGGACTTACCAGCATTCGTAGCTCAGGCCCTATCGCCAGCCAAGGTATCAAGTTCTTTCATGTTAGATGCGGCCACAAAGTCAGTTCGCGTATTGGTTCCCGACTTCCAGCTGTCTCTGGCTATCGGCAAAGAGGGGCAAAACGCCCGTTTGGCAGCCAAATTGACTGGCGCCAAGATCGATATCCAGCCGGACAGCATCCTCGAGGACGAATAGCCCCTATCTAAAGGGGTAGTTCAGGGGTTAGAATGAATCGAACCTGCGTTGGTTGTCGCCAGCGCTCTCAGCGTGCAGATCTCTTGCGAATTGTTG
>ERZ1034365.986-NODE-986-length-15102-cov-4.955607_pt1 | contig 15102 bp, 16 predicted proteins | sample MGYA00520615_ERZ1034365 | MGnify/ENA primary metagenome ERZ1034365 (study PRJEB33736, sample SAMEA104284505) | Azolla filiculoides | biome: Urban; feature: Water surface; material: Ditch water | place: Netherlands | collected 2015-10-28 | depth 0-0.1 m ... | reverse complement strand
AAAAATCAAAAGCACCAAAGCTGACATTACAGTTGAAAATTTACCTAGAATTAGAGGTTATGAAACTTACATTCGACTATTGTTTCAAAACTTAATAAGCAACGCCATCAAATTTAGCAAGGAAAACACTAAGCCTAAAATCAAAATTAAATGTTCAGAAACTGAAAAAGAATGGAAATTTTCAGTCAAAGACAACGGAATAGGGATTGATGAAAAATATATAGATCAGGTATTTATTATATTCAAAAGACTAAACAATGATTCTGTTTATCAAGGATATGGTATAGGATTAGCCCATTGCAAAAAAATAGTGGACATTCATAACGGAGAATTGTATGTCAAATCCACAGTAAATAAAGGGAGTACATTTAGTTTTACTATTTCAAAACAGATAAAGTAATGATCAAGTTAAATACAATTTTATTAATCGACGATGATTTTACAACCAATTATTTACATAAAAAAATTATTTCAAAATCCGAAATAGACTCTTCTATTGAAGTGGCAAATAATGGTAAAGAAGGTATTGAAAAACTATGGGCGCTAAATGAGTCTATAAACGATAAAAATTCTTTAGTTTTAATATTTTTGGATCTAAATATGCCTATTATGGATGGATGGGGGTTTTTAGAAATTTTTGAGGAAATAAAGCCGAAACTTAATTTTAATACCAATTTGTTTATTCTAAGTTCTTCTATTAATCCAGATGATGAGTCTAGAGCAAAAAATAATTGTCAAGTGCTGGATTATTTTCCAAAAACGCTCACTGTAGATAGATTGGTGAAACTAAAAGCAAATTATATTTAATTATTCTTCTTCTGATTCCAAAAACATTTCTTCATCGTCTGCTTCTTCTTTAGTTGATTTTTCCATTTCAAAGAAACTAAAAATCGAACCTCCATAACTTTTCTTGAAAGAAAAATGAATTAAATGGTCGAGTTTCGTGTATTTTGAATGTTCAATAATTATCATTCCATCTCCTTGTAAAGTATTTTTTTCGAAAACTGTCAAGACAAATTTATCAAAGGTTTTCTGGTCTAAAGCATAAGGGGGATCAGCGAAAATAATGTCGTAAGTAGCTTTGTTTCTTTCCAAAAACGTGAAAACATCACTTTTGGTGGCAGCTATGTTAAAATCGTATTCGGCAGCGATTTGTTTGATGAATTTTACACAACCAAAATCAGCATCCACCGAAGTTATTGGTGTGCATCCTCGAGAAGCAAATTCAAAACTAATATTGCCTGTTCCTGCAAATAAATCCAGTATTTTCAAGCCTTCAAAACTGAAATGATTGTTCAAAACATTGAATAATGCTTCTTTAGACATATCGGTTGTCGGGCGAACGGGAAGTCCTTTGGGTGGAAAAATACGTCTTCCTTTATATTTACCTGAAATGATTCTCACGATTGGAATAAAATAAAATGTTTCTGATTCTGGGCAGTTGAAAAAGGATTGTTTTGCTGCAAATTCGATACATCAAAAAAGGAAACATTTCGAATGTATTTGTAGGCCAATTGATAAAAATCGTCATCTTCAGCAATGGTTCCCAATAATTCTAATTTGAAATTCTCGGGATTCATATTCAATTGTTCGGCTGTGAAAAGCAAATAATACAGAAAATCTTCCGGCGTTTGATAATCGAAAGAATTAAAAAGCAATAACTTTTGATTTTGAACCACGATCACTTCAAAATGACCTGGATTGAAATTCACGATCATTTTTTTGTCATCAATATTTTTAGAAGCTTCTAGAAGTTTATTGACCAAAATAGTGTTGGCGTGCTTGTAATTGAAAGAACCAAATTGGTCAATAAAAAAATTATTGATGTTCACATACGGAATGTAAACGGTATTCATTTGGTAATTCGGAATTTCGTCGAAAGCAAAAAAATCAGTTTCAAAAACTTTCGTATTGTATTGTAGATAACTTCCCAAGAAATTCTCGTCAAAAAGCGGTTCAGGAACAAATGTCGAAAGATTGTTGTTGTGAATCACCAATATTTCATCATAAGAATCCTTTAATTCTGGGTTTTCTCTGAAAGCGTCACCAAACAATTCTTCGATTTTGGTAGATTTATGAAAAGTATCAAAATGGATTTCCTTAACGGAAAGTATTACATTATTTAAAGTATCAAAAACACAAAAAGAAAGCCCCGTCAAGGAAACCTGGAGCGAGAGTTTTTTGTATTTTTTATCGGTAATGGTAGTGTTGACAGACATAGTTGCAAACTTACAATTTTATTTCATAGTTTAAAAGTTTAAAGGTTTAAGAGTTTAGAAGTTCCCAGTGAATTGCTTAAACTTTTAAACTTTTAAATCTTTAAACTCCTAAACTTTTTTCTTACTTTGCAGTCAAATAACACCCAATGGAATCCTCTTTGTTTTACAGCCTTTTACAGAAAAAATTTCCTTTTACACCTACGTACAAACAGGATGTATTTTTTCAAAAAATCGCTATTTTCTTGACCGAAAACGACAACAACACCATTTTCGTCTTGAAAGGGTATGCCGGAACGGGAAAAACAACCGTGATTTCGACCATCGTCAACAATTTACTCGACATCAACAAAAAATATGTTTTGCTGGCGCCAACGGGTCGCGCGGCCAAAGTAATTGCCAATTATTCGAACAAGCCGGCTTTTACGATTCACAAGAAAATCTATTTTCCCAAAAAGTCATCGGGTGGAGGCGTTTCTTTTGTTTTGCAGCCCAACAAACACAAAAACACGATTTTTATCGTCGATGAAGCTTCGATGATTTCGGACACAAATTCCGATTCCAAGTTGTATGAAAACGGTTCTTTGCTTGATGATTTGATTTCCTATGTCTATTCTGGAACCAATTGCAAGATGATTTTATTGGGAGACACTGCCAAATTACCACCCGTGAATTTGGATATCAGTCCCGCTTTGGACATTCGAACTTTGGGAATGAATTACAACAAAGAAGTCGAACACATCGAATTGGATGAAGTAATGCGTCAGGAAGAAAACTCCGGAATTTTGCATAATGCCACCGAACTACGGGAATTGTTGAAGGATTCTTTTATAGACGAATTCAAATTTGACCTCCAAAAGTTCAAGGATATTGTCCGTTTGACCGATGGTTACGACATTCAGGACGCCATTAATTCGGCTTACAGCAATTACAGCATCGAAGACACGGCTTTTATCGTTCGGTCGAATAAAAGAGCTAATCAATATAATGAACAAATCCGAACCAAAATTCTCGATAAGGAAAGTGAATTGTCCACGGGAGATTTTTTGATGGTGGTGAAAAATAATTATTTCTGGTTAAAAGATTCTGACGAAGCCGGTTTTATTGCCAATGGTGATATTATTGAGGTTTTGGAAATTTTTAAAATCCAAGAATTATACAGTTTCAAATTTGCCAAAGTAAAAATACGAATGGTCGATTATCCCAACCAAAAACCATTTGAAACCGTACTTTTATTAGACACCATAAAAAGTGAATCGCCGTCCTTGACTTACGAAGAGTCCAACCGATTGTATCAAGAAGTCCTGAAAGATTACGAAGGCGAAACTAAGTACAAACAATTCCAGAAAGTGAAAGCCAACGAATATTTCAACGGCTTGCAAGTCAAGTTTTCGTATGCAATTACTTGCCATAAATCGCAAGGAGGGCAGTGGAATACCGTTTTTGTCGAGCAACCGTATTTGCCGGACGGCATCAACAGGGATTACATCCGATGGTTGTACACGGCTATGACAAGAGCAAAAAATAAATTATATTTGATAGGATTTAAGGACGAGAGTTTTGTGGAATGATTACTTGTAGAGACGCGATTTATCGCGTCTAAAATTAGTTGCGTATATCATCACGGTTGAAATGATTGTTTTCCGGCGTTGTGTGAGACGCGATAAATCGCGTCTGTACCACAAAAAAAATAAATTATGGCAGAAAAATTCCGAAATAAATATAGAGTGTCATCAGCTAGATTGCAAAATTGGGATTATGGTTCTAATGGTGCTTATTTTATCACGATTTGTACCAAAGAAATGCAGCATTTTTTTGGAGAAGTTGTCGATAAAAAGATGATTTTAAATTCTGTAGGAACATTGGCAGAGGAATATTGGATAGATATATTAAAAGAATTTCCTTATGTTGAATTGAGTAATTTTCAGATTATGCCCAATCATATGCACGGAATATTGATTATTGATAAATCCGTTGCTGTAGAGACGCGATTTATCGCTTCTAATTTGGAAAATAAAATTGAATTTATCGCGTCTAATTTGAATGATGCCGATAGCAGTGAGACGCGATTAATCGCGTCTGTACCGCCGGAGAAAGATGGAATTGGAGGATTTGCTGGAGAAAATAATCCAATGTTGGCTGATAATATATCTAGAATAATTCGATGGTATAAAGGAAGATGTACCTTTGAAATGCGAAAAATAAATCCAAATTTCGGATGGCATTCCCGTTTTCACGATCATATCATCAGAAATTCGGAATCATTTGAAAGAATACAAAATTATATAGAAGAAAATCCAGAGAGATGGAAAGAGGATAAATTTTATAAAAAATAATTCTCCAGCGTACAGACGCGATTTATCGCGTCTCTATTATATCCTAAAAAATATTCATTATGAACTCATTAAACGATTTACATAAAATTTCAAGCACTTTTTCGAACACCGAAAAAATGCCTGTGTTGTTCCTGGGACACGGAAGTCCAATGAACGCCATCGAGGAAAACCAATTCGTGACAGGCTTTCGGAACTTAGCTAAAACTTTGCCGCAACCCAACGCTATTTTGTGTATTTCGGCGCATTGGTTTACGAATGGAACCAAAGTCACCGCAATGGAAATGCCAAGAACCATTCACGATTTTGGAGGTTTCCCGCAGGAATTGTTTGCCGTGCAATATCCAGCCAAAGGCAGTCCAGAATTAGCAACAGAAACCAAGGAATTGTTGAAACCCGTTGATGTGGAACTAGACGAACATTGGGGTTTGGATCACGGAGCTTGGAGTGTTATTAAACATTTGTATCCCGAAGCCAATGTTCCTGTAATTCAGTTAAGTATTGATTATACCAAATCGCCGCAATATCATTTTGAATTGGCCAAGAAACTGAGTGATTTACGCCGGAAAGGCATCTTGATAATTGGTAGCGGCAATATCGTTCATAACTTAAGATTGGTTGATTTTCCTAATTTTGACAAAGACAATTACGGTTACGATTGGGCAATTGAAGCCAGAGAAACCGTAAACAATTATTTGTTGAACGGCAATTTCCAACCGCTTATTGATTACGAAAAACAAAGCAAGGCTTTACAAATAGCGATTCCCACGCCAGACCATTATTTGCCCTTGATTTACACTTTGGGACTGAAAAACAAAACCGAAGAATTGAGTTTGTTCAATGACAAATTAGTGGCGGGTTCCTTGAGTATGACTTCGGTGAAGATTATGTAAATGGTTTTGTGGGAAAATGGTATATTTGAAAAGTAGAATTAAATTTAAAAAGTCAAAATATGGCTATACCAAAACACGATGAAATTAGAGTTCCTGCTATGGAATTATTATTAAAAAATAGTGAGATGAAACTTAGAGATTTCGTTGAACCACTTTCTAAACATTTTAAACTTTCAGAAGAAGAAATTAACGAAATGTATCCTTCTGGAAACGGACATATTTTTTATGATAGAATTTCTTGGGCATTGAGTTATTTGAATATGGGAGGTCTTTTAGATAAACCAAAACGAGGAATATATAAAATTAACCAAATTGGGATTGATTTAATTAAAACACCTGAAAAAGTTAATTTATATATAGAAAAACAATTAGAAAAAAGAGAGCCAAGTAAACAAAAGAAGAAGTCAACTGAAGAACAGATAAATATTGAAGAAATTGCTTCTGAATTAACACCTCAAGAAAGATTATATTCCTCCTTTTCTAATATCCGTAATTCTGTTTATTCAGATATTTTAAATACTATTTTGACAAAAACACCAACTTCATTTGAAAAATTAGTAGTTATGCTTTTGCAAAAAATGGGATATGGTGGAGAAATAGAAAATTCAGGATTAGTAACTAAAGTTTCGAATGATGGTGGAATTGATGGTATCATCAAAGAAGATGTTCTTGGACTCGGTCGAATACATATCCAAGCTAAAAGGTATAAAACTGATAATTGTATTGGGAGAGAAGAGATTCAAAAATTTGTAGGGGCTTTAGCTGTAGCTCAATCAAATAAAGGAGTTTTTATAACAACTTCTTATTATTCAAAAGGAGCAATGGAATACGTGAATAATTTGAATGGTTCAACAACAATAGTTTTAATTGATGGAAAGCAATTGGCAGAATATATTTATGACTACAGTCTTGGAATGCAGGTTGAACAAACAATTGAAATCAAAAAACTTGATGCTGATTTTTGGGATTCTATGAAAGATGAAAATTAAAATAAAACCTTTGCGACCTAGCGCCTTCGCGGTAAAAAAACACCGCAGTAAAATAAAATTATTAAAATGAAAATAATAGCAGTCATTCCAGCACGTTACGCCTCAACCCGATTTCACGCCAAATTGATGGAGGATTTGGGAGGCAAAACCGTGATTTTAAGAACCTATGAAGCAGCCAAAAAGTCCAATCTTTTTGATGATGTTTTCGTGGTGACCGATTCCGATTTGATTTATAAAGAAATAACTTCCAATGGAGGCAAATCCATAATGAGCATCAAAGAACACGAATCAGGAAGCGACCGAATTGCCGAAGCTGTTGAAAATATGGACGTGGATATTGTGGTCAACGTACAAGGCGACGAGCCATTTATCGACACTGAAGCTTTAGCAAAACTAATTGAAGTCTATAAAAAAGACACCGAAAAAAAAGTAGATTTGGCTTCCTTAATGAGTGAAATCAAGGATGAAGCTGAAATCAATAATCCCAACAATGTAAAAGTGGTTGTGAATCAAAACGGTTTTGCGTTGTACTTTTCGCGTTCGGTGATTCCCTATCCAAGGGAAGTGAGCGCAGGTGTTCGGTATATGAAACACATCGGGATTTACGCATTTAGAAAACAAGCTTTAATGGATTTCTACAATCTGCCGATGAAATCATTGGAAGCATCCGAAAAACTGGAGCAATTGCGCTATCTGGAATTTGGCAAAAGTATCAAAATGGTCGAAACTAATCATATTGGAATTGGAATTGATACCAAAGAAGACTTGGAAAAAGCGAGAAAATTGATTTAAATTAGCTTTCGTTTTCAATATCAAAATAGCCTTTTACTTTTATTTTTGCAGTGAAAAAATTCAAAAACAGAACTACAAATAATAAGAATAAAAAGGCTTGAGCGGTGGTTAAAAATTTTCCGATTGGTGTAACAGGATAAAAATCGCCATAGCCGATAGAAGCCGAATTGATGGTGCTAAAATAAATTGGGTCAAACCAATGATCGAGCGGCTTGTTCAAATAATTACCGCAAGAATACAAAACTCCAAACGAAAATATAATTTCGATATAATTGAGAAAAAGTAATAACATCGATCTTTTATAAGAACGTGGTTTAGAAAACATATCCGAAGCAAAAATAAGTGTGGGAATGTATAAAACAGTTTCTAATAAGACATAAATCATTATCCAAATAACAAAGTGATAACTTTGCCAATGATTCATTAAGATGAATAATGGAAAGCTGACTTTGAGTAAAACATAGAAATCTAAGGCTAAATCTCGGTATTCATAGCCTCTTAAATAGGCCAAATATTTGATATAAACTCCAGGAAAAAGCAATTGTGATGAAGAAAGGAACAACCGTACAAATTTTTCTATTCCATTATCGTCCTGATGGTTGTTGTTCCATATAGCTTTTATGTTCATTAAGCGTTTCTGAACAGGATTGAATTCGGGTTTTGGCATTTTGGCTAAATTCCCTAAGAACAATTTTTTTAGAATCGATTTCATCTTTTTGATATTCGAATTGGACTCTAATTTACGAAAAAATTGCTTAATTTTTAGTACAAATTACAAATATTATTTACTTTCGATTAATATCAATTCATTCGTTTTCTCCATTTTGTTATATAAGGTAACGGTATATTTTTTAGGATCAAAATTTTTTACATAGTCCAGATTGAGTTCTCTTTGCTGTTTGTTCAGTAACATGGTATTAAACAGAATATGACCTTTGGGATTTAACAAAAAGCAAATTTTGTTGATGAAAAAGAATTCAAACAAAAAATCGGGCATTTTTGTGTCTTGAAAAACATCTATAATAATCAAGTCGAAGGTTTCTGTCGTTTTCAAAACAAATTTGGAAGCGTCATCAAAAATAATTTCCAAATTTGGAATCTCATTCAGTTGAAAATATTTATTGGCAATATCAATTATATTTTTGTCAATTTCAACACCAGTAATTTGACCTTCAAATTTAATTTCGTCAACTAAAGTTCGGATAACGCTGCCACCAGCAACACCAAGCACTAAGATTTTTTGCATTGATTTGATTTTTTCAAAACCAATGATTCTCAACCCTTTTCTTAAAATTCGCTGTAAATTGCCATACGAATAATTAGTATTCTCACTATCTAAAACTAATTTTCCGTCAGTCCAAGTTACTTCTAGAGTTTTACTAAGTGTTGAATTTTGTTTGAAAATGGTGACCGGAAGTAAGAAACTAAACAGTTTTTTGAGCATTTGAATTTATTTTTGTCAAAAATACAGGATAAATATTAATTTTACGAAAAATGGGTTCTAAATGAAAAAAAGTTTCTACAAGTTAATTTTCTTCCAATGGATGGGCTGGAAAATAGAAGGCACACTAGATGAAAGTATCAAAAAGTGTGTTCTGATGGTTATTCCTCACACGAGTTGGCACGATTTTTACCTCGGATTATTGACAAGAGGAATCATTGGAATTCAAATGAATTTTATTGGTAAAAAAGAATTATTCCGTTTTCCGTTTGGATTTTATTTTCGTTGGATGGGGGGAGCACCCATTGATAGAGTAGGGAATTTGAACAAAGTAGAATCGATTGCCAAAATTTTTGAAACCCGTGACGAATTCCGGTTAGCCATTTCTCCCGAAGGAACCCGAAAAAAAGTAAAAGAACTAAGAACCGGATTTTATTATATTGCCTTAAAAGCAAATGTTCCCATAATTCCTGTTGCTTTTGATTATAGTCAAAAATCAGTAAAAATGGGTCAACCGTTTTTTCCTACTTCAAATTATGAAAATGATTTGTCTATTTTACTTCAGCATTTCAATGGCGTTGTTGGAAAAATTCCAGAGAATGGATTTCCAAATAAAAACTAATTTATTCGGCTGAATAGGTTTTAAATGTTCCGTTGGTATAGAAAATTACAATTCGATCTATTTCATCTTCTGTTTTTGAAATTGTAGGTATCTTTGAATTTGAAATACGAGGAAACTGATTTTCTACCTTTTCATTTTTTTCAAGCACCAATTTTTCCGAAAACAAATCGGGTTGTTTCTCAATTTCCGAAGCTGTAGTTTGAGTATTCAAAATGGGAGTAGGTGAAGTAGCATTCGATTCAATCGCTAATTCCGATTTTGGAAAACTACCTTTTCCGTTGAGCATCCAATACAAATCAACTTCTGGAAAAACATCCAAAATTTTAAGTATAAAATCCAAACTCGGTTTGTTTCTTCCCGAAAGCAAATGCGACAAGCTCGAACGTTGTACACCTATTTTATCGGCAAATGAAGAAGCATTTAACCCATAATAATCTAATATAATTTCGATTCTTTTTATAAAATCATCGGTGTTTACCATTGTAAAATGTGTTTTATAACAACTGTGTTACAAATGTAATCAAAAAGAATAGAACAGCCAATATTACAGATGTAAATTATTTAAAACCACTGTTATTATTGAGGTTTTAACTTAAATTAAAGGTGTTTAAAATACTGATTTAAAATATTTTGATGTATATTATTATAATTGAATACAATTGTTAATTACTTTGTTAAAAGGGATTCTATTTGAAAGAGTATTTCTGTTTACAATTATAAATTTAGTTTTAAATTCACTGTTTACTTTTGTAAATATAAAGATGTTTACTTTTGTAAAACAAAAAATAACCTATGGATTTAGAACAATTATTCAGTCAATATAAAGAACAATCAATAGAAGGTCGTTATATTACTTTAGACAAAATTTACCCAATATTAGAAAAATTAAACACTAATAATCAATTAGGAATTATTGGTAAATCAGTGCTCGATTTACCAATTTATAAGTTTCAAATTGGCACAGGAAAAATTAAAATTTTGCTTTGGTCGCAAATGCACGGAAATGAAAGTACGACGACAAAAGCATTGTTTGATTTTTTAAATCTGTTAAGCGGAGATTCAGAATTAGCAAAAACCTTACTCAAGGCATTTACTTTTTATGCCATTCCGATGCTAAATCCAGATGGAGCGAAATTATATACTCGTGCCAATGCCAACGAAGTAGATTTGAATAGAGATTCGCAGGATCTTACACAGCCCGAAAGTAAGGTTTTGAGAGAAGCTTTTGAGTGTTTTAAACCTGATTTTTGTTTTAATCTTCACGATCAGCGCACTATTTTTGGGGTTGCAAGTACTGGTAAACCGGCAACTTTGTCTTTTTTGGCTCCAGCATATAATGATGAAAGAGAGGTAAATGAAACGAGATTAAAAGCTATTAATTTAATTGCGGGAATAAACGATGTGTTGCAAAGTTATATTCCGGGACAAGTAGGGCGTTTTGACGATGGATTTAATATTAATTGTATCGGAGACACTTTTCAATTTTTGGGAGTTCCAACGGTTTTGTTTGAAGCTGGGCATTTTCAGAATGATTATTGGAGAGAAGAAACTCGAAAATATGTTTTTATGGCTTTGGTTTCGAGTTTTGAAATCTTAAGCGAAAACGATATAGTTGATAGTAGATTTGATAATTATTTGAGTATTCCTCAAAATAAAGTAGTTTTTTATGATTTTTTATATAAAAACATCAAAATAAATTATGATGGTATTGAAATAATCACGAATTTTGCTGCACAATACAAAGAAGAATTAATAGACGGTCAGATTTGTTTTAATGCTTATGTTGTTCATATAAGCGAATTAGAGAATTATTATGGACATTTTGAATATGATGCGAAAGGCGCAATTTATCAAGATGAAAATGAGAATTCACCAAAATTAAATCAAAAAGCTAACTTTTATTTAAATGATAAAAAGTTTGTAAACGGAGTGTTAGTTCAAAGTTTGTAATTGTAGCTATAAATATTAAATTATTGAATTATGAGTAAGTTTCGTTTAGATGAAGTAGACCATCAAATTTTGGACATGTTGATTGACAACACAAGAATTCCATTTACAGATATCGCCAAAAAATTATTGATTTCGGCTGGAACAGTTCACGTCAGAGTTAAGAAAATGGAAGATGCTGAGATAATAATGGGTTCATCATTAGTATTGGATTATGATAAGCTAGGGTATTCTTTTATCGCTTATGTTGGAGTTTTTCTTAATAACACTTCGCAAACTAAATTTGTTTTACAGCGTATAAATGAAATTCCATTTGTTACAGTAGCATCTGTAACGACTGGAAAATTCAATATCTTTTGTAAAATTAGAGCAAAAGACACCAAGCACGCAAAAGATGTAATCTTTATGATCGATGATATCGACGGAGTTTACAGAACAGAAACAATGATTTCTTTAGAAGAAAGTATCAACGATAAAAAACGTTTGATGCATACTATTTTTAAAGATATATAATTCATTTGATTGCCGTTATATAACGTAACCTCAAGTGAATTCTTGGGGTTTCTTTTTATATAAAAACTGTCGAAACCAACAATAACTAAACCAACTCAATATGTATACGCACCCTAAAATTGAAAGATTTAACGAAGAAGTTTTATCAAAATATCACATCTATAATAGTGTATTTATTACATTACCATTCGACTCAATAGATAATACAGGGGTTTTACTTCCTTTATTTACTGATGGTTGCGAAAACGGTTTCAAAAAACAAAAAACACCTAAAGAAATTGTTGATTTTTTTGCAAATAAGTATATGCAAGGAGCAACAGAATCAGAGAAAATTGATATAATGTTTCGATTTATTCAATTTATCGAACGTCAAATAGTTTTATTTGATGCTATTGAGGATGCTGCTTTTCCGGTTGTAAATAATATGGACGGTAGAGGTTCGTTAAGGGATATTAAGGAAAAGGCAGCGGTAAAAGAGTTAGGAGAGGAGCTAATTTCATTTCTCGAAAACTTCAATGTGAGAACGGTTTTAACGGCTCATCCAACTCAGTTTTATCCTGGTTCGGTTTTAGGTATCATTAATGATTTGACTGATGCAATTCGCAAAAATAACTTGCTTGAAATCAAACAGCTTTTGGCTCAATTAGGAAAAACTCCTTTTATACAAAACGAAAAACCAAATCCTTTTGATGAAGCTGTAAGTTTGATATGGTATCTTGAAAATGTGTTTTACGAAACCGCAGGAGAGATAGTTCATTATCTACAAAAAAATATTTTGCACGGAAGTTCTATCAATAATCAATTGATAAAACTTGGATTTTGGCCAGGAGGAGATCGTGATGGAAACCCATTTGTTACCACTGAAATAACTCTTAAAGTTGCCGATAGATTAAGAACTTCTATATTAAAGTGTTACTATCGTGAAATGAGAAACTTGAAAAGAAAGCTTACTTTCTTTGAAGTGGATGTATTAGTGGCCGAATTGGAACACAAATTATATCGTTCTGTATTTTATTCTAAAGGAGAAATTTACATCACTTTAGAGGAGTTTAAATCTCAATTAAATAAGATTAGAACCATACTTATAGAGCGAAATCAATCTTTATATTTAGATGAATTAGAAGGTCTTCTTATCAAAGTGAATTTGTTTGGATTTCATTTTGCCACATTAGATATTCGTCAAAATAGTAAAATACATGATGCTGTTTTTAAAGATGTTGTACAGCATTATTTAAACTCAAACTCTACTGTTTTTCCAGCAAATTATTTTGATTTAAGCGAAGATGAAAAGTTTGAGATATTGTCAAATATTAATGGTAATCTAGATTCGAATGTATTCGATAATGAAATTACAAGATTGACACTTGAGTCGATTCAAGCCATCAAACAAATTCAAGATAACAACGGCGAATCGGGTGCTAATCGTTACATCATAAGCAATAATGAAAGTGCATTGAATGTGATGGAAACTTTTGCTCTTTTCAAATTAAACAATTGGGAGAACCTTTCAGTTGATATTATTCCGCTTTTCGAATCTGTTGATGATTTGCAAAATGCTCATAATATCATGGAAAAATTATATTCAAATCCAGCCTATGCGGAGCATTTAGTTAATAGAAATAAAAAGCAAACCATCATGCTTGGTTTTTCTGATGGAACTAAAGATGGTGGGTATTTGATGGCGAATTGGAGTATTTATAAAGCCAAAGAAGAGTTGACTGAAATGTCACGAAAATATGGTATTAAAGTTATTTTCTTTGATGGACGTGGTGGTCCACCAGCTCGTGGAGGCGGAAAAACACATAAATTTTATGCTTCTTTAGGTCCAAAAATCGAGAATAAAGAAATTCAAATTACTGTTCAAGGACAAACAATCAGTTCTAATTTTGGAATTTTAGACTCTTGCCGTTATAATTTAGAGAATTTATTAAGTGCTGGTGCAACAAATCAGGTATTTACTAAAGATAAAAATCTTTTGTCGGTTGAAGAAAAACAAATTTTAGATCAATTGGCTGAATTAGGGTATCAAAAGTATTTAAGTTTCAAAAATCATCCCAAATTCATTCCTTATTTGGAGAAAATGAGTACCTTGAAATATTACGCCAAAACCAATATTGGAAGTCGTCCGTCTAAAAGAAGTAAATCAGAACATTTAGATTTTGCCGATTTAAGAGCGATTCCTTTTGTGGGTTCTTGGAGTCAGTTGAAGCAAAACGTTCCAGGTTTTTTTGGAGTAGGATCGGCCTTAAAATATTTTGAAGAAACAGATAACTGGAATAAAGTTCAGGATTTATATAATGGTTCATTGTTCTTTAAAACCTTGTTAGAAAACAGTATGATGTCCTTGGCAAAATCATTTTTCCCTTTGACAGCTTATATGAAAAACGATCCTGAATTTGGTGAATTTTGGCAAATTATCTACGATGAATTTTTGGAAACCAAAAGATTATTATTGAAAATTGCGGGTCACAAAGAACTAATGGAAAACTATCCTGACGGAAAAGCTTCTATTGATATAAGAGAGCGTATAGTATTGCCATTGTTGACAATACAACAGTATGCTTTATTGAGAATTAATGAATTGAGTAAATCCGAAAAACCAGATTTAGAGTTGATTCAAACTTATGAAAAAATTGTAACTCGTTCTCTTTTTGGAAATACTAATGCCAGTAGAAATTCAGCTTAATTTATAAAAATCGACAATATGAATTCCAATCAATTGCCCGTAAATGAATATTCGACTTTCAATGCTACTTATATCAAAGCAATTGAAAATGTTGAATTATTGGAAGAATTAGAAATCAGTTTGCATGATTTTATTCGTTTTGTTCGTGAAATTCCAATGGACAAATTTGATTATCGGTATGCCGAAGGCAAGTGGACGATCAAGGATATTATCCAGCATATTATAGATGCCGAAAGAATTTTTGCGTATCGAGCTTTGCGAATTTCTAGAAACGACCAGACGCCATTACCGGGATTTGAAGAAAATGATTATGTAGATCATACCAATGCCAACGGTAGAAGCATTCAAGAATTGTTGACTGAATTTTCGGCTGTTCGTCATTCTAATTTATTGATGTTCAAAAGTTTTTCTTACGAACAATTAACCAGAATAGGAATTGCATCAAATCATCCCGTTTCGGTTAGAGCTTTAGGATTTTTGATGATAGGTCATCAAAAACACCATCAAAAAGTTTTTCAAGAACGGTATTTGTAGTCAAAATATAGGAAATAAAAAAGGAACTCCATTAAGAGTTCCTTTTAAATAGTATTATTTTGAAGAATTAATTATTCTTCGTCATCCTCGTCGTCATCTTCAGAAGAATCGGCTTCTTCATCGTCATCATCGTCGT
>ERZ1034365.985-NODE-985-length-15106-cov-2.778761_pt1 | contig 15106 bp, 6 predicted proteins | sample MGYA00520615_ERZ1034365 | MGnify/ENA primary metagenome ERZ1034365 (study PRJEB33736, sample SAMEA104284505) | Azolla filiculoides | biome: Urban; feature: Water surface; material: Ditch water | place: Netherlands | collected 2015-10-28 | depth 0-0.1 m ... | reverse complement strand
ATGGAAAATACCCCCATTGGTTTAATGGAAAACGACTTGATGAATCGCCACGGAAGTTAAGCGTAACCATATATTTATTTCCATAAGTGTAGTGCAAACGACCCAGTAATGAGAACATTCTGCTTCTGTCAACGCCATCGCTTGCATAGGTTTTATTTTCAGTGGTTGATTTCAGATACCAGTTGCTTTCAACAGGATTAAGAATTGACGCACCAGAACCTCCAATGGTGTAATAATTATATTCTTCAGAAGTTTGTCCCACCATTGCGGAAAAACTGTGCTCGTTGATAGATTTATTAAAAGTAAGTGTGTTTTCCAGAATCATAGTATTATAACGTGTGATACTGCTCTGGAAGAAGTTCAAATCAGATTTATCGTACGAAGAATATTCATAAGCTTCTTTAAATAACTGATCACGAACGTATGAGTGGTCGAAGTTTACCGCCGAACGAAATACAAGTCCTTTAAACGGAGTTATTTCAACATATACATCGCCTACCCAACGTTCAGCTCTTTTAAGTGGATTAGCCATTTAAACCATTGAATAAGGGTTGGTTACCATGCCTACGCCATAGTGTGTTGGATCCCATGGAGCCATTGCTAAAGCGGCTGATAATACCGATGCTCCCGGACTTGAGTTGTTGTTCATGGCATTTCGTCCTGTAGAGAAGTTAAATGAAGCATTTTCTCCAATAGTAAGCCATTTATTCATTTTATGTGAACTGTTCATGCGGAAAGTGAACCGTTCGTAATTTGAGCCAATGATAGTTCCATCCTGATTAAAATAACCTGCAGAAATAGTATAGCGGTCGTTCGCTGTTCCACCATCAAAAGAGATATGGTAATTCTGAATCAATGCGTTCTCATTGAAAACTTCATCTTGCCAGTCAGTTTCTATATTTGCATAATCAATTCCCGTAGGGTTTGCATCCGATTTTAGAGTTGGGTAATAAGGAGAATTACCTAAACGATAAGCCCCTAACCATTTATTAAAACCGTAGTTTTTAAAGAAGTTTTTCTCTGAAGTAATGTTGTTTAATGCAATTAATGTTTTGGCAATCTCATCGCGATGCATTAAATCCAGTTTTTTCCATCGATTCTGAATACCTGCATATACATTGAGTGATATATTAGTTTTTCCTTCTTTGCCTTTTCTAGTGGTCACTAGAATAACCCCGTTGGCACCCCTAGAACCATAAATGGCGGTAGCAGAAGCGTCTTTTAGTACTTCAGTGGCTTCAATATCGTTAGGATTAAGGAATGAGATATTGGTGGTAATCATACCGTCAACCACATAAATAGGATCGCTTCCACCCATTACTGTACCAATACCACGAATTTTGATAGATGCAGCTGCACCTGGCTGTCCGCTATTAGCATTTACGGTTACGCCAGCAGCTCGTCCCTGCAAAGCCTGATCAAGTCCGGCCGCAGGAGTTTTTTGCAAAGCATCTGATTTAATAGAGGTGACAGAACCTGTCAAATCGCTTTTTTTCATGGTGCCATAACCGATAGCCACTACTTCGTCGAGCATCTTGGAGTCTGATTCAAGCACTACGTTTATAACTGAAGCCTGCTTAACTACAATGTTCTGTTGTTTATATCCAACGTATCTGAATGAGAGGGATTTTCCTTCTGGAACATTGATAGAATATTTACCGTCTAAATCAGTAATTGTGCCCACACCAGTTACGCCAGTAACAATAATGCTAACACCGGGCAGAGGTAATTTATCTTCAGCAGCAGTAACCACTCCGGTTACTTTTACTGTCTGCGCACTTATAATTTGTGCTGCAAGAATAAAAAGAATAACAGAAAATGTCTTTCGTAAGTAATTCATGTGAATTTTGTTTTTTAATTAGATTTTAAAGTAATTCGAAAAAACAATCGACTGTGCAAATATAGAGTAGTTGAGTAATATTAAGAAATTTTTTACCACACAAAAACTCAATTTGAACATAATTTTACCTCATAATAATACAACAAGAGCCATGTTTATTTTGTTGATAATCATGTGAATAAATTAAAATGTGTTCTATAACACATTTCATTCGACAGTTTTACAATTTCAACTACTGCCAAAAACAGTATAATTGTGAAAGATGTGACAATAAAAATTATTCTACACCGATTCGTGTAAATTACTTTTACTGAGATGTACCAGAATTTTCAGAATATTCTTATTGCGATTGAATATCTTCTGACTCAAAATTGCATTTAAAGAATAAGTCTTAAAAATCTCAGTTTGTCCATTTTCAAAAATTACTTCAATGCCTGTTTTGTTATTAATTTGATAAGAAAAAGGTATTGAACAATAACTGAACAACAAATGTGGATAAGGATTTTCAGAATCGGGCTGAATAAATTCAGGAGCTTTTAATGCTGCGGGTTTTATCGAAATGCAACCTTTCTCAATTTGAATTCCCAACTCAAAGAACCGACTGATAATATCTTCTTTTACCTGACCTGTCATGCCGGGTTGTTGAACTCCGGCTATGGTTGGAGTGTGTGAATATGGATCGAACGGAAAAGAACCGTATTCAGCGGGCGATTTGTGAGCGCCAATACCTGCTTGCACATCGTAATAATAAGCTTTTAATGTGCTTATAACTTTCTCGCTCTTGTTAAGTTGCTCGGCTTTTTTGATGTTTTCGCCAATGGCCAATAAAAGTTTCGAAACCATGTGCCAGTAAATACAGCCTAAACCTTCGTATTTATAGAAAGTTCCCGAGCGACCAGTGAATGATTGATGATCGAAAATTTGTTCGTACACATTTTCAATGTCCTGAATATCTGCATCCTTAACCTCAAAATTGCCTTCCTTTTTTAGTTTTAGTAATGCTTCTCGCAAGAACCCTGCATTATTGAACGAAGCATTAAAATGATATCCGCCTTTTTTATCGGCTGCGATTATTCGTTTATCTCCCTTTGCTACAAGTTCTGAAAACAGGTTGATTTGCGTTATATTTTCAGGTTTGATATTGTTCTTTTCGAGGAATGAAGGTAGTTTTTTATTCGGATATAAAATGTAGCTGTTTTGATCGGCACGATACAACGCACTGTTTCGCAGAGCAAAAACAACTTTGATTGACTCTTCGGGACAAAGTTTGCCTGAACTCAGTACGGCTACCTGACCTTCAAGCATTTCGTATAAATAATGAATTTCAATTTTGCTTTCAGTGAATTTCACCAGATTATATGCATGATACATATTATCTTCTCGCTTATTGGCTGCTATCGACTGGTCAATATAAGCCAGCGTGAGTTCGAAGAAATTGTTCAGGTCAGTTTTTGAAACGCTTTCTTTTGAACTACTAAATCCATTATAGATTTTATTGCGGTATTTTTCGCCGGCTAAACCTAACTCGTTAGTTATTTTTCTGCGACTTTCATCGCTAAACCCTGTTTCGAGCAGGTAATCAAAGTCGATAAATGTACTGAAAATACCTTCGAACAAGCCATGCATTTCTGCTGAAATTTTGAAATTCTCCTGATTGGACTTGAAATAAAGTTTTTTGGCAAAATTCACAAATCTTCTCATGTAATACAGTGTCACCATGGAGGCTCCTGTTCCAACCAAAGCATTGTTGGCATCGTTCCATTCAGGACGAAGAGTGTTCATCCAGATACCTGCTTCGGGAATGAAATTGCTGAGTTTAGCCAATAAAGTGGCCAATAGTTTTTCGGTGAAACTTACCAATAGCACTTCGTCGTTAGGATTCAATATTAGTTTGGCATCAGCACCGTAAGTTGGTTCAAGTTGCTCAATTGATTTGTGCAAATCATCGTCGAAACGAATGCTGTTTTTGGGGTTTTCCACGATTTCAGCATAACTTTTCAGGCGATAAGGCACATTGGCATAAGCAAACATTTCTTTGTCGAGCCACGAAACCAGCATCTCAGGATAATGATTGCGTGAAACTTCCATCAACTTCAACAGGTAAATAATCTGATGATCGCCCCAGTAGCCAATGTTCGACCATGGATTTTCGGGCTCAATTACTTCCCATTCAATGCCTTCGTTGGTAACTTTATACGGATTGTAACCATCAGCTGTGGTGGCATTCAGGAATTTGGCAATAATACCGTTGATGTATTCAGGGTACGAAAGCGAAAGTGCTTCCCAGTTTTGGAAAATATCGCGCCAGTTGCCCTGATACGAAAGTAACTTATCACCATTTTCGTCTTTTATATTGATGTTGAATAAATTCCACGGACGACTTGGGTCTCCATGACGACGACTAAAGGTGAGCGGAAGATATTCAAGAAATAAGCGATGTAGATTTTCGTCTTTTTGCTCTTCAATCAATGTCAGAAGCTCTTTGTATTCAATTTTTTCAGGAATTGATAAAAGGAACTTACTGTGTTTTTCCCAACATTTTTTATTGAAATGTTGAATATGCTTGTTGAAAAACGATGCATTAAGTGTGTAACCTTCGCTGTAAATTCCACCACGCATGGTATTGAAAAGTACGTTGGCAAAATGGCGGGCCATACCGTTTTCGTCAGCTGTTTGCTGTATGCCATCGGCTTGTGCAACGATATTTTTTAGCGCTTGTGTTCCCTTGGCAATATTTAGCTCTAATATTTCAGGAATGTTTGGCGTGTTTTCAATAAAATCAATAAAATCATTTACAGCCACAATGTCTTGTGCCACTTCGGCTACAAAATACCAGCTTTTAGTTGAATTTGCGGCTAAAACCAAATCGGCGCATGCAAAAATTGCTCCGCGAACTCCTTTGGCTTCTGTTTCAGGCTGTGCTTTTTGTCCGTTTCTAACGGCTGTTAGCTGGCGTGAACTTAAAAGAAACGTACTATTTTGGAGTCCGTAGCTCCAGATTGTATTTGCCCGAAGCGATTCACTTGGTTCTGCTCTGTCCACCAAAATAGATTCCATGCGGAAAAGTACCAGTCCGCTATCTTCAACCAATTCTGTCTTTTTGTATCCATCCACAAGTGTTGAAAATGTGTTTTGAGTGAGTCGGTCAATACCTGATGGAAGTATGTTTTGCAGTCCGTCAACCAAATAAATCTCAACCGATTCAGCAGTTTCATTCGTCAAACAACTTTTCTTAATCCATCCAAACTCGTCGGAATTCATCCATTTATAGCTGAATGTAAGGCCTAAATCCAGGTTTTTCTCCGTAAAAATAAGCTTATTACCAACCGTACTTTTAGCTATCGAACGTTCGACATTGTAAATACCTTTGTTTCTATCCGAAAAAGGCTCCCACAAGCTGATTTTTCCATTTTTAGCGACCTGCAAAATGGTTTTGCTTCCAGTTATTTCAGCTGATTCGCTGATTTTATCGTCGGTATAATATGGGAAAAGTGCTGTATCAGGATTTTTGCGTCCGGCAGTTAATCCTCCTGTGCTCGATATATACATCCAGTGATTAGAATCACTGGCCAAACTGATAAAAAACGGCAACATATTGTCATAGTTTTTTATCTCGTAAAATTTTTCATCATCAATAAGAACCAATTGTCCTTCTACTTCTTGTCTTGTAACCATTATTGTGTTATAAAAAATGTTTTAAACCACATAGATACATCGATATAATAGAAAATAAATCTATGTGCCTGTGTGGTTCAAAAAAATTAAACTTCCAAAGCTCTTTTTGCCTCCAAATCAATTTTCATTTGATCGGTTGTTTTTCTGTCGATTTTATAAAAAATCATAAACAAGGCGCACGACATATACAGAATTCCGGGAATAACCGATACCAATAACTTAATGCCGGTGATAGCTGTTTCGGTTTGGGCTACATTAGGCATAAAATTAGAAATTGAAAGAATCCAACCGGCAATAGCTGCTCCGATACCCCAACCTGCTTTTTGTGCAAACACGGCAGCCGAGAAATATAAACCGGTTGAGCGACGACCACTTTTCCATTCGCCATAATCAGCTGAATCGGCTATCATTGTCCAAAGTAGAGGAACTGCAGGTGCATAAGCCATTTTTGCAATGATATTGAATACATATATAGTGGTCAAATCAGTAATTCCGGGCAGGTAAATCAATATGAAAAATAAACCTGAAATAAGCGAACTGCCGATAAATACGTTTTTGTTCCCAAAGCGTTTAGCCAGTGGTTTTGATAGCGGAAGTGCCACAATCAAAGCTACTGTACCGATAACATTGAACAACTGTACATTATCTTCGCGACCCAGATAGTATTTAAAATAATACGCAATGGCGGCATTTTGCATGGCAAACATGATAAATGAAACAATACCGACTATGGCCAAAATAACCCACGCTTTATTTTTAAATAGATTTCCAAAATCTTCTTTCAACGAATTTTTTTGTTCCTTTGGAGGTTGAACACGCTCTTTAGTAGTTTTAAAAGTGATAAAAAAGAACACCAAACTCAATCCCGCAAATAAAAATACGGTGTATTGAAATCCTTGAGCTTTGTCGCCATTGCCAAAGTAATTAGCCAGAGTCAGAGCCAATCCGGTTACCACAAATTGTCCGATAAAACCGGCAATAAACCGATAAGTGTTTAAACCAGCACGTTCGTAAGTGTCTGGTGACATAACTGCGCCGAGGGCGGAATATGGCAGGTTGATAAATGCATAAGCGGTCATTAACAATACATAAGTTGCACCAGCGTAAACTATTTTACCCACTTCACCAAAATCGGGCGTTGTAAATGTAAGAATTGCCAAAACGGCATACGGAATAGCTCCGAAAAGAATAAACGGACGGAATTTGCACAAACGGGTGTTAGTGCGCTCAGAATCCACGCCGATAATCGGATCAATAGCCATGTCCCAGAAACGTGCAATCATCATAATTGTACCCGCCGCAGCAGCAGAAATACCATAAACATCGGTGTAGAAAAATAGAAGCCAAAAACCGACCATGTCCCACACAAAATGCGATGCTGTGTCTCCTAAACTATATCCAACTTTTTCTTTGATGGACAATTTCATGTTATCACTCATAATGAAAAGTATTTATGATTATTTTTTTATATTCAATTCTTCTCCGGGGGTTCCGTTTTGGTAAATGCGAATGTAATCGATGTAGAATTTTGCAGCGCTGCCATCTTGAGGTAATGCTGTGACTTTCTGAAAATTTTTATTTTTAGATGAGACACAAATTGCTTTTTTTGAAGATGATGGTAGCCCTGTGAAAAAACCTCCAACAGCAAGATTAGCAATTAAATGAAATGGTTTATGAAAATATCTGGCAGGATTATCAGGAATATTTTCACCTTTGATTGACATGGCAAAATAAGGTTTTCTTGTCGGAAATTTATCTTTGTCGAGAAACATATTAAGTGAATCGGGAGTCCAAACCAAGGTGAAAGTATGAAAACCTTCCTGCATTGAATATTCGGATGTAGAGGCCTGTACCAAATTTGGATATTTGCCTTTATTGAAACTTTCTCCCCAATGACAGGCGCCATTGTAAAATGTTTCAGTACTACCGGCTTCAATTCCTTTATCGTTGCCCATTTCTATTACATCAATTTCACCACATTTTGGCCAGCCTACCTGATCTTTGTCGTCACCCATAAGCCAGAATGCAGGCCACAGCCCATTAGCCGTTTTGGGGATACATACGCGGGCTTCAATTATTCCATATTTAACGGTTAGTTTTCCGGCAGTGTTTAATCTACCTGACGTTGCAGGTCTGCCTTTGAGCCTTTCTTTTTGAGCGCTTAAAACCAGACAACTATAGCCGGCAGGATGTTTTTCTAAGCTAATATTGTCAGGTGTGTAATACTGAAATTCAGCATTTCCACCTCCGCTTTTATTGTTCTCAAGATTCCAGATGCTTTTATCAACTGTAGTCTTGTCGAAATTTTCTTCCCATACAATTTTGTATTCAGAAGCCTTTTGTGCCTGCACGAATGCTAAATTCAGAGAAAGTAAAATAATCGAGGCAATTTTTACTGTTTGCTTATTCATGTTTAAGATATTTTGATGATAAGTTATTTTATACAATCTTTTTTATGTGAACATTATAGTTGCTTATGTTGAGGAAAAATACCGTTACAAAAATAGACCTGCAGATTTTAATTCAAGAATTATTTACCACACAAAAACTCAATCAGAAGCCATTTTTACCACACTTTAAGTACAACAGAACACTAGTTATGTGTATTGATGTTCAGGTTTTTAAATTATAGATATGTTTTGAAACATATTTCTGTAGTGACTTCACAGCTCATTCAACAATCAAATTTGCTTATTTGCGCTGTAGCTCTTTTGCCCAATCGCCACGGAAAATGATTTTCTGATCGTGGATTCTGAAGCTGCATTTTCCATATTGAACTACAACTCCGGCCGATGCATTTACTATCCAACATTTATCAGGGATGTTGAAAAAGCTTTCGTTTTCTATCGTCTTTTTGTCAAGCTGATCCTTGATTGAAACTGTAGCCTGTGGACCAACTTCCCAACCTAAATGTGTGTTGTAACTAACTTTCAAATTATCAGCAATTTTGAAGTTTTCTTTGGTTTCAATTCTGGTTTTTATTGATGCAATTTTTCCCTGATTCAAATCTTTGTCAGGAGTAACTTCAATGGTAAGTTTTGGTAATTCAAATGCTGCATCCGAAGCTAAAATAATAATTGATTCTGTTTTAATGAGTTTCCCTGATTTGTTGTAAAACTCAAAACCAAGTTCAATATCTTCAATGCCTTTTGGGGCAATATTCAATTGATCTGCAAAATAACCTTCGCGGGTAATGTTTTTTGAAAAAAGCACTTTGTCGTTTAGTTTTACAGTGACTTTGGCTACCTCTTTGTCTGTGTAAAGTTCCAATGGAATTTTGCTGGTTGCCTGATAAATATCGTTATTTTTAGGACTGATAATAAGTGCTTTCATGTAATCGCGTAAAGCAAACCATACCGGACGGGGACTTCCGAACTTATCGTTTGCATCAGCATATCCCCAAAAGCCAAACCATTCTTCAGGTTGTTCGGGATTGTGATAATGTTGATCACCGCCTTTCCACCAGCCATCGGCATAATAAAACGGACACATTCCCACAGCTCCCGCATCGATCAAATCGCGATAATTTGAGATAAGACCATTGGTTTGCTGGGCAAGTGTGTTGCCTCCGTATCGACCGTAACCTTTGTGCGAAACGGAATAACCAAATTCGGTGCAGATAAACGGTTTTTTCTGTCCATTCAGATCGTTGAGTCCTTTTATATAATCTTTAAAACCCATAGTGGCTGTTTGTGCTTCGCTGTGATCGTAGCAATTGTAAGCGTACACATCGAACATATTTTCGTCGATGTAATCGCTAATCATTGCATTGGCCGAAATGGTTACAGGAATGCCCGCATGTTCTTTGTGAATGATGGCGGTAATACGTTTCATCAATCCCACAAAACCTTTGGAGGTTACAGCATGAACATGGTCGGTTTGTGGTTCATTGAGAATGAGGTAAGTAATAATACAATCATACTTTTTGGCATAACTCATTACTTTGATAACCTTCTCTTCGCATTCTTTGATGAAAGTCGGGTCAGCGTAATCCTTTTCAGGATTGATATCAATGCCCATAATCAGCTTTAATCCTGAATTTTGCACCAATTGCAATTGTGGTTCTGTAAACTGACTCCAGGTCCTGATGGCATTGTATCCGCCTTCTTTAATTACTTTGAGATCGAATTTCATCAACTCCAAATCGTCAGCTCTGGTTCCCTGATAGGGATGTTGTCCCGGCCTGGCTCCGATTTCGTACCCAATGGCTTTGATGAAATATCTTTCGCCATTGAGATAATACCAGTTGTTCTTAATTTCGATATTGGTTTTCGATTGCGCAAACCCAGAAATTAAGGGAAGCTGACACAAAAATGCGAATATTAAAAATCTGATTTTCATAGATCAATAATTTATTTTTGAATTATCGTTTAATAACTTTGCCGTTCACTAAGCCGCGTGAATTTTCAGCTTTGATAAAATACACACCGGTTTTAAAATCGCTCATGTTTAATTCGTAATGAGCCGGAATCAGTTGGTCGAAAACTTTATTTCCAACAATATCGAAAATCATCAAGCGATTGTTTTCTTCGGTTAGTTTTATAAATAAATTGTTCTGAACAGGATTTGGATAGAAGAAAGGTTCATTTGAAATTATATTGTCGAATCCTGTTCCTTCACATTTGTTGCCAACAGTGTATGAGAATTGCTTGGTAACCACCATTCCGCCTGCATAAGCAAACTTACAAGCCACTTTGATAACTGAGCCTGCTGATAAGCCGGTAAGAGTTTTAGTGAATTTCTTGCCACCTGCATTGGTCATTGCCGATTCAGCAAAGCCCGACGTGTAATTCCATAAATAAGCAACAATTCCACTTTTATCATCCTGCATTTCAAAACTAATATTCACATCTGTTCCCGTTGTTACAAAGCTGTATTTGTAACCAACTGTGAACGAACCTTGCGAAGCTTCAGACGCTGTTCCTGCACATTCAGTATTGGTATTGGCAGTAGTCGTGGCTGACACAACAATTGGATTGTTCGCAGCCTGATTACCTGCTAAATCACTTGCTGCAATGCTGAATGAATAAGCTGTATTAGCGGTTAATGCTGTTATTAATAATGATTTTTGAGCACCTGAAGCAGAAGTTGTACTTGTTGTAACAGAACCGTAAGTTACTTTATATACAACAGTTCCTGAATTGTCGGAACCATTGAGTAAAAGTTCAACTGAATTTCCTGTGACAGCGCCGAGGGTAGCTGTGAAACCTGTAGGAGATTGCGTGTCGTTGGTTGTGCTTCCGCAATTTGTTCCAACAACATAAGTCATGTATTTAGTAACTGACATACCTCCGGTGAAAGCAAATTTACAAGCATAACTTATGGTTGCTCCGGGTGTTTGTCCGCCAATTGTTGTTGAGAAAATTCTACCGCTTACATTGGTCATGGCAGATTCAGCAAATGGTGTTTCTTTCCACAAATATGCGATTACACCGGCTTTATCGTCCAGCATTTCAAATGTAACAGTAACATCTGTACCCACAGTTTCAAATGTGCATTTGTATCCAACACTAAATGAACCCTGAGTAGCCACAGACGATGTAGTTGTGCATGACATGAGCGGAGCAATAGTTACATTAGCTGTCTGCGAAGTGCTAACGGAACCTCCATTGTCCGTGGCTTTAGCTGTAATAACATAATTTCCTGCTGCCGGACTCCATGTGGCTGAATAGGGTGCTGTTGCACTTTCTGAAATCAATGTAGTTCCCTGATAGAATTCAACTTTGGTAATGGTTCCGTCGTAATCACTTGCATTGGCAGTAAGCGTAATAGCCTTACCTTCTGTGAAAGTTGAATTGTTTGTTGGCGATGTAAGCGAAATGGTCGGCGCTACATTTTGTGTACTCGTTACCATTACCTGAACTTCATCTGTTGCCATTTTTAAATCAGGCGTACTTGCTGTTAATCTAAAGCCATACATTCCTTCAATAAGTTCTGAAAGGATAGGTTTTGATATGGTGGAATCGGAAATTACAGCCACGTTTGGTCCATAAATTTGTTTCCATCTATAGTTGAAAATTTTTGAACCTGATTCTGTGCTTGCCGATCCGTTAAGAGCCACAGATGTTGAGGGAAGAATCACTTTGATGTCAGTTCCCGCATTAGCTGTTGGCAAATCTACTGTCAAATCTCCGGTACGAGCGAAAGTCATTTTCCCCAAATTAAACTCGCCTGCCGAAAAGGCAATTTTCAGAATATGTTTTCCCGCAATTAATGGAATATCAGCGACTGTTTTAGTTGCCCAAACAGTCCAAACCGTTGTTGATGTTGATGGAACGGCAATGTCGCCAGAAACTTTCTGTCCATCGAGATAAAGAGAGAACGGACCGCCGCCTGCTGAATTGCCCGAAGCGTAACGAAACGCAAAAGAATACAATCCTGATTGCGCAACATCGACAGTATATTCCATCCATTCACCACTGTTAATCCATCCTACAGTAGCACCTTCGGCAGTGTTATTTGCTGCATCTACAGATTCTTCCATTCTGAAATCGCCCAAATTGCCCGAAGTCATGTCCATGTAACTTATGTTCTGACCTTTTCCTCCTTCAAAAATATCGTATTTCCCTGCTTCTATTGTTCCAGGAAGGACAGCAGGAGTTCCGCCGTAAGGAATTTGATTTCCAACCAATACCTGCGCTGAGTTTGTTACGTTGTACTTTTCGCCATCGTAAATTTTGGCATAAAAATTATGTGTTCCCAATTGAAGATTGGTAGCGTTGATGGTGTAAGGTGCTGAGTTAATTACTCCCAACGAAGTAGTTCCATCCATAAATTCTACTTTGGTTGGTGTGCCACCCGAAACGGAAACTGTAAGTTTTACACTTCCACCCACGGCTGCTTGCGGAAATGAAGAAGTGATTGTTCCTGAGAAACTTCCATCTCTGCTCGTAACCATTTTTCCCGCAGGAACCACCAATTGATAGCCGGTGGAGAAAGTAACGGTAAGGGGCGATGTAGAATAGTTTTGCGCAACGTAATTGATTCTGTTTCCCTGACGGAAAGCAGCTGCAATTGGATAATTGGCTGTAATGGTGGCATCAACTCTTCCCAAAGCATTCATAGCATGTAGCCAATGATAGGTTTGAGCATCCGAAATACCAAATTTTATTTCGCGGTTGGGATTTGAATTATACATATCAATGGCTTTGGCAGGGTCGATGAAAGCGAGATATTCCCACATAATATCGTGCCAGAGATTTGGATTTACCTGATTGCTTGCAATGCCGGTATTTGATACTATTTCGTCCCAAAGTCGTTTTACATAAACAGTATCCTGACCCAAATAAAGCGAACCGCCCTGAATTGGATACATTTCTATTCCGTAAGATGCTGCTATATCGGCTGTCCAGAAAGTGCCATTGTCGTTGCTGTTGGCCCAAACGCGCGAGTACAGACTGTATTTTTGCGAAGCAGGAAAATTGCGGTGATGAATGTCAAGATAATATTCCTCAATACCTGTTTGTTCGGTTGTGTAAAGGTAAATTCCCAAATCGCGAACTGCTTTATTGCCGGTCACTTGTCCCCACTGGATAAGTGAAGAATTGAAGTTCATACTTTCAGAACTTGATTCCTGATTATTGCCTTGTGGATTATTGGCAAAACCATCTACCCAGCTGTGTCCGGCATACGGACTGAAATTGCGGAGGTAAGGAAACATGGTATCGTTGCGGTCGTAAGCGGCTGCATCGCGCACTATTAAATTCACCATTCCGCCCCATTGAGCTGCCCAACCCGGACTGAATTGCTCTACAAAAGCTGCTGCCTGAATAAAATATCCCCAGTGAAATTGTTTGTCATTTAGCCCATTGTCCTGACCATAACCTGCGGGATAGCCAATTGCCGAACTCCAGGTTGAATTATAGTAAAACAGGAATGCAACTTCGCCATTTTCAGCTTTGAACCAGTTTTCGAGACGGGTTTTAATGGTGCTTAGCATTTTATTTCGAGCGCTGATATTTCCCATTTCGTTGGCAATGCGTGCTGTTTGCATCAGTTGATTGAAAACCTGACCTTCGTTGTACGAATCGGTCCAGGTTGCCATGGTGCTATTTTCCAACTCAGAAATTTTGTTGGTGAGCGCTGTTGGCGTAAAACCGTTGCTGTAATTGTCCACATAAGGCAAAGTGGGCAAAATACCATGAAAAGTATTTTCAACACTAAAGCTATTTCCTGCCATGGTTTTCATTTCGCCACGAACAGTTGCGTAACTGTATTTATCGGGAACCGGTGAATTAGCAGCTAAATGCCCCCATTGATGAGGAAGCAAACCAATCAGTATCTTGGTCTCAATTCCTTCTTTTACTTCAGTTTGAACGTTGAAATCGGTACGTACAACAGAGGTTGTTTCGTTGAAAGTGTAGTTCGCCGTAGTTTTTACAGGAAAAACATAAGCGTATTTTTTATATTCAGCGGCTACTGTGGCCACATTGCTTGCAGTCAATGGAATAAAAGCCATCGACCAATAGTTTTTTCCGTTTAATGTAGAAGTGTAAACGGAGCCATTTTGAGTCCATGTACTTCCTACAGGAGCGTAAACAGCAAAGTCAGCACCATTTTTTACATTGGTGCATACCAGCATTTCATTGTCGATAACCACTGTTCCCGAACTAACGGTAACCTGAGCAACATCAGTAGTTTTTTTTGTGAAATAAATAAAAGGCATCGCAATTCCTGCTGTTGCCTGAAACTGATGTGTGGCATCATCCCAGTCCATAGTCACGGTCCAATCCGAATAATCAGAAACATTTGTTTTAGCTGCATTTAGTCCGGTTACACCGACTGTAAATGGATTTAAATCATCGATAACACCCCATGGAATATAACTTACGACTAATCCTGTGGTGGTAGTTTTCATGGTGAAAGGATAATTGAAAAGATTGGAAGCTGTGCCATTTTTTACCAATGCCGACCACCAATCGCTGGTAGGAACGGGCTTGCCCACTGCATTTCCGCTTAAATAAGGAGTTCCTGAAGGATAACTGTTTCGTCCGGCTGCATCAACGCCGGGGTGAGTTGTGCGATAACTTCCGCTTCCAACGGTTACAAACTGAGCATAACTACCCGTAAACGAGAAGAGAGATAGAAGAATAGTAGAAATAAAATTACGTGTAGTAGTGTTCATGGGATGTTTTTTTACGAAAATGAGAAAATCACACAAAGGTGCAAAAACACTTTTATCGTCTTTGCGCCTTTGTGTGAAAATTAGTTAGATTACAGTTTTACGATTTTTTGAGTAGAAAGCAAACCATTAGCAAGTTTCACTGAAACAAGATAATTGCCTGCAGCAAAAGCGCTCATGTCAATTGATTTTTCCATTCCTGACGCTTCAACAGTTTTCAAAGTTTGTCCAACAAGATTGCGAACAACGATTTGGCTCATAGCTGTTTCAGATTTTACGTTGAATGTGTTGTAAACTGATGTAGGGTAAACAGAGATTTGTTTATCAGCAGTTACTTTATCAACAGCTGTAGTTCCATCGTGGAAATAAATATTGTCGATGTAAACTGTTTTGCCACCCGAACCAACAAATTTGAACTGGAAAATATCAGCTTTGTCAACACCTGTGAATGAACTAAGTGGCACGTCAAA
>ERZ1034365.983-NODE-983-length-15110-cov-3.030134_pt1 | contig 15110 bp, 16 predicted proteins | sample MGYA00520615_ERZ1034365 | MGnify/ENA primary metagenome ERZ1034365 (study PRJEB33736, sample SAMEA104284505) | Azolla filiculoides | biome: Urban; feature: Water surface; material: Ditch water | place: Netherlands | collected 2015-10-28 | depth 0-0.1 m ... | reverse complement strand
ACTGACCATCGGCACAATAATTTCAAATCCGTGTCAGATCAGTTCGGGAGCCAACGGCTAAAGTGAGCCCTTAACGACTTGATGATATTTTCATGGGCTACGGCAGGTTTCTGATCCTAAACCCGCCGCTCAACTGAACCAATCATCCGTCAGCACCTCGGCCACTGCCGCCATTCGGCTTGCTGGCTGACTCAGTCGGCAATAAGGCGGTTAGCTGCCGGTCAGTGCCAAAACCCGGTGAATGGCTGCTTCCTCATGAGACCAATGAGTGCTGCGTGCCCTCAAGAGACATTCGTCGTCTTGGGGGCCCAGAGGCAGGTTATTGAGTCAAGCGGTCGTACAGAGAGGGGGGGCTTATTGAGAACTCCTCGGCGACTGCTGTCATTAAACCGATGATGTACCAATGGCTGCAATGAACTGAACACTGGCCATGACTGTCCTAAGGCCCATGCCATTTGAAAGCAGGATGATCGCTTATGTCTGAGTCGAACAGTTACACCCCACCCAATATCTGGATCTGGAACAAGCCCAACGGCGGCCAATTTGCAAATATCAATCGACCGATAGCCGGGGCAACACACGAGCAAGCATTACCGCGCGGCAAACACCCGCTACAGCTGTATTCGCTGGCGACGCCAAACGGCGTCAAGGTAACCATCATGCTGGAGGAATTGCTGGCACTCGGTCATGCCGGCGCTGAGTACGATGCCTGGCTGATACGCATCAACGAGGGAGATCAATTCGGGAGCGGCTTTATCGAGGTGAACCCAAATTCCAAGATTCCTGCCCTGCTGGATTGCAGCGGCCCCGAACCGGTGAGGGTGTTTGAATCTGGATCGATCCTTCTCTATCTGGCCGAGAAATTTGGTGCCTTTGTGCCGACAGAACCGGCTCGCCGTGCCGAATGCCTGTCGTGGCTGTTTTGGCAGATGGGCAGCGGCCCCTTCCTGGGTGGTGGTTTCGGCCACTTTTATGCCTATGCGCCGACAAAAATTGAATACGCAATTGACCGCTTTTCGATGGAGGTCAAGCGCCAGATGGATGTGCTCAACCGGCGGTTGGCTGAAAGCCCTTACGTCGGCGGAGATGAATACACGATTGCGGACATGGCTATCTGGCCGTGGTACGGGGCTTTGGCCAAAGGCCAGTTGTACGAGGCGGGTGAATTTCTGCAGGTGAACGAGTACAAGCACTTGATTTGCTGGGCCGACGAAATTGCCAGCCGCCCGGCAGTGAAACGGGGGCGCATGGTCAACCGGGTGATGGGTCCGCTAGAGAGCCAGCTGCATGAGCGCCACGACGCGAGCGACTTCGAGACCCGCACACAAGACAAACTGCAGGCACCATCATGATCACGCGCTGCGCTTATATAAGCGGGCTTAGTTCGCGCAGCAATCGCTTTTTGTTGGTCGGAAAAATCATCATCGAAACCGATCGGAGCCATGATGCACGCACTCTCCCTTGAAGGTCGCGCCATGGGCGCCCTGATGGGTGCCTTCATCGGCGATGCCCTAGCGCTTGGCCCTCACTGGTATTACGACCTTGATCAACTTCATGCCGATTATGGTCAGTGGATCAACGGCTACACCTCGCCCAAACCGGGGCGCTATCACGCGGGTATGAAGGAGGGGCAACTTTCGCAATCAGGGGGGCTGTTGCGGCTAACCGTGCAATCACTGGTAGATTGCGGCAGCTACGATGAAGCCGACTTTTGCCGTCGCATGGACACCGAGTTCTTCCCGCTACTGGATGGAACACCAATGAATGGACCGGGTGGCTACACAAGTCAGTCAATCCGGGAGACCTGGCGCAAGCGGGTTGGTGCCGGATTGCCTTGGGGACAGGTGGCGGGAAATGCGGATACCACCGAAGCCGCTGAGCGCATTCTCGCCATCGCTATCCGTTATGCGCTGCAACCGGCTGAACTCGCGTCGGCCATCACTGGAAATACGGTGCTGACCCAGACCGATGGCACGGTCGTGGCAATGACCGTCGCCTTCGGCGCGGTACTCGGCATGCTGATTGAAGGGGAGGCAATGGATGCAAGCATCTCAGGCAAATTGATGGCGAGGGTCAAGTCGGGTGAACTACCTTTCCACGCTGTCACCAGTGGCAATTTGCAAGCGCCGCAACCCGGCCAGGCGGAAGCGCCGACGGCCGGTCGTTTTCCTTCGCCGGACGCCCTGCTGAGCCAGTCCTCGATTGCCATGGCGGCGATTGATCCCGACATTCGCATCGAGCCGGCCTGGAAGGTTTCTCTGGTGTATGGCATGCCCTGCGCGGTCTATCACCAGTTCCCGGCCGCTTACTATCTTGCCGCCCGGTTTCATGATGATTTTGAGTCGGCCGTACTCCATGCGGTCAATGGTGGTGGTCAGAATCAGGCCCGCGCCATTCTGGCCGGCGCCCTTGCCGGGGCTCAAGCCGGCCTTTCTGGTATCCCTCGGCGCTTCCTTGATGGTCTGGAAAATAGCGAGGAGTTGCTGGATATGGCGGGGCAGCTGGCTAAGCAGATTCGGTAGCTAGTCGTTGCGGGAATCATTTATGGATGGCTGCTTTGCCGTTCCAGTCGTTTTCGCAATACGTCCAATCCGGCCATAACGTAATTATGGTCTGAGTGGTTGCTGTTCAGTTTTTATCGCTAACAACCTTCAACCATATATTTATTTGGCACGGGTATCAGGTGTATCAAACTACATATTGGCCCAGTCCTTTTTTGGAGGAAGTGGGATTCTCGCAATTGGAGAGCGTTCGGCTGCGATCACCCGATCCATAACTTCATAAAGTTGCTTGATCAATTCCGGGCCGAAGGATTGTTCGATAATTTTGTACTGTTCAACGATTAGTGGTCCAAGTTCAGAAACCAACTGTTCGCTTTTGGGCGTGAGTCGAACCATGACTCGGCGCTGATCTTCAGGAATGCGGGTGCGCGTGACGAGATCCATTTCTTCCATGCGTGAAAGTACACCCGTCATGCTCGGGCTGAGAATATGGCAGTGTTCGCAAATTTCTCGTGGTTCCAGCTGTTCCATTTCGCCCAGAGCACGCAAGATTCGCCACTGTTGTTCAGTTAATCCAAAATGGCTGATGATGGGGCGAAAGTGGCAGAGGAGCTCCTCCCTCGCTTTGAGGAAAAGTTGGGGGAGGTTTCTGTAAGCTAGCTTGCGGGACATGGACGTAATATCGGCTCAGGTTGATCTTTGTTTGTGATCGGAAGGTATGTTCCGATGCATAATAACAGTTGGCTACCTAACATGTTAGTGATTGAATATTGAGTAATCAAGGTGGGGCAAACTTGAACGCCGTTTGTAAATGGCATAACAAGGATGGATGGTATGGCAGCTTTACCGGTTCAGGCAATTCCGGATATTCATATTGGACGCGTTTACGATCAGCGTGATCCGGAGTGCGATATCCACTACGAAACCTTTGGCCGTCTTGCCCAGTTTTTCGGGCGCAACACCCCACCGCATCGTCACTACTGTTTTTTTCAGGTGCATTTCCTTGTGCGCGGCAGCATCCGTCTTAATCTTGATGACGGTGTTTATTGTGGCAATGCGCCCCTGCTTATTTTTACACCGCCGACCATTCCGCACTCCTTCTATTCTGAGGAAGATACCGATGGTCATGTCATCACTGTTCGTCAGGAAGTCGTGCGCGCATGGTTTCGTGCAATGCCGGGTCAGTGGCCTGATGCTCTCCTACGCCAGGCTGCTTTCTTTGAAGTGGAAAGCCTGCCTGCGGGGAGCGTTGTTGATTTCACCGAGATGCTCAAGACCGTCGAGCTCCTGCAAGCGGAATACGAGCGCGATGCCAAGGGGCATACCGCACTGATACGTGCGCTCGGAGAGAGTATTTTTATTCATCTTAGTCGCTTGCTGCTGGCGCATGAACCCACTGCTGCACAGCGTCCAGAGCGTAGCGAAGACCTGCGTCTGTTCCTGCAATTCTGTGATCTGGTCGAGGCGCATTTTCGCGATCATCTGACGCTCACCGAATACGCAGGCCGTTTGCTGGTGACCGAGGCGCGATTGAATGATATTTGCCGGCGGATGGCAGAGCGGCCTTCGAAAGAAGTTGTGCACGAGCGACTTTTACAGGAAGCACGTCGCCTGCTGCTTCTTTCCGCTATCCCGGTCAGCGAAATCAGCTACCAGTTGGGCTTTTCTGATCCCGCCTACTTTTCGCGATTCTTCACCAAGCGTACCGGTACGCCACCCAGCCAGTTCCGTCTCGCGAGCCAGGCCTAAAACACCATTAGTTACGAAAAGTGCAAGTCATTTCCCGAAACGTCCATTCACTAACATCTTAGCAAAAGATTTAATGTGACTCATCGGAGCGTTGCCAGCAGGCGGCGCCAGGAAGAGGAGTGAGACGACATGGCTACCAGCACTTTCGACATCACGCGCAAGTTCGTACGCGTCATGCGCACCTTGCCCAATGGGCTGATCGAATTCGAGTTCGCTATTGGCGACCCGGATGTTGCGGCCGAACTGGTTATGCCCAAGGCGGCATTCGACGAGTTTTGCGCGACCAATCAGGTCGAGTTGCTGACTACCGAAAAGACTGCCCACTTTGATGCTGACGCGGCCGACGCCGATTTTCACTGGAATCTGCATCAGGCAACCCATCAGCGTTTTCGCTAAGCAGGAAATTTTTGGCCGTTATTTACGGTTGACCGTAACAAAAGCGATTTTTCAAGGAGACAAGCATGGCAATAGATTTGAGGACGGTCAGCATCACACCGCTGCGCCAGACCTTTGGCCACCTGGCCCGCCGTATGGGTGCAGACAAGCCGGCTTCGCGCTATATCGAAGCCACGATGGATTTGCAACCGGTCGAGAACTATCACTACCGCCCGACCTGGGAGCCGCAGTACGAGATTTTCGATACGACCCGAACCAAGATTGCGATGAAGGACTGGTATGCGCTGAAAGACCCGCGCCAGTATTACTACGGTGCCTGGACGCTGGCGCGTGGCCGGATGCAGGAAATTGCCGAAGGCGACTTCGATCTGGTTGATGAAATGGGTCTGGCCGCTGCCTATCCGGCCGCCGGCAAGGACGAGGCGCTCAAGGTTTTCCTGCCGCTGCGCCACGTCGCCTGGGGCTCCAACCTCAACAAGGCTTACGTTTCTTCCTACGGCTACGGCATCGCCATCTCGCAGGCGGCCTGCTACGCCTCGATGGATCAGCTCGGCGTCGCCCAGTACGTGACGCGCCTCGGCATGGCCTTCAACGATCTCGACGCGCTGGCCGACGCCAAGGCAGCCTGGATGGATGGCGCCGAATGGAACGAATTGCGCCGCTACGTCGAAGACCTGATGGTCGAGAAGGACTGGTATCAGGTCCTGGTCGCCCAGGACTTCGCCCTCGAAGGCCTGCTCTATCCGCTCATCTACGAGCGCTTCAACGAAAAGCTGAATGCTGCCTACAGCCCGGTTTTCTCGATGCTGACTCGCTTTCAGCGTGAGTGGTTTGGCGAAACTACAAAGTGGATGGATTCCATCCTCAAGGTGGCTGCCGCTGATAGTCCTGAAAACAAGGCGCAGTTGGCCGCATGGATCAATCATTGGCGCGAACGTGCAATCAAGGCGATCAAGCCGATTGCCGTGCTGGCCTTTGGTGCTGACGCCGACGCCATCATGGACGAACTTGTCCTGAATCTGAATGCCCGCGCCGCCAAGGCCGGTATTGCCCTGTAAAGGAATTAACGTGTCCAACGCATTTATCGCATTCCAGAAAAACGACGACTCCCGCTGCATCGTCGAAGCCATCCTTGAAGACAATCCGGGCGCTATGGTCGTCGATCAGCCGTCGATGGTGAAGATCGACGTGCCGAACCGCCTAGTTATCAAGCGCGAAACGGTTGAAGAGAAAATGGGCCGTTCATTCGATCTGCAGGAGCTGCAATTGCACCTGATCACCATTTCCGGTCACCTTGACGAGACCGACGACGAATTTACCCTGAGCTGGAATTCCTGATTTCCGCCGACTAGGAGCAAACAAAATGGATATGAAAGTTGCCAAAAAGCTCGGCCTCAAAGAGCGCTACAGCCTGATGACTCGTGATCTGGCTTGGGATACGACTTACCAGAAAATGGAAGACGTTTTCCCGCAGACTTCTTATGAAGGCATCAAGATTCACGACTGGGACAAGTGGGAAGATCCGTTCCGCCTGACCATGGACGCCTACTGGAAGTACCAGGCCGAGAAGGAGCGCAAGCTGTACGCCATCCTCGACGGCTTCAACCAGAACAACGGCCACCTGTCGGTCACCGATGCCCGCTACATCAACGTGCTCAAGCTCTTCCTCGGCTCGACGCCGCCGCTCGAACTGATGGCCGCCCGTGGCTTCTCGATGATGGGCCGCCAGATGAACGGCGCCGGTCCGCGCGTCGCCTGCCAGATGCAGGCGGTCGACGAGTACCGTCACTTCCAGACGCAGATCCACTCGATCTCCAACTACAACAAGTATTACAACGGGATGGACGAGTTCGCCCATCAACAATCCCGCATGTGGTACCTGTCGGACGGCAAGTCCTTCTTCGACGACGCGATCACCGCTGGCCCCTTCGAGTTCATGGTCGCCATCGGCTTCGCCTTCGAATACGTGCTGACCAACATCCTGTTCGTGCCCTTCATCTCCGGCGCCGCCTACAACGGCGACATGGCGGCGATGACCGTCGGCTTCTCGGCCCAGTCCGACGAAGCGCGCCACATGACGCTCGGCCTCGAATGCATCAAGTTCATGCTCGAACAGGACCCGGACAACCTGCCCATCGTCCAGCGCTGGATCGACAAATGGACCTGGCGCGGTACTCGCAAGCTGGCTTCGGTCGGCATGATGATGGATTACATGCTGCCCAAACGCATCATGAGTTTCAAGGAAGCATGGGAGATGTACGTCGAAGACAACGGCGGCTCGCTTTTCAAGGACCTCGCCCGCTACGGTATCACCATTCCCAAGTGCTTCGGCCAGACCATCGAAGAGAAGGAACACGTCACTCACCAGTCATGGATCGGTTTCTACATGAAGCCGCAGGCGACGCCTTTCCACACATGGATTCCTTCGCCCGACGAAATGGACTGGCTGTCCGAGAAGTACCCCAACACCTTCGACCAGTATTACCGCCCGGTGCTCGAATATCTCGACGCCCAGGAAAAGGCCGGCAACCGCTACAACAACCAGACGCAGCCGATGAACTGCCAGGTATGCGTCAGCACCATGAAGTTCAACGAGCCGGGCGACCCGATGGAAATGTGTTTCCGCGAGTCGGAGTACAAGGGCGAGAAATTCCACACCTGTTCCGACCACTGCAAGGAAATCTTCGACAACGAGCCGGAGAAGTACGTGCAAACCTTCATCTCCTCTCATCAAGGTCTGCAAGGCAATTGCGAGCCGGATGGTGTAGATGTCAATGCGCCTGACTTCAAGCCGGGCCAGCAAATGCTCGACTACTGGAAGCTCGACAAGCGCGCCCTCGGTGACTTCAACGGTTCCGAGGACCAAGCGAATTTCGCGAAGTGGCGCGAGCAAGCCACAAAGAACTAAGGAGACCGCCATGACGATGTTGAAAACCCTCGCGCCGTACGAGTTCAAATCGAGCGATGCCCTTGAGAACTACAAGGGCAAGCAGTTGCTGTACGTGAACTGGGAGCGCCACCGCATGTTCTCGCGCCCCTTCGTGCTGGCGCTACCGCCAGAAACGCTGTTCTCGGTGATCGTTGACCAGTACATGACCGACTGCTTCAGCTACCACCCGGACTGGAAGCAGATCGACTGGAACACGGTCGTCTGGCAGAACGGCAACACGCCTTTCACGCCGGATCGCAACAAGAGCCTCAAGGAAAATGGCATCGGTCACAAGGACCTGATCCGTTTCCGGACACCGGGACTCGATGGTATTGCTGGTACGGGCTACTAAAAACAAGCAGTGCGCCGCGTGGTGTTTCCACGCGGCAGCCTGCGATTACCTCGCGGAGATAAAACATGAGCTACGAACTGACCATTGAGCCGCTCGGTCGCAGTATTGAAGTCGAAGACGGCCAGACCATCCTTGATGCCGCCTTGCGTGCCGGCATCTACCTGCCGCACGCCTGTGGCCAGGGCTACTGCGCCACCTGCAAGGTGTGCATCACCGACGGAGAAGTCGATCATGGAAACTCGTCCAGTTTTGCCTTGATGGATTACGAACGGGAAGAAGGCAAGGCGCTAACCTGCTGCGCGATGCTGGAGGCCGATACAGTCATCGAAGTCGAGATGGAAGTTGACGTGGACGCCCGGGATATTCCTGTGCGTGATTTTCCCGGTGTGGTCAGCCGTATTGAGAGCCTGACGCCAACTATCAAGGGCATCTGGCTCAAGCTGGACAATGGTGACGTGCTCGACTTTCAAGCTGGACAGTACGTCAACATGAACCTGCCGAACGACCTCGGTCATCGCGCCTTTTCGCTAGCCAATCCGCCATCAACCGGGAACGAAATCGAACTGAACATCCGTATCGTACCAGGCGGCGCAGGCACAGGCTGGATTCACAACGAACTGAAGGTTGGCGACAAGATCACGGTGTCCGGTCCTTACGGTCGCTTTTTCGTGCACAAGTCGGCAGAAATGCCGTCGCTTTTCATGGCCGGCGGTTCCGGTCTGTCCAGCCCGCGCTCAATGCTGCTCGATCTGCTGGAAGAAGGCTCGAAACTCCCGATCACGCTAGTCTATGGTGCTCGTAATCAGGGCGAGCTTTACTATCATCAGGAATTCGTCGAACTGGCGGCGAAGCATCCGAACTTCACCTACGTTCCGGCCCTAAATGACGAACCGGCTGACAGCGGCTGGAGTGGTTTCCGTGGCTTTGTTCATGAAGCGGCCAAGGCCCATTTTGATAATGACTTCCGTGGCAACAAGGCCTACCTTTGCGGCCCGCCGGTCATGATCGATGCCTGCATCACGACCCTGATGCAGGGGCGCCTGTTCGAGCGTGACATCTACACCGAAAAATTCTTCTCGGCCGCCGATGCCCAGCAAGTACGTAGCCCACTTTTCAAGCGGGTCTGACAGATAAACCGAGATGGCCGTGACACTGTTGCGGTCAACTCGAAAAATAGTCTAAAAATTTTTCCAAACCCGTTGACTCACAAACATGTTAGTGATTTAATTTAATCACTAACATGTTAATAAACGTGGATTCACCCACACAAAGAGGAGATTTCGAATGAACTACCGTAGCCTTGCTCTTATTGGTGCCATGGCCGTTGCACTGCCTGCCACCGCCCAGGAAGTAACCTTCAAGATTGCCCACTTCCTGCCTTCTGCTGCCCCGACACAACAAAAGGTTTTGCAGCCCTGGTGTGACGAAATGAAGGCAGCCTCCAATGGCCGCATCGCCTGCCAGTTCTACCCGGCCATGCAGCTAGGTGGAACGCCCGGTCAGTTGGTGGATCAGGTCAAGAACGGCGTTGCAGACGTAGTTTGGACCGGCCCGGGTTATTCAGCTGGCCGCTTCCCGGCGATTGAAGCTTTCGAGTTGCCGTTCATGGTCAAAGATTCGACATCCAGTTCCAAGGCGCTGTGGAAGTTCTATCAGCAAAACGCTCAACAGGAATTTGCTGCCTACAAAGTTCTGGCCTTCCACACTGACGGTGGACAAGCAGTACATACTGCCAGCAAACAGGTGGTCGGTCTGACTGGCTTCGCCGGCCTCAAATTGCGTACGTCTACCCGTGTCGGCGCCAAGACGCTTGCCGCTCTTGGTGGTCAGCCGGTCGCCATGCCGCCGGCGCAAGTCACCGAAGCCATCGCCAAGGGTGTTGTCGACGGTTCGCTCGGCGCCTGGGAACTGGTCTATCCGACCAAGCTCTCCGAAGTCACCAAGTTCCACCTGCAACCGGATGCTGGCGTCGCTTACCCAACCGCTACCGTTCTCACCGTGCTCATGAACAAGGCTAAGTACGACGGCCTTCCGGCTGACCTTAAGGCCATAGTGGATAAAACAACCGGTGAAGTCATGGTTGGCAAGTTTGGCGCCATGTTTGACGAGGTTGCGGCCGACACCAAGAAGCGCATCGCCGCCCAGGGCAACAAGATCACTACGCTAAGTGCCACCCAGGTGGCCGCCATGAAGCAGGCAACGGCCAGCGTTGAGGACGAATGGGCCAAGCAGGTTGGCGAGAAAGGTGTTGATGGCAAGAAACTGATCGCCGCGGCCCGCGAATTGACCGGCACCAGCAAATAAAAAGATCAGAAAAAGGAGAACAGCATGCAGGATCCGATGGGGCTACCCCATGAACTAGTAGAGCACGACCGTGTCGAGCACTACCTGATCATGGCTGGCAAGACGATGGCGATTTCAGGTGGCGTTCTGTTCATCGCCCTGATTGCAATGTCGCTGGTTTCAATTATTGGTCGCAAACTGGGCTTCGGCTCGGTGACCGGCGATATCGAGCTGATGCAGGCTGGCACCGCCGTCGCGGCCACGGCTTTCCTGCCGTACTGCACACTGCTCGGCGAGCATATCAAGGTGGATTTTTTTACAGAGAACATGCGTGATTCACTGAAGCGCCCGATTGATGGCGTGGCCGAAGTCCTCTTCGCCATCATTTCGGGCATTCTGGTCTGGCGCACAATCCTGTCGGCTATTGCCACACACGAGTCACAGGAAGTCACGACGCTGGTTTCTCTGCCCTTGTGGATACCAACTGCGCTACTCGTGCCCGGTCTGTTCCTGATGATGATCTGCGCGATTTACAGGGCTTACGCCCATTTCCACCCGACTAAAAATATTCCGGGGAGCAAGTAAATGAGCGGTACCACTATCGGCCTTATCGGATTCGGCTGTCTACTGGCAATGCTGGCGGTGCGCGTGCACATCACGATGGCAATGTTCATTACCGGTGCCAGCATCTACTTGGTCATGAACCACGGCGAAACTTCCGGCCTGCTGTACACCTTGAACAACCTGGTCTATGCCCGGGTTTCCAATTATGACCTGGCAGTCATTCCGCTGTTCATTCTTATGGGCCAGTTCGCTACCCACGGTGGCCTATCCAAGGCGCTGTTCCGGGCGGCCGGCACGCTGATCGGCCACTGGCGCGGTGGTTTGGCCATGGCTTCGACGGCAGCCTGTGCCGCCTTCGGTGCGATTTGCGGCTCTTCGCTGGCAACGGCGGCGACAATGGGCCAGGTGGCTTTGCCTGAACTGAAGGCCGCAGGTTACTCCGGCAGACTGGCCACCGCTACGCTGGCAGCCTCCGGAACGCTGGGCATCATGATTCCTCCGTCTGTACCGCTGGTGATTTATGCCGTGCTGACCCAGGAGTCTATCGGCAAACTTTTCGTCGCTGCCGTCATTCCGGGCATCATTGCAGCGCTCGGCTACATTCTGGTGATCGCCATCATCGTTCGCCGCGACCCATCGGCCGGTCCTGCTGGCGTCAAGGTGCCATTCGCCCAGATGATCAAAGCTCAGATCAACATCATTCCGGTGCTCTGTGTCTTCCTCGTCGTTATCGTCGGTATTTATGGCGGTTGGGCCAACCCGACCGAAGCAGCATCGATTGGCGCTGCAGCCTGCGGCATCATCGCGGCAGTATCCGGCGGTATGCGCACCAAAGATTTTCTGCAGAGCGTCTATGGCACGGCCCACGCGACCGGAATGATCTTCATGGTTCTGATCGGCGCCGACCTTCTTAACTCCAGCCTGGCCCTGTCGCAAATGCCAACCGAGCTGGCTACCTGGGTCCAGCATAGCGGCATGCCTGCGCTTGTGGTCCTATTCCCAATCCTGCTGATCTATATCCTGCTCGGATGTTTCATGTACTCGCTGGCCATGATCCTGCTGACCATCCCCATTTTCTATCCGATGGTCATGGGCCTTGATTTCTATGGCATGAGCCTTGAAGACAAGTCGATCTGGTTCGGTATCCTGGCGCTGATGGTGGTTGAAATTGGTCTGGTCCATCCGCCTGTCGGCATGAACCTCTACGTCATCAACAAGATCGCCAAGGATGTGCCGATGATGGAGACAGCCAAGGGGGTCATGCCCTTCCTGGCGTCGGACTTCATCCGCATTATTTGCCTTGTTTTCTTCCCTGTCCTGTGTCTCGGCCTGGTTCATTTTCTCGGCTAACCGGAGTTAGTAACAATGATCAAACAGAAAGTTAGCGGGTCGGTTTACGGCGTTGTCCTCAACGACCATGCCTCGCTCCGCAAAATTGGCGATGCGCTTGAAGCAGCGCCCTACAAAGGGGCCCCGAAAGCCCCGGCGATGTACATCAAGCCGGCCAATACTCGGGTTTCCTGCGGCGCTACGGTCAACCTGCCAAATGGGGCAAAAACTGTCGAGGTTGGTGCCACGATAGGTTTGGTCATAGGTCGTGCTGCGGCTCGCCTGACCCGTGCCAATGCACTGAACGCCGTGGCCGGCATCGTGCTGACCGGCGATCTCAGCCTGCCGCATGACAGCTACTACCGCCCGGCGATTCGCGAGAAGTGTTTTGACGGTTCGCTGCCGCTGTCCTCGGTCAAGCCGCTGGTCGATCTGTCCAATCTGGTGATCACTACCGAAATCGACGGAAAGGTCGTTGAGCAGCGTTCGCTCGCCGATCTGGTCCGCGACCCGTCCCAGTTGCTGGTCGATGTCACAGAATTCATGACGCTGTCCGAAGGCGATGTATTGCTCGTTGGTGTCAGCTACATGGCTCCGCAGGCTGGTGCCGGCAGCCAGGTCAAGATCAGTGCAGAAGGCGTCGGCAGTCTCAATTTCTCCATCGCAGGAGCACAAGCATGAAGCGCGGTCGCATAGCCTTTCAGGGCGCCATCCACGAAGTGACGCAGGCCGCTGACGGCCGTGTCGAGCTGGCCGATGGCCGCCTGTTGAACGAAGCCGAGGTCAGCTGGTTGCCGCCGGTCGTCCCCGGCGCCGTCTTTGCGCTCGGCCTGAACTACGCCGACCACGCCAAGGAACTGGCTTTCAAGGCACCGGAAGTGCCCCTCGTCTTCCTCAAGGGGCCGAACACCATCGTCGGCCACCGCGCCCAGACCCGCCGCCCGGCCGACGCCACCTACATGCACTACGAGTGCGAGCTGGCCGTGGTCATCGGCAAGACCGGCTATCAAGTATCAAAAGCGGAGGCGATGGAGATGGTTGCCGGTTATACGGTGGCCAACGACTACGCCATTCGCGACTATCTCGAGAACTATTACCGCCCGAACCTGCGCGTCAAGAACCGTGACGGCTGCACGCCGCTCGGCCCCTGGCTGGTCGATGCCGCCGATGTGCCGAATCCGATGGCACTCAAGCTGACGACGCGGGTCAACGGCAAGACGACCCAGCAGGGCGCGACGTCCGACATGATTTTCGACATCGCGACGCTGATCGAATACCTGACCTCCTTCATGACGCTGAACCCCGGCGACATCATCCTGACCGGCACGCCGGAAGGCCTGGCCGACGTCAAGGCCGGCGATGTCATCGAGACCGAGGTCGAGGGCGTCTGCTGCCTGATCAACACCATCGTCGACGACGCAACATATTTCGCCACCGTATAAAGAAAGCGAGAACAGCATGATTCAACACATCATCAACGGCCAGAAGGTTGGCAGCAAGGAAACCTTCGAAACCATCAACCCGGCGACGGGCGAAGTGATCGAAACCGTTGCCAGCGGTGGCCAGGAAGAAATCAACGCCGCCGTCGCCGCCGCCAAGGCCGCCTTCCCGGGCTGGGCCGCAACGCCGGTAAAGGAGCGCGCCCGTCTGGTCCGCAAGCTCGGCGAGCTAATCGCCGCCAATGTCGAGCCGATTGCCGACATGGAAACCGCCGACTGCGGCCAGGTCACCAACCAGACCAAGCGCGTGCTGATTCCGCGTGCCTCGGACAACTTCAACTACTTCGCCGAGCTGATCCAGCACATGCACGGCGAAACCTACGATTCCGACACCGGCCACCTCAACTACACGCTGTGGCAGCCGGTCGGCGTCTGCGCGCTGATCTCGCCGTGGAACGTGCCGTTCATGACCGCCACCTGGAAGACGGCGCCCTGCTTGGCTTTCGGCAACACGGCAGTGATGAAGATGTCCGAACTGTCGCCGCTGACTGCCAACCGCCTCGGCGAACTGGCCCTCGAAGCCGGCATTCCTGCGGGCGTCTTCAACGTCGTGCATGGTTTTGGCGACAAGGCTGGCGAGCCGCTGGTCTCGCATCCGGATGTCCGTTCGATCTCCTTCACCGGCTCGACCGCCACCGGCAACCGCATCGTCAAGGCGGCCGGCCTCAAAAAGTTCTCGATGGAATTGGGCGGCAAGTCGCCGTTCATCATCTTCGACGACGCTGACTACGAACGCGCCCTCGACGCCGCGATCTTCATGATTTTCTCGAACAACGGCGAACGATGCACGGCCGGGTCGCGGATCATCGTCCAGACCGGTATCTACGACAAATTCGTCGCCGACTTCGCACTGCGCGCCTCGCGTTTGACCGTGGGTGACCCGATGGACCCGAACACCATCATCGGCCCGATGATTTCCAAGGGCCACATGGACAAGGTCAATTACTACATCGAACTCGGCAAGCAGGAAGGTGCCAAGGTCGTCGCCGGGGGCGGCACGCCGGTCGTGGCCGACAAGTTCAAGAGCGGTTTCTGGGTCCAGCCGACCGTCTTCGCGGATGTGGACAACAAGATGCGTATCGCCCAGGAAGAAATCTTCGGGCCGGTGCCTTGCATCATCCGCTTCAAGACCGAAGAAGAAGCCGTGCAGATCGCCAACGACACGCCCTACGGCCTGTCGTCCTACCTGTGGACCAACAACACCGGGCGGGCCATCCGCCTGGCCAAGGCCATCGAATCCGGCATGACCTTCGTTAACAGCCAGAACGTGCGCGACCTGCGCCAGCCCTTCGGTGGTTCCAAGGCTTCCGGTACCGGCCGTGAAGGCAACCATTACAGCTTCGAAGTGTTCTGCGAGGCCAAGAACATTGCTGTGTCGTACGGCAGCCACCATATTCCGCGCTGGGGCGTCTGATCATGGGCAAACTCGTTCTCGCCGCCAAGATCACCCACGTTCCGTCGATGTACCTGTCGGAGCAGGATGGCCCGCACAAGGGCTGCCGTCAGGC
>ERZ1034365.981-NODE-981-length-15121-cov-3.094656_pt1 | contig 15121 bp, 18 predicted proteins | sample MGYA00520615_ERZ1034365 | MGnify/ENA primary metagenome ERZ1034365 (study PRJEB33736, sample SAMEA104284505) | Azolla filiculoides | biome: Urban; feature: Water surface; material: Ditch water | place: Netherlands | collected 2015-10-28 | depth 0-0.1 m ... | reverse complement strand
GCTGCAGCGCTGGCTGGCCGACCTGTGGGTCGTATAAGACCTGCAGATCGAGGCGCTGCTGCAGCACGCCCCCTGACCCCTGTACGCCACACCCGACCAGCGTCAGCGGCGCCCGCGCAGGCTCACACCATGCGGTCGCGCCGCGCCAGCGCGGGAAACAGGCGCAGCCACAGCGCGGCCACCAGCACCGTGCCCACGCCGCCCATCACCACCGAGCCCACCGGGCCGAACAGCGCGGCCGTGGCGCCGGACTCGAACTCGCCCAGCTGGTTGGACGCGCCGATGAAGATCGAATTCACCGCCGCCACCCGCCCGCGCATGGCGTCGGGCGTCTCCAGCTGCACCAGCGTCAGGCGCGTCACCACGCTGATGTTGTCCGCCGCGCCGGTGACGGCCAGCGCCAGCAGCGACAGGCCAAAATGCGTGGACAGGCCGAACACCACGGTGGCCACGCCAAACACGGCCACCGCCCCCAGCAACCGGTGGCCCACCCGGCGCTCCAGCGGCCAGCGCGTGAGCACCAGCGACATGGCCAGCGCGCCAAACGCTGGCGCCGCCCGCAGCAGCCCCAGGCCGGCCGGGCCGGTGTGCAGGATGTCACGCGCGTAGATGGGCAGCAGCGCGGTGGCACCGCCCAGCAGCACCGCGAACAGATCCAGCGAGGTCGCGCCCAGCAACACCTTGCGCTGCCAGACAAAAGCCACGCCCGCCAGCACCGTGCGCCAAGTGGCGGACTCGGTGGATGGCACATGGCGGTAGCGCACCGTCAACGTCAGCGCGCAGGCCAGCAGGAGCAGCGCCGCGCAGCAGGTGTACACCGTGGTGGCCCCCGCGGCATACAGCACGCCGCCCAGCGCCGGCCCGCCGATCACGGCGGCCTGGATACCGGTGCTGCTCAGGGCGATGGCACGCTGCAGCAGGGCCGGCGGCACCAGCAGCGGAGTCAGCGCCTGCTGGGCCGGCATCTGGAAGGCCCGCGCCACGCCCAGCACGATCGACACGCCAAAGATCAGCTCGCGCGTGGCAAACCCGCCCTGCGTGGCCGCCACCAGCAGCCCCGCCACCAGCGCCTGCCCCAGCATGCACGCCGCGAAGATGCGGCCCCGGTGCAGCCGGTCGGCCAGGTGCCCGGCCGGCAGCGTCATGACGAGTGCCGGCACGAACTGGAACAGCCCGACCAGCCCCAGATCCCAGGCGCTGGACGTGAGGTCGTACACATGCCAGGCGACCGCCACCATGAGCATCTGGTTGGCGGTGATGCCCGCCAGGCGGGCAAGCCAGAAACGAACGAAAGGACGGTGGGTGAAGAGTTCGGACAGGCGGGCGTCAGGCATGCGCCGAGCTTAGCAGCGCCGGCCGTTGGGGGCCGCGGAAGAGCGCGGAAATCAATTTAAATTCAATAGCATCAAATGACCACTTGGCGATGGGATTAGGCACTTTTCATTGAAAAATGATTGCTGAATGGCCCTGCCACTCCATGGGCGCCCCTCTGGCGCGCCCTCAAGGGTGCCAGGCCGCCACACCGCTCGCCGGCACAGGCGCCTGTGGCGCCCGTCCGCCCGCCAGCGCATACGACAACTGGTTCGCCGCCCGGATGATGGTCTGGGCCAGTTCCTGCAGGCGTTCTTCGTTCAGGCGGGAAGTGGGCCCGGAAATACACACCGACCCCAGCAGCCGCCAGTGCATGCCGAAGACCGGCGCCGACACGCTCGACACCTCGGGCTCGCGTTCGCCCAGCGAGAGGTGGTAGCCGCGCTGGCGGATGGACTCGTAGGGCTCGCCAGGCTCCCCGGAAAACGCCAGGATCACGCGCCCGGGCGCACCCAGATCCAGCGGCAGCCCGATGCCCACGCGCACATGGTGGCGGATGGTGCGCGGCCCGTCCACCCGGGCCAGGCAGGTGCGCTGGTTGCCCTCGCGCACGTAAAACGACGCGCTTTCTCCGGTCTGGACGGCGAGGTCGCGCAGCACGGGCTCCACCAGATCGTGGACGTCAAACGTGGCCTGGTAGCACGCACCCAGCCAGCCCGCCGCGCGGCCCAGCCGCCAGTTGCCGTCTTCACGTTGCACGAGGTAGTTGTCCGAGGCCAGGGTGCGCGCAATGCGCAGGGCCGTGGTCTTGTGCATGCCAGTGCGCCGACTCAACTCGGCCAGTGACAGGTGGGGGTCGTCCACGCCAAAGGCTTCCAGCAGACGCAGTGCGCGCGTCACCGCGGTCACACCCCCCGCTGTGGCGACATCGGCATCAGCCTGCCCAAGGGCAGCGCCTGCAGCGCTTTGGGGCGCACTTTTCATGGTTCACCTGATGTGACATGTTTCACTAGATGGACCATTATTGCACTGAACGCAACGCATGGCTACATTCCAACCCAGTCATTTTTCAGGCATTCCGGGCCTGACCTGATCCCGGACCACAAGGAGACACCCATGAACGTTTTGCATCGCTACACCCTCGCCGCCTGTCTGGCGCTGGCCGCCGGATCGGCCCTGGCACAGGCTTACCCCACCAAGCCCATCAAGGTCGTCGTGCCCTTCCCGGCCGGTGGCGGCACCGACATCATTGCGCGCGAAGTCACCAACAAGCTGCAGGGCACGCTGGGCTGGAACTTCGTGGTGGAGAACAAGCCGGGCAGCGGCGGCAATCTCGGTGTGGACGCGGTGGCCAAGGCAGCGGCCGACGGCTACACCCTGGCCCTGGGGCAGACCAGCAACCTGGCCATCAACACAACGCTTTACAGCAAACTGCCCTACGACCCGGTCAAGGACCTCGCGCCCGTGGCGCTGGTTGCCAGTTCACCCATGGTCATGGTGGTGGCGGCCGATTCACCGCTCAAGACGCTGGCCGATGTGGTGAATGCGAGCAAGGCCAGGCCGGCCAGCCTCAACATCGCCTCCTCCGGCAACGGCACCGTCGCGCACCTGGCCGGGGAACTGTTCCAGAAGACCGCCGGCATCAAACTCACCCACGTGCCCTACAAAGGCGCGGCCCAGGCCGCCACCGACGTGATCGGCGGACAGGTACAGCTCTACATGTCCTCGGTGCCCACCCTGATCGGGCACATCCGCAACGGCAAGATGCGCGCCTTGGCCGTGACCTCGCTGAACCGCGTGGACGACCTGCCGCAGGTGCCCACCATCGCCGAGTCGGGCTACAAGGGCTTTGAGGCGGCCACCTGGTTTGGCTTCGTCGCTCCCGCGTCCACGCCGAAAGACATCGTCAACCGCCTGAACGTCGAGGTCAACAAGGCGCTGCAGGCCGCTGACGTGCGCAAGAAGCTGGGCGACCAGGGCGCCGACGTGCTGGGCGGCTCGGCCGAGCAATTCGGCGCCCTCATCAAGAGCGACATCGCACGCTGGGCGCCCATCATCAAGGAGTCGGGCGCCAAGGTGGACTGAGCCGCCGGGTCTCCGCGCCATGCCACCGCACGTCTCCGCCATTTATCCCTTCCTTCAGGATTTCCCATGCCAACTCCCGACATCATCAAAGACTTTCCCCGCGTCCCCGCCGACATCGTCGCCCAGGCCGCGCAATACCAGCCCGCCATCTTCAGTGACATCGCCGGCCGGCGCGGCGCGCTGCACGGGCGCATCACGGCGCTGCGACCGCGCATGAAACTGGCCGGCCCGGCCTTCACCGTGGAAGTGCGCCCCGGCGACAACCTCATGATCCATGCCGCGCTGGCCCTGGCCCAACCGGGCGACGTGCTGGTCATCGACGGCAAGGGCGACCAGACCTCGGCCCTGATGGGCACCATCATGATGACGGCGTGCAAGCAGCTCCGCCTGGCCGGCGTGGTGATCGACGGCGCGGTGCGCGACAGCCTGGAACTCGACGAAATGGACTTCCCCGTCTTCTCCGTCGGCACCAACCCGAACGGCCCGACCAAGCAGGTGGGCGGGCGCATCGGCCACCCGGTCTCGGTGGGCGGCGTCACGGTCCATCCCGGCGACTTCATCATTGGCGATGGCGACGGCGTGGTGGTGATCGAGCGCGAGAAGGTCGAAGCCCTGCTGCCGCTGGCCGCGCACAAGGTGGCGGCCGAGGCCAAACGCATTGCCCAGATCAAGGCAGGCAAGACCAGCGCATCGTGGCTGACGGCCTCGCTGGTCACAGCCGGCGTCCTGAAAGAGGGAGAGTCGCTGTGAGCACCCGCCCGGTCATCCTGGTGACGGCCGCCGATCTGGCCCCGCAGGCACTGGAACTGCTCCAGGACTTCGAGATCGTCTACGCCGGCAAAACCCCGCAGGTGCCGGACCTCATCGCACTCGCCCGGCAGCACAACCCCGCGGGCATCATCGTGCGCTACAGCAGCATCACCCCCGAGGTGATGGACGCGGCACCCGCGCTCCGGGTCATCTCCAAACACGGCAGCGGCACCGACACCATCGACAAACCTGCGGCCGCGGCACGCGGGATTGAAGTCACCTCGGCCGTCGGCGCCAACGCCGCTGCGGTGGCCGAACAGGCGCTGGCCCTGCTGCTGGCCTGCGCCAAGTCGGTGGTGCAACTCAACGCACGCATGCACGCCGGCCACTGGGACAAGGCCACGCACAAGAGCCTGGAGCTGGGCGGGCGCACCCTCGGGCTGGTCGGCCTGGGCGCCATCGGCCTGCGCTTTGCGAAGATGGCGGACGCCATGGGCCTGCGCGTGATCGGCTTCGACCCGTTTGCGAAACACCTGCCGCCGTATGTGCAAACCGTCGATCTGGACATGCTCTGGCGCGAATCCGACGCGATTTCGCTGCATTGCCCGCTGACGGCCGAAAACCGCAACCTGCTCAACGCCGACACGCTGGCCCGCTGCAAAAAGGGCGTGATCGTGGTGAACACCGCGCGCGGCGGCCTGATCGACGAGCCGGCCCTGCTGGCCGCCGTGCAGTCGGGCCAGGTCCGCATGGCGGGCCTGGACAGCTTCGCCGTCGAGCCGATGACCGCGCCGCACAGTTTCCACGGCCAGCCCGGCTTCATCCTGAGTCCGCACATCGGCGGCGTGACCAGCGACGCTTACATCAACATGGGTGTGGCTGCTGCGAACAACACGCTGGCCGCGCTGGCCCGGGCCAGCACGGCCGCCACCGCCTGACCGGCCATGGCACCCCCACGCTGGAAACACGCGCCGCCCGGCAGCCACTGGGGCGAATTCGGCCCCGATGACCAGCGCGGCCGCATGAACCTGGTCGATGCCGCCAAAGTCCTGCAGGGCGTGGCCGAGGTCAAGGAGGGCAGGACCTTCTGCCTCTCGCTGCCGCTGGACGTGCCCGGCGGCCAGGCGATGAACCCGCGCCGCATGCCGCCGCGCCGCTACAGCGTGCTGCGCGACGGCGCCAGCGCCGGGCAGCAGGGCTTTTGCTGGTCGTACCAGTCGGAAGATCCGGACCTGACCGACGTGGTCAACGACGACGTGGTGCTCATGAGCCTGCAGTACTCCACCCAGTGGGACAGCTTTGCCCATGTCGGCAGCCATTTCGATGCGGATGGCGACGGCATGGCCGAGGCTGTGTTCTACAACGGGTTTCGGGCTGGCGAGGAAATCCGCCCGGGCATCGAGGACCCCAACTCCGCCGCGCCCTGGGCCCGCTACCCGCAGCCCGAGGCCGGCGTGATGAGCATCGCCGTGCTGGCCGAACACGGCGCTCAGGGCCGTGGCGTACTGATCGACCTGGAACACCACATCGGCCGCACGCGCCAGGCCGTGGGCTACGACGCCCTGATGCGGATGCTGGACGCCGACCGTGTGGAGGTCGAGGCCGGTGACATGGTGTGTATCCACACCGGCTTTGCCGACACGCTGCTGGCCATGCACCGCCAACCCGACGTGGCGCACCTGCACGCCATCGGCAGCGGCCTGGACGGGCACGACGCCAAACTGCTCAACTGGATCACCGACACCCGCCTGGCCTGCCTGCTGGCCGACAACCCGGCCGTCGAACTGGTGGTACCCAAACTGGCCAGCGCAGCCCAGCCGGGCCAACCGCTGCGCCAGCCGCGCCTGCCGCTGCACGCACACTGCCTGTTCAAGAACGGCATCCACCTCGGCGAACTCTGGTACCTGACCGAACTCGCCCGCTGGCTGCGCCAGCACCGGCGCAGCCGCTTCCTGCTGACCGCGCCGCCGCTGCGGCTGCCGGGCGCGGTCGGCTCCCCTGCCACACCGATCGCAACAGTGTGAGTCACCCCAAAAAAGAATCGATGGAGACCTTCATGCATCACGCAAACACCCGCCGCCAGCTGCTCACGCTGCTGGCATTGTCGGCAACCCCCTGGGTGGCCCCCGCCGCCCTGGCGCAAGGCTGGCCCGAGCGCCCCATCAAGCTCGTGGTGCCCTATTCGGCCGGCGGTGCTGCGGACCAGACCGCGCGGATGGTCGCCCTCCAGCTGGGCGAGCGGCTCAAGACCCCCGTACTCGTGGACAACCGTCCTGGTGCGGGCGGCACCATCGGCGCAGCGGCCGTTGCCAAGGCGGCGCCCGACGGCACCACGCTGCTGCTGGATGCCACCGGCTTCACCGTCAACCCGACCCTGCTGCCCCGCATGCCCTTCGACCCGGCAAAGGACCTCGTGCCCGTGTCACTGCTGATGCAGGTGCCCATGCTGCTTGTCGTGCCGGCGAATTCGCCTTACAAAACGCTGGCAGACCTGCTGAAGGCCGCGCGCAGCCAGCCAGGCAAGCTGTCGTTCGCTTCGGCCGGCAACGGCAGTGCGCAACATCTGGCGGGCGAACTGTTCAAACAGGGCCACAAGCTGTTCATCACCCACATTCCCTACCGCGGCGGCGCGCCAGCCCTGAGCGACCTGATGGCCGGCCAGGTGGACCTGATGTTCTCGGCCATGCCCGCGTCGTATCCGCTGGTCAAAAGCGGCAAGCTGCGCGCACTGGCCGTCACCGCGCCGAAGCGGGCCCCCCTGGTGAACCAGCTGCCCACAGTGGCCGAGGCCGGCCTGCCCGGCTTCAGCGCGCAGGAGTGGAACGGCCTGTGGGCACCGGCGGGCACCCCGCGCCCCGTGCTGGAGCGGCTGGAGTCCGAACTGCGCGCCGTGATGGCCACGCCCGACATCCGCCAGCGCCTGGCCGCCAATGGCGCCGAGGCCGTCGGCAGCAGCAGTGCGGACTTCACCCGCTTCGTCCAGACCGAGACCGCCCAATGGGCCCGCGTCATCAAGACCGCCGGCATCACGCTGGACTGATTTTTCGTTACATAAAAAAAGGAGACCCTCATGGCCAACACCCCCAACCGCCGATCGATGCTTTCTGGCTGCGCCCTCGCGGCCCTCGCCCTTGTGGCCCCCCTGGCGCAGGCCCAGTCCGCCTGGCCCGCCAAACCCGTCAAGATCGTCGTGCCCTACGGCCCGGGCGGCGCCGTGGACGTCGTCACGCGCAAGATGGCACAAAAGCTCACCGAGCAAACCGGGCAGAGCTTCTTTGTCGAAAACAAGGCCGGCGCCACAGGTACCATCGGCGCCAGCCAGGTCGCCAAGGCGGAAGCCGACGGCTACACCCTGATGGCCAACGACACCACGTTCTCGCTGCTGCCGCATATCTTCAGGAAGCTGCCGTTTGATGCAGCCGTGGACCTGGTGCCGGTAGGCGCCTTCGTCTTCGCGCCGATGGGGCTGGCCGTCAACGCCCAATCGCCGTTCAGGACGCTGGCGGATCTGGTCGCCGAGGCCAGGCGACAGCCCAACAAGATCACCTATGGCACCGGCGGCCCCGGCACCACGCCGCACTTCGCCAGCGAAGCGCTGGGCATCGCAGCCGGCGCCAACTTCATGCACGTCCCGTTCAAGGGCGCGGGCGAAGCCACGCAGGCCATCCTGTCGAGCACCATCGAATTCCAGATTGCCTCGACCACCGGCCTGATGGGCAACGTCAAGGGGGGCAAGCTGCGGATGCTGGCGGTCAGCGGCGACAAACGCCTGACCGCCCTGCCCGATGTGCCCACCTTTGTGGAGGCTGGCACCAAATGGCCCGGCGTCGTCAACTGGACCGGCCTGTGGGCGCCCAAGGGCACGCCGCCTGACGCCATGGCGCGGCTGCAGAAAGAAATCGCCACGGCCATGGCCTCCAGCGACATGAAAACTTTCACGGAAGGCATGGGCGCCGAAGCCCGGCAGGTCGGCGCCGAGGCCTTTGGCCGCCTGCTGAAGGACAGCACGGAGAACTGGGGCAAGGTCGTCAGGAACACCGCGTTCGAGAAGCAGTAAGCCGGCGGACGCACCATGAAGCGCCTCAACATCACGGCCCATGCCCATGCCCATGCCCATGCCCATGCCCTGGCCCTGGCCGCCATCCTGCTTGCCGTGGCGCCGGTCCCGGCGCCGGCCCAGACCGCCACCTGGCCGGCCAGGCCAGTCCGGCTGGTGGTCGGCTTTGCCGCCGGCGGCCCCACTGATATCGTGGCGCGGGGTTTTGCCGACCAGGCCACCCGCGGGCTCGGCCAGCCGGTGGTCGTGGACAACAAACCCGGCGCCAACACCATCATTGCAGCGGAGGCCGTGGCCAGTGCCACCGACGGCCACACGCTGCTGATGGCGGCGACCAACCACACGATGATTCCTGCGCTCTACAGCGCGCGGGTCAAGTTCGATGCGGTCAAGTCCTTCACGCCGGTCTGCATGCTGGCGGCCGCCCCCACCGTGCTGGTGGTCGGGCCGTCGCTGGGCGTCAAGACACTTGGTGAGTTCCTGCAGAAGGCCCGGGCCAAGCCACTGTCGGTCACCTATGCCACCCCCGGCATGGGCAGTTCGGTCCACTTCGCCAGCGAACTGTTTGCCCAGCTGGCGGCCGTCAAACTGACCCACATTCCGTACAAGGGCGCGGCGCCGGCCGTCGCCGACGTGATGGCCGGCCAGGTTGACGCCTCGTTTGCCACGCTGGGCTCGGTGCTGCCGCAGATCCGCACCGGCAAGCTCACCGCGCTGGCCCTTGCCACGCCGAAGCGCTCGACCCTGCTGCCGGACGTGCCCACGTTCGAGGAAGCCGGCGTCAAGGGCTATGCCGCCGACGCCTGGTATGGCCTGCTGGCCCCGGCGGGCACGCCCGAGGCGGTGACAAAGGTGCTGGAGCGCGAAGCACGGGCCTATGCCACCTCGTCCGCCGGCGCGGAGAAACTGCGCGCGCTCGGCATGGAGCCGGCGCCGCTGTGCGGCGAAGCGTTTGCCACCCAGGTCGCCCGCGAGACCGCGACCTGGAGCCGGATCGCGAAAGAGCTGAACCTGAAAGTAGACTGAACCCTGCATCCCCGGGACAGGATGGACCGATACTGGACAACGGGCCCAGCCCACGCCAGGCGCCGGTCCTGTGTCCGCACCTGGAGCGCAGGCAGGCCTGCCCGCCTTTTCTTGATTCGTTTGGAGACACTGAATGCCACACACACCACACCTTTTTCGCCGGCAAGCCCTGACCGCAGGCGCACTCGGCGCCCTGCTGGCGCTGGCCACCCCCGCTTTCGCACAAACCGCGCCGGCCTGGCCTGCCAAGCCCGTCAAGCTGGTCGTGCCCTACGCGGCCGGCGGTCCGGCCGATCTCGTCGCGCGCGAAATAGCCCAGGTGCTGGCCGCAGACATCAAGCAACCCGTGCTGGTCGAGAACCAGGGCGGCGCCATGGGCGTGCCGGCCCTGAGCACCGTCGCCCGCGCGGAGCCCGACGGCCACACGCTGCTGCTGGCGGCCTTCGGCAACGTGGTGCTGCAACCCATGCTGAGCAAAAAAGGCGGCGCGGAACTGCTGGCCCGCCTGCGGCCGGTCAGCACCATTTCCACCAGCCCGCATGTGCTGGTGGTGTCGGCCAAACTGCCGGTCAGGACGGTGCAGGAACTGGTGGACTATGCCCGCGCCAATCCCGGCAAGGTCAGCTTTGCCTCGGCCGGCACCGGCGGCACGGCGCACCTGGGCATGGAGATGTTCAAGGCGCTGTCCAAAACCGACGTGCTGCACGTCCCCTACAAAGGCAGCTCCGCAGCGGTCAACGACCTGGTCTCGGGCCAGGTCAGTGCCATGTTCAGCAGCCTGCCCTCGCTGCAGGGCGTGGCCGACAAGGGCTATGTGCGGGTGGTCGGTGCCACCGCCGCCAGCACCTCGGCAGCGACCCGCGCGCTGCCCCTGCTGTCGGCCACCCTGCCGGGTTTTGACTACACCACCTGGTACGCCCTGTACGCACCAGTGGGCACGCCCACGGCGCTGGTGGAGCGCATGAATGCGGCATTGCAGCGCACCCTGCAAAACTCCGCGCTGGAGGCCAAGATCGAGCCCGCCGGCATCGAACTGCAGGCCGGCTCACCCGAGGACGTGACGACCTGGACCCGCCGCGACACCGAAAAATGGGGACGCATCATCCGAGACGCAAAGATCGCCATCGACTGAAGCGCCGCCCCACCCAAAGAGCTGACCATGTTCCTCTTGCATCCCCCTGAAGTCCGCACGCTCGACACCTGGACGCGCCTGCCCGAGCGCTTCCGCCAGCCCCGGCGCACGGTCTGGGGCGACGCCAACCAGGGCGGGCGCGAGAGCGATTCGTTCCTGGAAGGCCCGGTGTTCGACGCGGCGGGCAACCTGTTTGTGACCGACATCCCTTTCGGCCGCATCTTCCGCATCGACCCTGAGGGCGAATGGGACCTGGTCGCGCAGTGGGACGGCGAGCCCAACGGCATGAAGTTCCTCAACGCAACCGAGTTGCTGGTGACGGACTACCTCAACGGCCTGATGGTGGTGGACAGCCGCAGCGGCGCGGTGCGGCCCTACCTGGGCCGGCGCAACACCGAGAGTTTCAAAGGGGTGAACGACCTGACGTTCGACGCGCAGGGCAACCTCTATTTCACCGACCAGGGCCAGACCGGCCTGCACGACCCCACCGGCCGGGTGTACCGCCTGACCCCTGCGGGCCGGCTGGACCTGCTGCTGTCCAACGTGCCCAGCCCGAACGGCATCGTGCTGTCGCCCGACGAGAAGTTCCTGTTCGTGGCCGTGACCCGCGGCAACTGCGTGTGGCGCATGCCGCTGTTGCCCGATGGCAGCGTGGCCAAGGCGGGGCAGTTTTTCACGTCCTACGGCCCCAGCGGCCCCGACGGCCTGGCCATGGACACCGCCGGCCGGCTGCTGGTGGCCAACCCGGGATTGGCCTGGATCTGGGTGTTGAACCATCGGGCAGAGCCGGTGCAGGTGCTGCGCGGCGAGGCCGGCACCTCGCTCACCAACCTGGCCTTTGGCGGTGCGGACCGCAAGACCCTGTACTGCACGGAATCGACCCACGGCACGATCCTGCGCGCGCCGATGGACGCTGCGGGTGTCCCGCTGCACCGCCTGGCCTGACGCTGAAATTCATTTTTAATAGCAAACAATGACCTCTCCATGCTGGGAAGAGGCCTATTTGATTCCGGTATTCAATATCTGGCTCAATCCAGCCGGCGCAGCAGGTTGACCCGCATCGGCCGCACAAAATGCGCGCCAGTGGGCGTCATGTTGGGCTCGAAGCGGGCGCGCACCTCGGCCAGCGTGGCCGCGTCCAGGCGGTGGTCGAGGAAGGTGACACCGATCATGCGCTGCTCGAAGTCGGCGAAGTCGCGGTAGAACACCGGCATGTTGAAGTGGTGCTCGGTGACCTGCGCCCAGGCGCCGCTGGCCACGGCCTTCTGCACTGCGCGCAGGGCGGCGGCGCGCACCAGCTCCTCGTCATGGAACACGCGCATCACCTCGTTCAGCGGGCCGGCAAACACCGGTTCGGACACGTACAGCAGCCCCTGTGGACGCAGCACGCGGTGGACCTCGCCCAGCGCGGTGTCCAGCAGGTCCAGCGGCACATGGTGCAGGGACTTGAGCATCAGCGCGGCATCGAACGCCCCGGCCTCGAAGGGGACGGCCTGCGCGCCGGCCGCCACAAACGTCAGCCGCTCCTGCGGGTGGAGCAGGTTCTTGGCATGCTGGCGCGCGTCCACTTCCAGCCCGGTCACGGTGCAGGCGGGGAAGCGCTGGAGCAGGCTGCGCGACAGCTGGGCGGCGCCGCAGCCCAGTTCAATCAGGCGCGGGTGCTGCGCCAAATCCACCAGGGATTGCAGCAGATCGAGTTCGTCGGTCACAAGCGGCAGAGTCATCGGTTCAGGTCCTTGAAGAAGGACTTATTTTGCACAATCCGGCTGCAGGGCCATGACCGGGCGGCGTGAGCCATAGGTGTTGGCATAGACCCAGGTGAACTCCGCGCCAATCAGGAAAATCTGGGCCGAGTAGTACACCCACAGCAGCACCACCACCAGCGAGCCCGCAGCGCCATAGCCCGAGACCACGCCGCTGCGGCCCAGGTAAGCGCCGATGCCCCATTTGCCCAGCGAAAACAGCAGCGCCGTGAACAACGCGCCAGTCCACACGTCGCGCCACTGCACCCGCACACGCGGCATCACCTTGTAGATCAGCGCGAACATCACCGCCACCAGTGCAAAGCCGCCCACTGCGTTGGCCACAGACGCCACGGCAAGCCAGCCGCCAGAGGTTGGCGCCAGCCAGCGCTCCATCAGGGCCAGTCCGGCGCTGACGACCAGCGAGACCGTCAGCAGGAAGCCGATGGCCAGAATCATCCCGAACGAGAGCAGCCGCGCGCGCAGCACGGTGAACCAGCCGCTGTGCGTACGGGTGGCGGGTGCGCGCCAGATGCGGTCCAGCGCGTCCTGCAGCTCGCCAAACACCGTGGTCGCGCCCACAAACAGCAGCGCCACGCCCAGGAGCGTGGCGACAGCGCCTTCGGCCGGCTGGTGCACGCTGGTGAGCAACGCCTGCACCGCACGGGCGCCGCCCTCGCCCATCAGGCTGTGCAACCGGGCCGTGATCTCGCCTCGCGCGGCCTCTTCGCCAAACACCAGGCCGGCCACCGCAATCACGATCAGAAGCAGTGGCGCCAGCGAAAACAGCGTGTAGTAGGCCAGCGCCGCGCCCATGCTGGGCGCATCGTCTTCAATCCAGCAGGTGGCAATCTGCCGCAGCATGGACCACCAGGCGGAAAGACTCAGCGGCATGGATGACCCCGTTGGTGGTGCATGGCATTCTCCTGCGGACATTCATGCAGACCGGCGGCCTGCGTCCGCAGATGGTGCCGGCCCCCGACGCGGGCGGCTGTGCGATGGCGCACACAGACGCGGGTCAACGGCCTGGGCGGGCCGGCACCACCTGCAACGCAACCGCATCCAGCCGTACAAACACGAATCCCCGATGGAGCAGCGCCACAAGACCGACCGCCAGGCCCTCGGCCGAGGCGGATGCGGGCTTGTTCATGTGGGCGATCAGCACGTCGCCGTCGCGCACCTGCTTCAGACGCTCGATGATCGCGCACTTGCCCAGCGTGGCTCCGGCGTCCACATTCACCGAGAAGCCCGCGATACCCAAACCCAGCCGGCCAATTTCTTCCGCCGCCTGGGCGTCATACACCGCCGTGGCGCCGCGGTACCAGCGCGGTGCCACGCCAAAGACCTCATGAACGGCCCGGGCGCCTTCCGTCACCTCACGCCGCAGATGCACGAGGTCCGGCTCGCCGGTAGCGGCCCGTGCAGGCGTCCAGCGTCAGCGCCACGCGCGGCGCGGAGGCTGCGTCCGGCGACGGTGCCAGGCGGTCGTGGATCTCGGTCGTCTGCGCCGGGTCTGCGGACGCGGCCGCCCCTACGCCGTCGCCTGCCGCCTGCACAACCAGACTGGCGCCGCACAGCAGCAGGGCAGCGCCCCAGCGCATCACAAAACTTTGCATGACCTTCATCCGCCCTGTCTCCGTCATCGGGTACGCTGTCAAACACATCTTCGTCTTTTCCGCGCAGGCTGCCCCTCGCGTTTTTCCGGGAATGAATGAGACCCCAGCGCCCGTTGCCATTGAAATCAAAGCCCTGACCCGGCTGTTCGGCGCATTCTGCGCACTCGATCATCTCGACCTGCGCATTCCCCACCAGTGCATTTTCGGCCTGCTGGGGCCCAACGGGGCGGGCAAGAGCACCGTGATCAAGATCCTGACGACGCTGCTGGAGGCCACCTCCGGCACGGCCACCGTGGCGGGCTTTGATGTGGCGCGCCAGCCCGTCGCCGTGCGCCGGCGGATTGGCTACGTGCCGCAGATGCTGTCGGCCGATGGCGCACTGACCGCCATTGAAAACCTCACCCTGTCCGCCAGCCTCTACGGCCTGCGCGGCGCCCTGCGCGAAGCCCGCATCCGCGAGGCGCTGGCCTTTGCCGGGCTGGAAAGCGTGGCCGGCCACCTGGTCAAGACCTATTCCGGCGGCATGATCCGCCGCCTGGAGATTGCCCAGGCCACCATGCACCAGCCCGAGGTGCTGTTCCTGGACGAACCCACCATCGGCCTGGACCCGGTGGCGCGGCGCACCGTCTGGGAGCGGCTGCTGGCGTTAAAGGCCGCGACCGGCATGACCATCCTGCTCACCACCCACGACATGGAAGAAGCCGACTTCCTGTGCGACCAGCTGGCCATCCTGCACCAGGGCCGCCTGGCCGTGGTGGGCAGCCCGGCCGAACTCAAACACCGGATCGGCCCCGGCGCCACCCTGAGCGATGTCTTCGTCGCGCACAGCGGCGTGGTGATCGAACAAGGCGGCCACTACCGCGACGTGCGCGAAACCCGCGGCACCGCCCAGCGGCTCGGATAACAGGCCGGACACCACCATGCACGACTTTTTCTACGCCACGGGCGCTGTCGCCCAAGCCGAAATCCGCAAACTCCTGCGCGACCCGACCGAACGGTTCTCACGGGCCGTGCAACCGGTGCTGTAGCTGGCCGTGTTCGGCCAGGTCTTTAGCCAGGTGCGCGGGATTCCCACGGGTGGCCTCCGCTACCTGGACTTCATGGCGCCGGGCATCCTGGCGCAGAGCATTTTGTTCACGGCCATCTTTTACGGCATCGCCATCATCTGGGAGCGCGATCTGGGCATCGTGCACAAGCTGCTGGTCACGCCTGCGCCGCGCAGTGCGCTGGTGCTGGGCAAGGCCATTGCGGCGGGGCTGCGCGGGCTGGTGCAGGCGATCGTGGTCTACCTGGTGGCGCTGGCGCTGGACGTGGGCCGAACGAGGGAGGCCCTGGCCCGAGTGGGCGGGGCGCCGGGGCGCTTATAGGGGCAGGGCCGAATAGCCCCCTTAGAGGGAGGGAC
>ERZ1034365.979-NODE-979-length-15159-cov-3.586129_pt1 | contig 15159 bp, 21 predicted proteins | sample MGYA00520615_ERZ1034365 | MGnify/ENA primary metagenome ERZ1034365 (study PRJEB33736, sample SAMEA104284505) | Azolla filiculoides | biome: Urban; feature: Water surface; material: Ditch water | place: Netherlands | collected 2015-10-28 | depth 0-0.1 m ... | reverse complement strand
ATTCACAATTACTACATTGGGATCTTGCACAGACTTAATAGTTGGGCTACGGTCAAATACGTTGAAGTAATTGAGAATGATTAGAAATAGACAAAACCAAGGGAAGTAAAAAAGTCCTTTTTGCGTCCAAGGTGGGGTCCTATTGTATTGATGAGCTACACGAGGCAAGTGAGTACTGAACCACTCATGAGTCAGCATATACAAATCATTCTGAGTCTTGATCACAAAGGCAGTCCACTCCCGCGCATAGACCTTCGCGATTGCCATATAGCGGGAGTACAAGCCCTTTAGTTTATTCATCATTACCGTGAACTCTTGCTTCATTGCTTTCCACTCTCAATTTTTTCAATCCACTCCGGGGTTGCTCTTAAACGCTGAATCTCTGTAACGACTGAAGCTAAATCAAAACGAGCCTTAATCAAATCATTCCGAGCCACCCTAAATGTTCTTTGTGCATCTAAATACTCCAGCATGCCACGCTCACCGTAACGGTAAGAAACTTCAGCAATCCGACGTGCACTAGATGCCAGCTGAACCACATCTTGATCAAGAATTTTTACTTGATAACTTGTCATTTGATAGAGCTTGTATGCGGTCTCTAGCTGCTGCTCAAGGCTTTGGCTTTGAGCGTTGAATTGATTCTTAGCTTTAGATGCATTGGCCTCTGCTTCCGCAATTTGCCCGCCCTTAAAGTCCCAGATAGGAATGCTCACTACCAGACCATATAGACGGTCAGTAAAGTTAGGATCGTTATATTGCTGGGCTTTAATGGACAGCCTAGGCAAGCGCGAGTTTTGCTCGAAACTGAGCTTAGATTCAGTTGCTTCGACTTCCGCCTTTGCTCGCTGTAGCTCAGGACTCTGGGCATGCAGCTCACTTAGCAAGATTGGTAGGGCTGGCAAGGTCTCGATCTTAATCGGCTGCGGTACTACCTCAAAGCTATTCGGTAAGTTATGACCAACAACCTGCCTGAGCTGACCCTTAGCCTGATCAACCCTGAGTTTGCTAGATTCTGCATTAATTTGCGCATTCAGAAATTCTGTTTGCGCCCGAATCAATTCAAAGCGAGCAGTCTCCCCTACGTCATAACGAATTTGCATGCGATCACGAATCTGCTTGGTTAAACCCAAGTCTTCTTCAGCTGCCTTCAGCTCTGCCTCTCGACGCATCAACTCGTAAAAACGTTGCTGGACTCTGGAGATCATTTCAATTTCAAAAGCAACTCGGGTCGCCTCTGCAGCTCGCAAGTTAGCCTCAGCAGCATTTACCCTGGGATAGCGGGTATAGGGCATATCCAATGGTTGTGTCACTGACCACGACGACACATTGCCTGTAGTTAATGGGCCTGATGCCGATCTTTGTTGACCAGTATTTAATTCAAACTCAGGATTTGGAATCGCCCGAGCGGAAGAAAGCTGCCCCTTAATTGCCTTAGATTGATCGCGCGCTGCCAGCACTTGAGGGCTTGACTCCAATGCAAGCCCAATGAGTTCATTGAGCGTAAGTGGCTTTTGAGCTTGTGCACTGACGCCGCCCGCAAAGAGGACGCAGACTACAAAGATCAATGCTGGGGCTAAGCGTTTCATTACGACAATTTTAGAGAATAAATAAGATCTCTCATTATCTCGCCCCATTAAAGGGAAGATACGTGAAATTCCCCAAATAAGGGATAAAGGCACGGTTTTGAGTTGGGAAATCAAGGCTTGGGGCTGCAAATTCAAAAGATAACCATTTATAAAAATTAAAATGGTCTTGCCTTGATATTGATTCACCCATATACCGAGCCCAAGGGCCGAATTGACGATATATAGGACTCAGCTGACTGAGCAGGCTACTCCCCACATGTGTAGGCTTCATTAGATCATACTTATGACAAATCGATTGCATGGAGCCCCAATTGCTCATACATAGACGTGTTTTGAAAATCGTCCATATTGCTGACTTTTATGGAATGTCTTTTGAACAAGTTTATAGATTTTCTTAAGACACATTTCCAAAGCCATCCGCTTGTCTCTTGCCGCCATGCTCACTTCGATTTGATGATGATCAAATGTCTCCAAGCAAATCTTACAATGTTGATTACAAGTCGTCTTCGACGATGCAACTGCAGTGTATTGAATCTTAATTTTGCGCACCATCCAGAAAAGTCGCTTTAAGGAGAACTTCACCCTGCTCTCAGTAAAAGCCTTCAACTCCGGTTCTATTTCTTCTCTAGAATCTAAGATCACATTCATTGACATCTCCTTTGTTAAATACAGGATCAGAATACATAGCATTTCTATCCTAATAAAGAGGAATTAAATTGAATTTAATTCAGTATTTAACTGAATATATATAAATAAAAAAATGCCCTCGGGAAGAGGGCATAAAAGAGAACAGCAGGATTAAAACTAATCGATCACTGCAGCCATCAGCGCGGTTGCTGCGCCAGCGCCCAGGGCTGGAATACCCCAACGCTCTAGCACAGGTAATGTGCTGCCAGTTACCACCTCTACTGGAATATCGCTAATTTCTAGCAATCTTGCGGTAGTTGAGTTTTCAAATAAACGGCTCAGCGAGTTTTTCTTTGAAGTGCCAATCACAATGCGATGACACTCAAGCCTCATCGCTTCATCACGAATAGCACTACCCTTGTCTCCGCAGACATAAGTAAAGGTAAAGTTCAGGCCTTGCTTTTCAAGATAAGCAGATGCTGAGGCTACAGCTTCAGCTGCACGCTCAGCATGCCACTCATTAATAGTTTGTTTGCTCAAAAATTTACCAATGTGGCGATATAAAGTAGGCTGCACATTGCACAGATAAAAATGTGCACCGGCATCTTGCCCATAAGTTTTCACAGCATGCTTTACTGCCATATCTGAGTTTTTTGAACCATCCACAGGAATTAAAATTTTATTCATTATGTTTTCTCCAAAATTAGGGGACTGCTCTTGTAAAACTACTTTTGCAGACTCCGGAACTACAACCGAAGGAGCAATGACACCTTCAAGCGCACGCCTACTTCTAATAAAACCACTAGCTAATACACCCAACACAACAGCCACTTGAATTACGTATTCCAAAGCAGAGCTCTGGGAAGCAAGCCACTCTTGAGATAGAGGCTCAGAAATCATCATTTTTGCGGCAGTCCATGCGAGCACACCGGCACCCAGGTAAGTCACAGAAGGGTAGCGCTCAACGAGCTTGAGTATTTGTGTAGATCCCCAGATGACTACTGGAATGCTAATTAATAATCCTAGGACCACAAGCACATAACTGCCGTGTGAAGCGCCTGCTACTGCGAGAACGTTATCGAGACCCATGATGGCATCTGCAATCACAATGGTTTTCATTGCGCCCCAAAAGGTAGTGGAGGCTTGGCCATGTTCATCCTTTTCTTGTTCAGGATTCAGTAGGCGATAAGCAATCCAAACCAATAGCAAGCCACCTATCAACATCAGGCCAGGGATCTTCAATAAATAGACGACCACCAGAGTCATAGCGCTTCTGACAGCAATAGCGCCTACAGCACCCCAAACGATTGCTTTTTTCTGTAGATGCGCTGGCAAGTTTCTAGCAGCCATCGCAATCACAATCGCGTTATCCCCCGCAAGCACTAAATCAATCACGATAATTGCCAGCAAAGCCGAAAAGAATTCCGGGCTAAATAGTTCCAATTTCATCTCCTCAAATAATTACCCATGAATTCCATGGATTTCCATGGGGTTAATGTAGGCCGATTTGCACTTAACTAAAAGCAGATATATATTGATAATAATTTCGTAAAAAACTGACAATTAGAATGCTCTACAACTATCGCCACCTTTACTACTTCTGGGTAGTTGCTAAAGAAGGCAGCATGTCTAAGGCTGCCGAACGCCTCAATATCGCGATCCAGACAATTAGTGCCCAAGTGCATGAATTAGAAAAATCGCTTGGATATCTCCTATTTAAGCCGGCCGGTCGCGGGATTGCGTTAACCGAGTCTGGATATGCCGCCCTTGAAATTGCCGATCAAATCTTTCTCTTAGGCGAGCGATTGCCCGAAGCAGTCAGAGAGGCTGCAAGCTCTCCTAAAATTAAAATTACGGTCGGGGTATCGGATGGTCTGCCAAAGCTGGTAACTAGACAGCTACTAGAACCTATTCTGGAAAAAAATGATGTGCAGCTGATTGCGCATGAAGGTGAATTTGAAGATCTTTTAGCAGATCTAGCCTTGCATAGATTAGATATTGTGCTTGCTGACAGGCCAGCACCGATCAACAAAAATCTGCACGTTTACAGCGAAGAATTAATGAAGTCATCGATTGCATGGTTTGGCCCCAAGAAGTGGCTCAAACAATCCAAGAAAGCATTTCCAGCCTGCCTAAATGATTTACCCGTTCTACTACCACCCACACACTCAAGAGTTCGCTATTTGATAGACCAATGGTTTGCTGAAAATGGCATAAACCCCAATATTGCAGGGGAGTTTGAAGATAGCGCCCTACTAAAGACCTTTGCAGCCAGCGGTCTTGGGGTATTTCCTGCCGGCGAAAGTATTAGAAAAGATTTGCAAGAGACTTATCACATTGAAATGATCGGTAAATGTGCGAATATCTACGAATATTTTTACGCCATTCGCTCAGAGAGAAAAATCCGACACCCCCTAGTAGAGGCCATCATCAGGGGGTAGGACCTCATGCAAAGAATGCTTATTTAGATTTTTTTCGTGATTCCGAGCCTGTAGATTTATGAGCACCTGAAAACTTACTCATATTTTCAACATTTTTCTCAAAGCCAGCAAATGAGTCTGCCATTGCCGCACGAATCAATTCAAAATTCTGAAGTGCATTATTGAATGAGGCTTTGAATACAGAGGTATAGGGCTCGGTTCCTGCTGGAGCATTTTGAGTAGCTTCATTCACGAAATGGATTAAGTCATGCTGAGAGTCTTTAATCATTGTCTCGGCAATTTTGGCCAACTCTTTATTTCCACTAGCTAAAGCTTGGAAAAGTTGGGCTTGATAATCAGCCACTTCTTTTGCAGCATCTTGCAAAACCTCAGCGTGGACATAATCAAATGCTGCCTTGGGATCCTGGGTTTTCATGAGCTCTGCAACCTTAGCTTGCAATCGAGCAGAAAGCTCTTGTGCAGCACGCTGATTTAATTGAGCAATCTCCTGGGCGCTTGTGAGTGCTGCTTGGCCAGCCGCCTGAGCTGCCTTCATACCCTTGGTCTGATTTGCCATTGCACCTAAATCAAATGGATTCTTGCTCATTTGCACTCCCCTTGTTTATTTGTGATTTTTTCAATCTACTCCCGAATGGCTGGTATGGAGATAGAGAAATACCACTAGAGGCTGGCAGAAATAGAAAAGGGCACCCACAGGCACCCTTTTTAACCCCACTAGATTAATTAGCGTACGACGATATTCGCGCCCTGACGCAATTGGGATAAGAATTCAAACTGTTTTTTCTGCATCAATCCATTACGAATGGCTGCTTTAGCCTGCTCAAAAGTAGGCGGCTTGCTAGATTTTTTATCTTCTAACTTAATCAAATACCAACCTTGCGGCATCTGAATTGGTGCTGGTGAAACTTGACCCTTGGCAAGAGTAGTCAGAGCACTAGCAATTTGTGGCAATGTCTGACCTGCTTGCACCCAGCCTACAGCGCCACCCTGCACTTTATTTGGCGCCAGTGAAACACTCCTAGCTACCTTATCAAAAGACTCGCCTTTTTTAATTCTAGCTAGGGCGGCTTGGGCGTCAGCTTCAGTAGCAACAGCGATATCACTGACCTTGTATTCCACAATCATGCCTTGCGGGCCCAAAGAAGCAATCTCGCGGTTGTACTCCGCTTGCACATCAGCATCGCTCACAGGATTTTTTGACATATAAGTCGACAACTCTAAGTCTGCTAAATAATTTTGACGAATGAGGGCCAGCTGACTATTGGCTCTATCAGAATTAGCAAGCCCATCTTTATCAGCCTGTTGCGATAAGAGGGAAATTTCAATCATTTTTCCAAGCACTGCTTTACGTAGCTCTGGTGAATCTTTTTGACCCTGAGATAAGGCTGCTTGGATACCCTGCTCAACAGCGTCATTGGAAATGATGAATCCATTAACAGAGGCGGCAGCATTGACTGGCAAAGAATTTTGGGAATATGCAGCGCTTACAAAGCCGAAGGCTATCAGAGCACCTGCAAGAAAACGAATGGAATGGAATTTCATAAATAACTCTTTTCTAAAATATTGAAGCAATGTTACCAGCTAGCTAGTGTCAGAAGGTGAAGGTTGCGGGGATTGGCTCAAATGGTGCGGCTGATTCAGCGCCTTGTGCTTCGGCCTGCTCTTCACCATCTGGATTTTTGATATAGCGAGAATCAAATGGCACTTTGGGCTGCTGACTAACAGGCGGCCGCTCTACATAAACTGGGCCTGAAGGAGTCTCGATTGGCGCAATCGCTTGATTATTAAACTCCTGAATTTGCGCAGGTGTGTAGGGTGAAAATGTTTGTGCGATGACAGTTGGTGAAATAGTGTAACTATAAGCAAAGATACATATCGTGATTGCTGTACGCCGAATGGATATAGTCATCATGCTTTCTTTTTTATACCTAGGCGAGCAAGCCATCAGCAATTAATTTAATACTAGCAAGTAATAAGAAAAACTGGACGGTGATGTAGTACCACTTAGCTGAAATCTTTTTAGCCAAATAAAATCCCAGGTAGACGCCTACTGGCACTAAGGGCAAAAACAGTATTGAAGTGGCTAATTGATTGAAGTTTAGTAAATCAAGATAAGCGTAAGGAACTAGCTTCCCGAAATTAATCACAGTGAAAAAGATGCCCAAGGTTGAGGTGTACACCATGGGGGAGACTTTCTCTCTGAGCATATAGATTGTGATGGGAGGTCCGCCTATGTGCGCCACAAAAGAGGTGAAGCCGGATACACCCCCCATCAATCTGCCTAACCAGGGAAATGGCTTAGCTCCTTTTAGATCAATGCGCGACATCACTACACTTTGGATCAAAAAGAGCAATGTAAAGATGCCAATCGAGAGTGAAAGGATCTTCGGGGTAATGGCCGAAAAAAAGAGATAGCCCAAAAGCATTCCAAATGCAGCGGGTAATAAAACCAACTTCAGTATTCGCCAATCGGCATTCTTGAGAAATCGTCGCAAACCAACCAAATCAATTGCAATTAAAAGTGGTAATAAGATTGCTAAGGCCTCATTGATGCTGGACTGACTTGCCATCAGCGGCAAGGACAGTACTCCTAGGCCGGCACCAAATCCACTTTTAGAAATGCCCACAATAATGACGCTAATCGCAGCCAAGATAAAAAAGGCGGAGGAGTGGTCATTAAAAGCCTGAACCAAAGAAATCATGAGGAAATGACCGATGACGATAGGGTGGAATAGCTATTTTAGGGCTAAATGGGTGTGGATTCGTACATATAAAGGTATCCTAAAGCCTCATGTCTTACCCACCTCTCATTCATGAAGACACCAATTTCTTTTTCCAATCAGACTGATGGCCTTGATAGCGGCGAGTGCTACCTCATCCGCCCTATCCAACTGGATGATCGTGACGGAATCATTGGCTTATTTAATCATCTCTCGCCTGATAGTCGCTACATGAGATTTGCCCATGCAATCTCCAAACTTCCTGATGCATTTTTAGATGATATTTTGCACTTGGACTACAAAAAAGAAATGGCTCTCGTGGCAGTCATGCCAAATCAAACAGGTATCGAGGAGATTGTAGGTATCTCACGCTACGTGACTCCACCCAATCAAAATACGTGTGAGTTCTCTCTCAGCGTCAGTGATGACCACACTACACATGGCATCGGTACGCATTTGATGCTTGACCTGATTGCATGTGCAAAAGAAAACGGATTACAAGAAATGCTTGGCTATGTCTTAAGCAAAAACCTAAAAATGTTGCACTTAGTTTCAGAGTTAGGATTTCAGATTAGCAACCCAGATGAAGATCCCGACTTTAAAATTGTCAAACTAAAACTCTGAACACTATAGCTATGCATACATCCAATCACATTCATTCGGAGTCATCCACCCTCATCCTCATTGACTTACAGGGGCGTCTGATGCCCGCAATTGATCAAGGTGAGGCCGTTCTCAATCAGTGCATCCGGATTGCCAAGATTGCTCAACTTCTCGAGATTCCGATTATTGGAACCGAGCAAAGCCCAAAAAGTCTAGGGAGCAATATTGAATCCATCAAATCGTTTTGCAGCAAAACTATTAGCAAGGAGCATTTCAATGCCTGCGCCGATGGCCTCACAGCAGCCATCCCGGATGATCGTAGGCAATGCATTCTGATGGGCTGCGAAACCCATGTTTGCCTCATGCAAACAGCACTCAAACTGATCGATGAAGGCTTTGATGTATCAGTGGTGGTGGATGGGGTTGGCTCGCGTCGTGCGCTTGATAAGCAAATTGCCCTTGATCGACTGCATGCAGCCGGTGCCAGACTGATTACCGCAGAAATGCTGGGATTTGAATGGTTAAAGAGCGCTCAAAATCCAGTCTTCAAAGAAGTTCTTGCGCTACTAAAATAATAGGGCTGGGCTAGTGAGCCTTTATTTGCTATCCTGCAGCATCACCTAAAGGATTCCTATGACGAACGACACTCAAACCCAAAACGACGAAGATTTTGACTATGGGTGCGAATGCGCCATGACTCTCTTAAATGAGCCAACAGAAGATTGCTTGAATGATCTGATTGATGAGCTTGATGAAGATGGCATGATCGCCACTGAAGTTGTTTATGGTTTATTGGCAACTATTCTGATGAGCATTACCTCAGAAGATGAAGAGGATGAGGAAGTTCAGTAAACGAACTAGCCTTTAACTTGAAGGGCAAATTGATCCATGGCGCATGCCATGGTGATATCGAGCTCAGTCAAAGACTTCATTGAATGGGTGCTCAAACGCACTGACACCTTATTCCATGAATTAGACCAATCGGGATGATGGTCTAATTCCTCAGCGAAGTTTGCACACAGCGTCATAAACTCAAAGGCACTTTTAAAGTCTTTAAACACAAAGACCCGCCCTAACTCTTGAGCACTGTGGTCGACCCGCCATTCAGGCAGAATTTTTTCAAAATCAAAATCGCTTGCAACTGGTTTTGGCTTAGGCACTGGGGGCATCCACACTTTTAGATAGCATTTGTAAATCTTCTGGATACAGCCAACGCCATTCACCCTCAGCTATATCTGCAGGCATCACATATTGCCCGATTTCAGAGCGGTGAAGCTTGGCAACATGATTACCAACTGCCGCCATCATTCGCTTCACTTGATGGTAACGCCCCTCAACAATAGTCATTGCTAAAACATGCTCGCTCAGCTGCTTGCATGCCGTAGCAAAACAAGGTTTTGGATCATCATCCAGTACAACCCCATTCAGTAAATGGTCGATCTGTTTTTGGGTGATAGGTTCGGGTGTGGTGATCTCATACACCTTGCCAATGTTTTTCTTTGGCGTAGTCATCTTGTGAATAAATTGACCATCGTCTGAAATCAAAATGAGGCCAGTGGTATCGAAGTCCAAGCGCCCAACGCATTGCAAGCCACGCTCTACAAATGGCTTAGGCAATAAGCTATAAACACTGGGGTGATGTGTGGTTTTATGAGAGCACTCATAGTTTGGTGGCTTATTAAAGGCAATATAGGCCTTTTCATGAAACTCCCAATCCTTACCCTCTACAGTTAGCATCAATCCCTCAGTCGCAATGCGCTCCTCAGGATCTTCCGCCAAAACACCATTCACCTTCACTAAGTCGGCATAGACTAAATCGCTGCAATAGCGCCTAGTGCCAAATCCTTGGCTAAATAATATTTTTTCGAGAGAAATTGGTTTGGCCATATCTTGCCGAGAATACTACAAAGCTGACTGACTGCGCGACCGGCACATGAAGTCGTTATGATCAATACATACCGTTTTATCGTTTATCACTTACTGCCACTATGCTCTCAACTCCAGCGCCCAGAAACCCACTCCATACCCGCGAAATTACTTTTCAGGGCTACGCTCGAGAAGATGGCTTATGGGATATTGAAGCCCATCTACGAGACTTTAAATTTCATCCCTTTACTACCGGTGGAAAAACTTGGGAGCCCGGCCAAGCTTTTCACGATATGTGGGTTCGGATTACCGTCAATACTGAATTGGTGATTCAAGCAATTGAGGTGGCAATGGATAGCCACCCTCATCCAGAATGCCCTCAAGTCATACCCCCAATGGATGCACTCATTGGGAAGCGCCTGGGTAAAGGTTGGCGTAAAACCATCAATGAACATCTTGGCGGAATTAAGGGATGCACGCATTTGCGAGAGCTTCTCAGCAATATCGCTACCGCCGCTTTTCAGTCTATCCCTGGCGCCCTATTTGATCCAGATGAGAACAAACCGCCGCTCTATTTAGGAACTTGTAAATCTTGGGATTTTGATGGTCCGGTAGTAATGCGCGTCTATCCCCAGTTTTACAAATGGAAGCCTACAGTCTAGTTTTCCTTAAAACTCACCACGGTGAACATTAAAAGGATTGAAGGCTTGTTGCACTGGCATCAACTCCACCAAATTAATATTCATATGGCTTGGTAAGTTAGCAGACCAGTAAATAGCCTCAGCAACATCATCCGCACTCAAGGCCTTCACGCCGGTATAGACCTTATCGGCTTTAGCATCATCACCTTTAAAGCGCACATTCGAAAATTCCGTGCCTGAGCACATGCCAGGCTCAACGCAAGTAACGCGAACTGGCGTACCAATTAAATCTGCTCTAAGGTTTAAGCTAAATTGCTGCACAAATGCCTTGGTCCCTCCGTAAACATTGCCACCAGGGTAAGGATAGCTCGCTGCTACAGAACCTAAATTAATCACGTGTCCACATTTACGTTCCACCATGCCCGGCAAGAAAGCGCGCGTCATATGGACCAAGCCCTTAATATTGGTATCAATCATTTGATCCCAGTCGGTGAGATAGGCTTGATGCGCTGGTTCTAGGCCTAAAGCCAATCCAGCGTTATTGACCAGCACCGTTACTTTGGCAAAGTCTGCTGGCAATGTGGCAGCAAGACCATCCACTTTAGCGCTATCGCATACATCGACGGCCAAGGTCAGCAATTTTTTCTGCTGTTCCGCTGAGAGAGATGCCTTTAAGGCCTCTAAGCGCTCAACCCTTCTTCCTAAGGCGATAACTTGATGGCCATTTGCCAGAAATCGTCTGGCAGTTGCTTCGCCGAAGCCGGCTGTAGCGCCGGTCACTAAAACTGTATGTTCCATATATTTCTACTTATTGTTTGTCATTGTCTGAGTCATTTATATTACTGCGTATATGAGATTGTTGCGTATTTTGACTCGCCCCCTGACTTCATTGATCCTTCTGGGATTGGTGGGTGGCGCCATGGCCGATGAAAGCAAGTTCTCTGGAGGTTTTTTAAATCTAGAGAAAGCGTCTGATCAGTACTCAAGTCAGCGGGTTCTTGAGTTTTGGGGCTACCACAACGCCTTTGGAGAGCAAACTCAAAGTGACACCTTGAAGCTGCGTTATTACCAACCTCTCCAGTTTGACCGGTGGCGAGGCACTATGCGACTCGACACCTCCTACGTTTCAACTTATGGACCGACCCTTTCAGAGCAATCATCTGGGACCTATAACGCCGGCAATACTATGCTGACAGTTTGGGGCAATCACCCCAATGTTCTAAAAAACTGGGAGGGCACATTGGGCGGTCGAGTCATTTTTCCATTTGGTAATAATGGGCAATGGGCAATTGGACCTCAGATTGGCACGGTATACGTGCCCAGCAAAGATAGTAGCTCGCGTCTCTCCGACTTTTCACCGCTTCTACGATATATGTATGGCTTTGATAGCAAGGGAAATTCATTAGCCAATAATCCCAATCAGCCACCCCTAGCTCGCAACCTCAATATCTTCCCAACACTGGGATTTAATGTCTTTCCTGATACTCAAATTCGACTGTGGGATGAAAACGGAATCATCTTGAATACTGGTGGCGGTGGCGGTTGGTTTGTCCCGCTCGATGCCATGCTGACCCATCGCCTCAATAAAAATTTCTTATTTGCAGTGGGTGCGAGCAAACAAGTCGTACAAAGCTACGCTGTTTACGACTGGTCTTTTTATGGCAAGCTGTCGTTCAATTTCTAAAGAAGGTTTTAGTCTAGATTGACTAAGCAGTTCTTTTCAACAGTTGCTGCCTTTGATTTCACCAAAGCCTGCACTAACCAAGTTTGAAAATCCTCCGCACTCAGATTGAGTTGCTGGCGAACACTTTCCAAGGCGGGAGTAGTTTCAATCCACTGCTTAACTTTTACCATTTCCTGGTTGCGCCATTCCAATAGCTTGTACTTTAAGAGCACCTTCGCTCCATGACGAGCATTACGATCGACATCGCTTGAGAGGTAATCTAGACGAGATTTAGCGATCCCAATGGACTTCTTTACATCAGTAAAAGGCTTCCCGTGCCCCGGAATCACTAGGGAGACCCGCAGACTTTCGATTAGCTCTAGAGTTTGTGCCACCTCTTCAAATCCACCCTCACCCCAGAGTTCAGGGAAGATTACGCCAAAACCTTCTTCCCACAGCGCATCAGCAGAGATCAATATTTGATATTGATCTTGATACAGCATTATTGAGTGATTGTCATGCCCCGGTGCTGCAAGAATTTGCCAGCGATAGGAGCCTAAGACAATCTCCTCCCCAGGCACCAGCACAGCGTGATGAGTAAAACGCGGACAATCTTGTCCTAACTGCTGAAAGCTGAGTAAATTCTCATCCCAGTTTTTTACTGCAATTGCCTCAGCCTCTGGTATCCAAATGTCACAAGCAAACATGGCTGACAAAGCCGCGTTACCGCCGCAGTGATCTGAATGCAAATGGGTGTTGACTACTTTATTCAGGGTTCTTAAGCCGTGCCCTTTGAGTGCATTGCTGACTAAGTCGACAGTCATCTGCTGGTGTGCGCAATATCCAGTATCGACCAGGGAAAAATCATTCTCGCCAAAGAGCAAAATATTATTTGCCGATAACCACCCACGCTCGAAAATGTCTATTCCGGGCGGGAGTAAATAATTATCTATGCGCTTTTGAGACACCTTAATTCTTCTGAGTAGTCAGTTCAAGCTTTTGAATATCAAATTGTTGCTGCTTAAGGCGCTGCAATAAATCGGCATAGACTTTGGGGTCGAGCTGCGGCGTTCTCGATAAAACCCACAGATACTCTCTTCTTGGATCACTGACAGCTGCCACCTGATATTGCGGATCCAAATCAATCACCCAGTAATCACCCCATACCAAAGGTATAAATGAAAGCCACTCAGGAGCAAAGCGCACTTCTAATTTTGGGGAATCCTTAGCGCCAATTTGGCGAGCCAAGCCCTCTGCCTCTGTAGTTTCTCCACTGGCGGTTTTGCAGCTATTCTGGACTCGCAGATTGCCATCTGACTTAGCGCTATATACAGCCTTGGTATTGGAAGCGCATTTTCTTTGAAACCAATTCGGAAATTTTGCAATCTCGTACCAAGTACCTAGATAGCGAGGTACATCTAAGGTAGCTATGGTCTTCACACTCTGGTCTGCTTGCTGGGCTATGACCTGAGGGGATCTAAAGCAAACCAGCAGTAAGAAAAATGTGGAAATGAATGCAGCACGAGAAGATGAAAACAGGGTCATAGGAGGAGTATCTTTAGATGGTAGATCGCTTGCCCAAGAGCTTACGAATATAGGGAATCCTACAACATAACAGCAATAGCAAAACGATTGCATAGATTATTACGGTATCAAGATCGTTTTTGCCGGCCTTGTGCCACCAATAGTGCAAGATCACAGTGCAAGCAATCAGATAGATCAGCCGATGAAGTTGCGACCAACGGCGACCCAGCTTTCTTTGCGCCCAATGGGTAGAAGTCAAGGCTAGCGGAATCAGCAAAACAAGACTGATAAATCCCATGGTGATAAATGGTCGCTTGAGCACATCTCTTAACATTTCTGCCAGATCAAAATCTTGATCCAGCCAAAGCCAAATCATAAAATGCAAAGAGGCGTAGAAAAAACTAAATAAGCCCAACATTCTGCGATACCGAATCCACGAACTTGCATTAGTTAGCAAACGCAATGGTGTCATCGCTAGTGTCAAACACAAGAAAACGAGCGCCCACGTTCCAGTGGAGCGTGTAATGAACTCAATAGGATTGGCGCCTAAGCCATCGGTAAAACCCAGCCAAAGCAAACGATCCAGAGGCAAGAGTGCCAGCAGAAAAATCAATAACTTCATCAAACTTTACTTATCGCTTGGCGTTAATAAAATTTCTTCAAATCCATCCCGGCATACATGCTCGCCACCTGATCGCCATATCCATTAAACATCTGGGTTTTCATTTTTGGAGCAAAGACTCCCTTGGGATCACCAATGCGGCGCTCGGTCGCCTGACTCCAACGTGGGTGGTCTACCAAAGGATTGACGTTGGAATAAAAGCCATACTCTCTGGCGTCGAACTGACTCCAACTGGTCTTAGGCATCTCTTCCGTCAAACGAATTTTGACAATCGACTTGGCACTCTTAAAGCCATACTTCCAAGGCACCACGATGCGCACGGGAGCGCCATTTTGTTTTGGTAATGTCTCGCCATAGAGACCAAAGGTCAGCAAGGTCAGTGGGTTCATGGCCTCATCTAAACGCAAGCCCTCGCGATAAGGCCATTCAATAATTTGACTCTTCAGACCTGGCATTTGTTTGCTATCTTAGATGTTAATAAATTCATCATATTTTTCATAGTTTAAATGGTTTAGCTGATTGATTATTTTTGAAAGTGAGTTTAAAGAGCCTTGTTCTGTGATGCTTGAAGCCAGGCAGAAAGCCGGAAAGCAACAACTTGGAATGATCGTTTCGCCCGAAAAATTAAAACCCGGAACAAAATACCCACAAGACTTTGAAGCCTATTGGGCACAGGAAAAATTGGCCTTGAATGCACTTCGGATGGAAGTGAAGACCAAAAATATGGAGATCAAAGAACCCGGATTTGTATGTCAGGACGTTGAAATAAACTGCACGGGTCCCAAACCAGCCCGTGGCTATTTTGCAAAACCAACAAATGCCGCTGTCAGGTCGCTTCCAATAGTTTTACAGTTTCATGCTGCCGG